>JAEEGF011688059.1_pt1 | contig 13770 bp, 9 predicted proteins | sample 9134171 | NCBI WGS metagenome assembly JAEEGF01 (sample SAMN16246542, study PRJNA631951) | gut metagenome | biome: gut microbiome; feature: rumen; material: AP-attached | host: Bos | place: Iran: Karaj | collected 2018-10
TCGACGTGCAGCTTGTCAACCCGGCGTCTCCGGCTGAGAGTCATATCCTATGCCGTGAATCCCTTACGGTCTCGGGAACCGGATGGAAGCAATATGAAACTGTCCTGAAACCGGAGACAACTCTGGACAAGGCTGCATTGAGGATATTCCTTTCCGGCAAGCGTGTAACGACTGACCTGGAACATGTCTCGTTGTTCCCTTCAGATACTTGGAAGGGTCATCGTAACGGTCTCAGGAAGGATCTTGCCCAGGCTCTGGCCGATCTCCATCCCGGAATATTCCGATTCCCCGGTGGCTGCATAGTCGAGGGCACAGACCTCGCTACCCGGTACAGCTGGAAGAATTCCGTCGGACCGGTCGAGAACCGTCCCCTTAACGAGAACCGTTGGAACTATACCTTCACATACCGTTTCTATCCTGATTATTTCCAGAGTTACGGACTCGGCTTCTATGAATTCTTCCTCTTGTCTGAAGAGATCGGGAGCGAGCCCCTGCCTATACTGAGCTGCGGTTTGGCATGCCAGTTCCAGAATGACGATGTAAGTGCCCATGTACCTGTCGATGAGCTCCAGCCCTATATCCAGGATGCCCTGGACCTGATCGAATTCGCCAACGGTCCCGTGACCTCGGAGTGGGGAATGCTCCGGGCTGAGATGGGGCATCCGGAACCGTTCAATCTCAAATACATAGGTATAGGCAACGAGCAATGGGATGCCCTTTATACTGAAAGGCTCGAGCCATTTGTCAAAGCCATCCGCGCTGCATATCCCGGAATCAGGATAGTGGGCTCCAGCGGCCCCGGCTCGGAAGGGGAGCAGTTCGATTACCTCTGGCCGGAGATGAGAAGGATAGGAGTCGACCTGGTCGACGAGCACTTCTACCGTCCCTACGACTGGTTCCTCTCCCAGGGGGCACGTTACGACGATTACGACCGCAAGGGGCCCAAGGTATTTGCAGGTGAATACGCCTGTCATGCCAAAGGTGCAAAGTGGAACCATGCGTATGCATCATTGCTGGAAGCAGCCTTCATGACAGGAATAGAACGTAATGCAGATGTTGTCCACATGGCCACCTATGCTCCGCTGTTCGCCCATGTCGAGGGCTGGCAGTGGCGTCCCGACCTCATCTGGTACGATAACCTTCGCTCGTTCAGGACGGTGAGCTGGCATGTCCAGGAACTGTTCGGCCGTTTCAAGGGAAAGAATGTCCTTCCTTTGAAAATGGATGGGGTGAACGTGACGGGAGCCGAGGGGCAGGGAGGTCTTTTCGCAAGCGCCGTCACAGACGGGAACAGGATTTATGTGAGAGTCGCGAATACCTCCGGGGATACGAGGAACATCACGTTCAACTTCACTGGCCTGAAGAAGAAAGAGTTTGTCAGGGCCGTCGAGGGAATACGCCTGGATTGCAGCGACCGCCTGGCCGAGAATACGCTCGATGAGCCTTGCAAGGTTGTCCCTGGGGGCTTCCTTTTCGAGGGAGAAGGACGCCAGGTCGATGCTTCCGTCCCTCCGCTCTCGTTCTCGGTCTTCGTCCTGACCGTCCAGTGATGGGTGGAACCTATTGCTTATTGGGATCCAGTACTTGTTGCACCTTTCTCGTATCAGTTTGACTATTCTATGACCGGAGGTGCCCGATAAGTAATGATATTGCCTTAATCCTTCCCTTTTGGCAACCTGAGGTGCTTATAATGTAAGGATTTGCGTGATAACCTTCCCTTTCGGCAACCTTATGACAAATGTGTTTGGAGCCGAAGTCGACCGGGGAGTTTGAGGGGAACGCCCCTCAATGGATGATAGGGCGCATCGCGCCGCAAAAGAAAAGCAGAGCCGTATGACTAGCATATTTGGAGCCGGAGGCGACTGGGGGAGTTTGAGGGGAATGCCCCTCAATGAATGATAGGGCGCGTCGCGCCGCAAAAGAAAAGCAGAGTCATATGGCTCTGCTTTTCTTTTGCGGTGCGGAAGGGGCTCGAACCCTCGACCTCCGGCGTGACAGGCCGGCATTCTAACCAAGCTGAACTACCGCACCAGACTTGTAAAAACATCCGCGCTTTATTCAAACGCGGATGCAAAGATAGTCAAATTTGCTGGTTGTGCAAATTTTTTTATTTAATTTCTATGACTTTGTTCGCCTGGGGAACAACCTTGGGCTCCACCTTGGGGATGTTCACCATCAGGACTCCGTTTTCGACCGTTGCACTGATCTTCTCCTTGTCGGCATCGTCAGGGAGCAGCATGGTCTGCTGGAACTTGGTGTATGAGAATTCGCGCCTGAGGTAACGTCCGCGCTTCTTCTCTTCCTTGTTGTCTTCCTTCTTCTCCATGTTGATCACGAGATCGCCTTCATCGTCGAGGCTGACCTTGAAATCGTCCTTGGTGAGACCGGGAGCTGCAAGCTCGAGCTCGTATCCGTGTTCGTTTTCTAATACATTGATGGCCGGAGCGGTCGCATTGGCCTTTTCCACCCAATTGTCATCAAAGAAATCATTGAAAATGCTCGGCAACCAATTCTGGTTGTATCTTCTTGAAACAGGTAACATGATTAATACCTCCTATATTAAGTTATTGTCTTTTTCTTTACCCCGTCCTTTCAGGCGGACGCTTTTCTTAATGGCAATCCGCGTACCAGTGCCAAAAAGTCCATCCAAAGTGGACAATTTGGCATAACTTGCTGACTATTTGTCACTTACGTATGACAAAATGTCCATTTCCCGACTATCTTCCAACGCTGGGGAGCCATAAAAAGGAGAAATAAACCCCAATTCTCGAAAGGAATTGCGAAATTGATTGTCTAATATGATTGAAATCGAAACAGAACAGTTGATGGACAGACTCGAATCGGAATTCACGAAAATGGTACAGGACAACCACAGGACGATCCACACCGTCTGCTATTTCTTCTCAAGGAACCGGGAGGATGCGGAGGACCTGTTCCAGGAGATCCTGGTCAACCTCTGGAAAGGCTTTGGCAAGTTCAGGGGGGACAGTGATGTCAAGACTTGGATCTGGAGGGTGAGCATGAACACATGCATCAATCAGGAGAGCAAAAGGAAACGTAGTGTACAGACGGTTCCTTTGACTTTAGAGATCGATCTTTCAGATAGTTCTGATGAACACGAAAACCAGGTCCGGATTCTTTATGAACGTATTACGGGCCTTCCTCTGTTCGATCGAGCCATCATACTCCTTTGGCTGGAAGGTATGAAATACGACGAGATCGCAGATATCGTCGGTATAACTCCGGCAGCAGTAACCAGCCGCCTGTTCCGCATCAAAGAACAATTGAAATCAAAAAAGTAGATCATCATGGAAAAGAATAACGAATATTCAGGCATGGAGGAAGTCCAGAAGAATTACGAGAAACTTTCAGAAAGACTCGAAAGACAGGAAATGGTGTCTGACAAACTGATCAGGGAAGCCATGAAATCAAAACTCAACAGTACCGAACAATGGTATAACAGGCGTCTGATGATTCCTATCATAATACTAGCGCTTAGTGTGGCGTTCATCATTCTGGGACTCAACAAGTGGTACATAGCCCTGGTCGTCTTTACAGGAGTATTTGAGTTCGTTTCCGACAGGATATGTATCAGGAAACTCGGTCTCGGTGATCTGATGGAACAAGACATGAAAACCGCATCTGAGAGGGTGATAGCCCATCGGAAGGCGAGGAGGACATTCGACATTTTGGAGGTTATTCCTAGTGTTCCGATGCTCACATGGACTGCGTACATCGGTTCAGGGAACAGGTGGGAGATAAGTATGGTCGCCCTGATTGTTATTATCTTCTCTTTAGGCATTTTCCGTGGAATTAAAGCCGCCAGAAAGAGGGCCAAGGAACTGGACGATTTCGTCAACAGCCTTGGAAATTGAATCTGGTATTCTATTCGCGACGGCGTTTTTCGTAATTAATTATTACTTAAATAATTACTTAATATCGCATAGGTAATATTTCTATGCGATATTATATAATCTTCTTAATATTAATGAGTTATGTAAAACGCCACATTGGCAGCACTCTGTTCTTTTGGAAAAATGTTAAAAAATTTATGAACAACATTAAAAAATATTTGTAAAATAGAAATAATTTAATAAATTTGCAGAAGAACAAGAAAGGAAAGTACTTAATTCAGACACTTATTATGAAAAAGATCAGTCAATTAGTCGTTATTATCCTGGCGTTTTCCATTTCCTGCACTTTGGGAGCGCAGACCGTTGTCAAGGGATTCGTGCGCGATTCCTTGTCCCGTGATGCAGAAGTCGGGGCAGTCATCCAGTTCTTCAAGACTGGTGGAGACAGGCCGGAGGCATATTCAGTAACCGATTCTCTAGGTCATTTTGAGAGGGTCTTCAATAACTCGGGTGACTATTTACTCCTGCTCCAGAACATGGGCAGGAAGACAGTCTGCAAGGGATTCAAGCTTGATGGCCAGCAGGAATATGACTTCGGCGAGATCTTGATCCAGGATGACGCCAGTACCATAGATGCAGCTACCGTCCAGACTATGAGAACCCTTGTAAGACTTGATGTCAACAAGTTGACTTACAATGTTGAGGCAGATCCGGATTCGAAGTCAGGAACGGTGTTGGACATGCTTCGCAAGGTTCCTATGGTAACTGTCGACGGGCAGGACAGAATCACTGTCAACGGGAGTTCCGACTTCAAGGTTTACGTTGATGGAAAGCCCAACCAGATGCTGAGTTCCAATCCTTCACAGATCCTGAAAGTTATGCCTGCAAGTGCCGTCAAGGATATTGAAGTGATCACCAATCCTGGCGCCCGCTTCGATGCAGAAGGAGCCGGAGGCGTGCTCAACCTTATCACCGGAGTAGCTGCAGGAGGTGCATCAGCTGTCGCAGACGGTTTATACGGATCGACAACAATCGGCGCTACAACAAAGGGAGCCGTTAACGGAAGCCTGTTCCTGAATGCCAAGAAGGATAAATTCACAGTGGGCTTGAACGCTGCCGTTTCCAGGCAAAGGCTCAATGGAATCAGTTATGACACTTATCAGAAGAACCTCTCTGATGGAGTCACTCTGAGTAACCACACGGGAATGGACCAGAAGTCCCCGGTAGTCTATGCGGACCTGAATGCCAGTTATGAGATCGATTCCAGGAATCTCCTGAGCGGCTCCTTCGGCCTTACCGGCATGAACCAGCATGTGACGGGTTCCTCGGCGATCCAGGCCGACGGCGCAGACATGTATTCCTATAAAAGCGAATTGACTACTGAATATGGAGCCAGCCAGGTGAACGGAAGCCTGGACTTCCAGCACAGCAGTGCAGACGTCCCAGGCAGGACCATGACTCTCTCCTACAGATATGCAGGGACTCCTGTAAACTCAGAATCCATCAACCGTCTGGGGGCATTCTCTGGCTCTATCCCCATGATGCCTGACAACAGGACAGTCGGTGATGACAATTCGGTGGAGAATACCTTGCAGCTTGACTATACGACTCCAATCGGAAAAGGACAGTCACTGAGCAGCGGACTGAAGTACATACACAGGCACAATTCGGCAGACGACAAGTATTACATAGGTGGAGACCCGTGGGTATTCGACCATGGAACGAGCATGCTGTACGACCATTTCAACAGCATCGGGGCCGCTTATTCGGAGTACACCGGTACTTTCGGGAAGTTCACCCTGACGGCCGGGCTCCGTTACGAGATGACCTGGCAGAAAGTAAAATACGGCGAGGGCTATGGGCATGATTTTGATTCCAGGTTCGGCGACCTGGTCCCGAGTGCGAGCCTTCAGTATTCGATCTCGGCCATGCAGAACATAGGACTTACCTTCAACAGGCGGATCCAGAGGCCGGGCATTACCTATCTCAATCCATATGTGGACAGGTCCTCCCTTACTTACATCAGCTACGGCAACAGCGACCTTACCAGTGCCAGGAATGATATTGTGAGTCTGGTCTATAACTACTACAATCCCAAGTGGGTGGTCAGCCTGACAGGCAGGTACAGCCATTGCGGCAGTGGAATCTCCCAGTACAGCTTCTATGAGGACGGAATCCTGAACATGACTTACGGTAACATAGTGAATGAGGACAACACCGGGCTTACTGCTTTTATCAACTGGACAGCCGGTCCAAAGACCAGGATCTACACCAATTCCGCTTTCGGCTACGGAGTCTTTTCAAGCAGCGAACTCGGGATGTCCAACAGTGGCTGGAACTGGAACTGCCTCATAGGACTACAGCAGACACTGCCCGCCAGCTTCATGCTAAGCGCCAACCTGACTGCGACTGGCAGGACCTGGAACCTTCAGGGATGGAGCGATGGGATGAGCATGGCTATCATTGGGCTCTCTAAAGGATTCCTGGGAGACAAACTGAGACTTACCGCCCAGGTCGCATCCAACCTCGGAACTGGAGATATGGTTATGGAAACTCTGGCTGCAGGCAAGGGGTATGAGACCAGGAACGTGATCACAATCCCTATCCGCCAGGCAGGCATAGGCTTAACCTACACCTTCGGGAAGCAGGGCTTCCAGGTAAAGAAGGCCAGGAAAACCATCAACAATGATGACTTGATCAACAATACCAATGGCCAGGCACCTGGAACCGGAGTGCAAGTAGGTTTGTAGGCCTTTGAAATACAAGGAAAGAAGTGAACTTTTTCGTATATTTGTGAAAATGTTCACTTCTTTTCATATGAAACGACTGGTAATGATTGTGACCGTTCTGTTGACAGCGGTCTTCACATCTGCTCAGGAAAGGTTTGAGAATTACCCCCTTCCCCAGAATCCCGATACTCTCCGAATCCTCGCTGTGGGCAACAGCTTCTCGGATGACGGAACCGAATATCTTCCCGCCCTTCTGGGAGGAGCCGGAATCCACAATGTGATTGTCGGACGCCTGTATATTGGAGGATGTTCCCTGGAGAGGCATTGCAAGGAGTATGCAGATAACACTCCCGACTATGTTTATTACAAGTCCACTCAGAACAGATGGACAACGGTCAGCAAGAATGCTACCTTCCTTGACGGACTTAAGGACGAGCCCTGGGACATCATTACCATTCAGGAGGTATCCAACTATTCCGGTACTTATCCCAACTATAAGGAATGGACGCCGAAGCTTATTTCGATAATCAGGAAGGAAGCCCTCAATCCCCGCGCTACGATAGCATGGCATATGACCTGGGCCTATGCATCGAACTCCAGCCATGTTGCCTTCCCCCTGTATGACCGTGATCAGGACAAGATGTACAATGCCATACTCAACTGTGTTGAAAACGCCAGCAAGGATTTCAATGTGCCTGTCGTCATTCCTTCAGGGCTTGCAATCCAGAATGCGAGGGGAACACGTCTGAACAACGATGACAGGGTCAATCCCGAGCACACCGTCGTCTATCAGCTTACAAGGGACGGATTCCACCTGAGCCGTCAGTATGGACGTTACATCGCGGCCTGTACATGGTTTGAAACATTGATCAGGCCTGTCCTTGGAAAGTCCGTCAAAGGTAATCCGTACCTCCTTGAAGACACAGAATTCACCATTGACAAAAAGGATTCCCGTCTTTGCCAGAAAATTGCGATAAAAGCGGTCTCTTCCTACTACAAAAAGTAATGATAAATGGATCCAAGAGCTGAAAGAATATATACTGCGGCTGGATACATCAAGGACATCATTGCACCGAAGGGTTTGGAACCCAAGGTCGGAATCGTCCTTGGAAGCGGACTGGGGCGCTTGAGTGACGAGATTGAGGATCCCGTCACAATCCCTTACAAGGATATACCAGGATTCCCGGTGTCAACGGCCATCGGTCATAAAGGTAACTTCATAGTTGGATCATTGAGTGGAAAGACCGTGATCGCCATGCAGGGACGTATCCATTACTATGAAGGTTACGAGATAGAGACAGTCACCCTCCCGATAAGGGTGATGAAAGTCCTCGGAATTGAATATCTTTTCGTGTCCAATGCTGCAGGAGGAGTCAATTCCTCGTACCACCCCGGAGACCTCATGATAATCACCGACCACATCAACCAGATTCCCAACCCCCTGATCGGACCCAATCTGGATGAGTTTGGGCCTCGTTTCCCTGACATGACCCGCCCTTATGATCCCAAGCTGATCGCCATGGCTGAAGAGATCGGAGACGAGATGGGACTTGGACTCTGGAAAGGTGTTTATTTCGGTTGTACTGGACCCACCTATGAGACACCCCATGAGTACAAGTACATGAGGATAGTCGGAGCTGATGCCGTGGGGATGTCGACTACTCCCGAGGTCATAGTAGCCCGTCATTCCGATATCCCTGTCTTCGGAATGTCAGTGATAACTGATATCTTCCACGAGGATGGCGGCGATGATTATGTCACTGACGGAGAAGAGATTGTCCGCCAGGCAGATGCGGCTGCTGTGAAAATGACCGCATTATTCAAGAAAATCATAGAGAGGATCTGAACATGCCGTCAGAGGGCAAGATTGTCGTTCGCGGAGCCAGGGTCAACAACCTGAAGGACATCACGGTCGAGATACCACGGAACAAGTTCGTGGTAGTGACCGGCATTTCCGGTTCCGGGAAATCTTCCCTGGCATTTGACACCCTCTTTGCTGAAGGACAGAGACGGTTTGCCGAGAGTCTCAGTTCTTATGCCCGGCAGTTCCTCGGAAGGATGAGCAAACCGGATGTGGATTCCATAGAAGGAATTCCACCGGCTATTGCAATCGAACAGAAAGTAAACATCAGGAATCCCCGTTCAACCGTTGCGACCACTACTGAGATATATGATTATCTCAGGATAATATTCGCTAGGATAGGACGCACCTATTCCCCGGTCAGTGGCCAGGAAGTGAAGTGCCACAGTCAGAGGGATGTCATGGCCAGCATCCTCAAGGGTGACTCGAGGACTGTCTATATCCTGTCGGACCTTGACTGGAAGACCAGGGATGACAAGGTGGAACTGATGCTCCGTCTGAAGGAAGAAGGTTATTCAAGGTTTTACGGGAAAGGCAGTGTCATCCGGATAGAGGACATAATGCGGATGGCAGAAAGCGGAGACTATCCTGACGAACTGTATCTACTAGTGGACAGGCTCAAACTGCCCGTATTCAAAGGATGCCTGCCTTTCAATGAGGATGGTACTCCATGGCCCCAGACAGACTGGGAGGATCTCCAGACAAGGCTTCGCAGCTCGATAGATTCTGCTTTCCGTGAAGGGAATGGAACGCTTGTCCTGGAAAAGGACGGAATCAGGGAGGAATATTCCAACCGCTTCGAACTCGACGGGATGACTTTCAAGGAGCCTGATGAATATCTCTTCTCCTTCAACAGTCCGCTCGGAGCATGTCCTGTCTGCGGAGGATTGGGCAAGATAATCGGGGTCAGTGAAGACCTTGTGGTCCCGGACAAGACAAAGAGCATCTATGATGGTGCCATCGCCTGTTGGAGAGGGGAGAAGATGGGCTGGTTCAATGACCATCTGATAAAGGTATCAGGACGTTATGGGATTCCGATTTTCGAACCTTACTGCAACCTTTCCAAGGAAGTCAGGGATCTCCTCTGGAACGGACGGCATGAGGAGGGGGATGACGATTCCATAATCGGAATCAACGAATTCTTCGAGTGGGTTGAGGCCAACCGCTACAAGATACAGTACAAATACATGCTCAGCCGCTTTTCAGGACGCACGACCTGCCATTCCTGCCATGGAAGCAGGCTTCGCCCCGAGGCCCTGTACGTGAAAGTGGGAGGAAGGAACATAGCCGAACTCCTTGACATGAACGTGGATGAGTTGCTGGATTTCTTTACAAATCTTGAGCTTTCAGACTATGAAAGGGGAATTGTCGGCAAGGCTGTTGAGGAGATTGTGTCCAGGCTCAGGTACATCAGCGATGTCGGCCTGTCCTATCTTACCCTCAGCCGGAACTGTAATTCCCTCTCCGGAGGAGAAAGCCAGAGAATCAACCTGGTAACCGCCCTGGGGAGTTCCCTGGTTGGGTCAATGTACATTCTGGATGAACCCAGCATCGGACTTCATCCCAGGGACACAGACAGGCTCATCTCGGTTCTCAGGAGATTGAGGGACTTGGGAAATACGGTTGTCGTGGTCGAGCACGACGAAGAGATTATCCGTGCGGCTGACATGCTGATAGACATGGGGCCCAAAGCCGGAATAGAGGGAGGAAAGATTGTCTTCCAGGGCAGGATGACGGATAAACTGTCAGAATCCGCCATCGGGAAGTCCCTGACACTTCAGTACCTGACCGGGAAGAAGGGGAGGTATGTCAGGGAGAAACACAATTGGACATATTCAATCACCGTCGAAGGGGCGATGGAACACAATCTCAAGGACATCGACGTCAAGTTCCCCCTCGGAGTGCTTACCGTCGTTTCCGGAGTCAGCGGTTCGGGTAAATCATCCCTGGTCGGGGACATCCTCTACCCGGCGCTCTACCGTCGGATCAATCAGACAGGAGACCTGCCCGGAGTGTTCAGGAAACTGTCGGGTAATCTGGACAGGATCACCAGGGTGGAATATGTTGACCAGAATCCGATTGGGAAGAGTTCGCGCTCCAATGCAGTTACCTATCTCAAGGTCTATGATGACATCCGCAAACTACTCTCAGACCAGCAGTACGCAAAGATAAACGGTTACACTCCCTCCTTCTTCTCTTTCAACCAGGAAGGCGGGCGCTGTCCTGAGTGCCAGGGAGATGGTTTCGTAAGGATCCCGATGCAGTTCATGGCAGACGTGACCATGGTCTGCGAGGCATGCGGTGGAAAGCGCTTCAAGCCTGATATCCTGGAAGTGAGGTACAAAGGCCGGAATATCGATGATATCCTAGGAATGAGCGTGAAGGAAGCTATAGATTTCTTCGGATCCCAGGAGGAAGATATGGCCAGGCAGATAGCAAGGAGGCTCACCCCTCTGGTGGACGTCGGGCTGTCATATATCAAATTGGGGCAGAGCTCTTCGACCCTTTCAGGGGGTGAGAGCCAGAGGATCAAGTTGGCGTATTTCCTTTCGATGAGCGAGGAATCCGCTTCGGTCCGTAGGGAGAAGATACTGTTCTTGTTTGACGAACCGACAACCGGACTCCATTTCCACGATGTCGAGAAGCTATTGAAAGCCTTTGATGCCCTGATCGCCAAGGGGCATACTGTGATCGTCGTGGAGCACAACCTGGACGTTATCCGTGCTGCAGACTGGGTAATCGACCTTGGCCCTGACGCAGGTGACAGGGGAGGAGAGGTAGTGTTCTCCGGAACCCCGGAAGATATGGTCGGTTCCGGTACTTCATTCACAGCTGATTATTTAAGGACGAATTCAGGATCATGAACCGTTTGTTGGTGGTCATAGTCTCTTATAACGGCATGCCCTGGCTCGGGCGTTGCCTTGATTCTGTCTTTGCCAGTTCGGTTCCTTCCGACGTGTTGGTCTGCGATAACGGGTCGGATGACGGTTCGGCGGATTTCATCGAAAGTAACTATCCTCAGGTAAACTTGATCCGTTCTTCAGAAAACCTGGGTTTCGCAAGGGCGAATGACATCGGTTTACGCCAGGCTGTCGAAAAGGGCTATGAATATGTTTACCTCCTGAACCAGGATGCCTGGGTGCTTCCGGACACCTTCGGGAAACTCATCAAAGCATTTGCTGCAGGAGAGTGGGGTATTATCAGCCCTCTCCAGATGCGCCCTGAAATGCAAGAGCCGGACAGACGCTTCAAAAGACATTATCATGGACCTATGGGAGGGACCGATGAAGTTCAGGCGGTTCGTTTCGTTATGGCGGCCCACTGGATGCTCTCAGTTCATTGCCTTAAGAAAGTAGGATTGTTTTCCCCGGCTTTCCGTCATTATGGGGAAGACAATAATTACTGTGACCGGGTCCGGTATCACGGATTCAGGATAGGGGTCCTTCCGTCTGCAGTCGCCGTCCATGACAGGCAGGTCAGGAAGAGGACGAAGGCTCAAAGGATTTATCTCAATTGCCAGTATTCCAGGGTCAGGCTCAGCGATCCATGTTCGTCTTTCCGGGTCCAGTCCCTATGGCAGCCCGTGCGCCAATGCATCATGTCGCTGCGATGGCTCTCCGTGCTCCCTGTTAAGAATATCAGTGAACTTGTAGCCGCCTACCCTGATCTCAGGAGATGGCGGGACGAATCATGTGGAGAAGGGGCATTTCTGTATGAATAGGTAAGGAAGATGGATGCTGTTATTACATATGTTGACGGACTCGACCCGGTGTGGCAGGCAGAGTATGCTTCTGCAGTCGGTGGGGAGGTCCTGGCCAAACGCTATCGCGACTGGGGAACTCTCAAGTATCTTTTGAGGGGTATTGAAAAGCATATTCCATCAGTGGAGAATGTTTTTCTCCTTGTGTCGGGGGAGACTCAGGTGCCTTCGTGGGTGGACAGATCGGTCGTGAAGGTTGTACTTCACAAGGACATAATCCCTGAACGGTTCCTGCCTACTTTCAACAGCACGACCATCGAAATGTTCATGCACCGGATTCCCGGTTTGGGAGAGGAGTTCCTGTATTTCAATGACGACATGTTCCCTGTGATGGATTGCAGCCATGAGGATTTCTTCCGAGATGGGAAAGCGGTGATCGGATTTGCCCGCCATCTTATTGCGGGAGGAAAATACAAGAAGAGGGTCCGAAATTCAGATCATCAGGCCAGAAAGGCCCTTGGAAAGAAGCCTGGTCTCTTTTTCGTGCGTCCCCAGCATACCTGCTCTCCGATGCTGAAGAGTGAAAGCGAGGAAGTGTATTCCTATTCCGAAAATAAGATTTTCGAAGTCGTGTCAAGACTTCGCACAACCCGTAATTTCAACCAGTATCTTTTCCTTGACTACCTTTACTACAAGGGAATGACCGTAAAGGGAAAGATCTCCAACAAGCATCTTTCCCCGGCTGTACACAACCCCGAAACCATAGCATCCTACATTCTCTCTCCTTCTGCAAAGCTTATCTGCATCAACGATGTCCACATGACCGATGAAGATTTCGTCAGATACAGGGATGCTGTGCAGAATGCTTTTGAGGCCCATTTCCCGGATCCATCTCGATTTGAATAATAATCCCGCCGGGATGGTTGTCAGAATAGAGATTCCTGGCTTTTTCAAGCAGTGTGTCAAAGCAATTTGCGACAGATTGCCGCTAGCAAGTTGTTGAGAATCACCGGCGGGATGCCCATGGCAAATATACCCGAAGTAAACAGGTGAACCCGCGATAATAAAAAACTTCGATAAAAACGTTTAGTTTTTTGTATATTTACGAGTCTGTAATAACTTTTTTACCTGCAGAATTGCTTTTTATTTATGAGCCTTTATAAAAAGATTATGGTGAGTTTGAGAGGAGGGAAGCATGAATATGTTCCCATCCTCATACGTCAGACCGAGTACTTATGCAAGACAACCACCCTTCTTGCAGAGGTGTTCGGTTCTGTCGATCCTGACCTGTGGGCAAGGAATGAAAAGGAGATCAAATCATGTGAGGTTCAGGGTGATGCCCTGCTTACCGAATTCCATGAGATGTTATCCGGCACCATTATGGTCCAGGTAAACAAGTTGGACTTGCAGTCGGTTTCGATGGCCATGGATGACTGCCTCGACGCCATAAAGGACACGTCAAAGGCTGTCTTGATCTATCGCCCCCAGCAGATCGACTCACAACTCGAGGAACTTGCCCGTATCGCAGAATCCCAGTCCCGGGCCCTTTTGGACATGGTACCTCTCCTCTCGGACATCAAGAAGAATGTCACTGCTATCTCTCTTTTTTGCGCGAGGGGTACTGAA
>JAEEGF012179968.1_pt1 | contig 13768 bp, 9 predicted proteins | sample 9134171 | NCBI WGS metagenome assembly JAEEGF01 (sample SAMN16246542, study PRJNA631951) | gut metagenome | biome: gut microbiome; feature: rumen; material: AP-attached | host: Bos | place: Iran: Karaj | collected 2018-10
TTTTGGTTTTTGGGCGCGCGTTTGCGGGGAGCTGGTGCGTCGGGGTACTGTTGGGGGGGGATCCGCGCGCGTGACTGGGGGATTTGTGCTTCCAAGGCCCGATTCGGGGGCTTTTGCGCATGAAATGGGCGGATTCATGCGCGAGAGGTAGTAATGGGCGATGGGGGATTGCGCTTAGCGGGAGAGGGACGGGAAAAGCGACTCGACTATGTCGCCATCTAGCGAATGAGGGGCGGGAAAAGCGATTCGACCGTGCCGGCATCCAGGCGGAGCATCCGCTGAATCTGCTTGTTTCCGGCGTTGTATTCGTAATGCATCAGCTTTGCGACCTCGACTTTAGCCTGGGCAGGGAGCAATGTCAGTGCCCCTGTTTCGTACCGGGCCTTGGAAATGGCTGAGATGGCGGCGAATAATTCATCGTCCGTATAGAAGATGCGCTCCCCGATTTCTGCTGCGATTTTCTTTTGGGATTCGACATTCCGGGAGACGGCAAAGAAGTAATGCCGCGCGTCTCTGAATAGGTTTTGCCCGGCCGCGATGTTGCAGAAATCCATGGGACAGGCATAGCCGTCCAGGGAGTACAATGGCTCGATCTTGTCGGCGAATCGACCTCTGATACTGTCGCGTATCTCATTGACGGTCATTTTCTTCCGGCATTGTCTGTATCGGTCTTGGGCGTCCGAATTGAAATAATATCGGTTGGCTCCCCATGGGTAAGTGAAGGGAGAAGTTGAAGGGGTAACGAGAAATCCATTGCGATTGTCATAGACAATGACGTTGCGCGCATCCTCAAGAGAATGGATCTCCCTTAGCTTACACTCGAAGGTTAGTAGATTGTTTGGTCGCCCCCAGGATCTCAACTGCCGTTTGAGGCATTCCTTAATAAGATTAAAGAGGGCGTGGATGTCCTGCTCGGCCCCGGAAAGCATTATATGCAAATGGTTGCTCATCCATTCGAAGGTATAGATGCGGACCTGTGGGAAGAGACGGGCGCACACGCCGACGATATTCATCGCCGCTTTGAATTCCGCCTCGCTGGTGAAGATGATTGGATGATCTTCGGGCGTCCAAAGATGCCAGAAAGGACTGGCGCTCTCGAAAGTGATGGAGCAGCGAAGTTCTTGATTCCTGAAGTCGTTCATAGTCGTCACAAACTTACGGGGAATCCTTTGGCCGATCAAGGGCGGGCGAGCAGATTTTTACGTTTTTTATGAAGATTGGCGGTTTTTTTTGGGGGGTGGCGAAGGCGGTGGTGGTGGCAGCGGCAGCATGGCGCACGAATTAGCCTTTTTCATGCTTGGGAGCCCCTATTTTGTGGTCGCCGCGCACGATTTGGGCGACTTTATGCTTCCGAGGCTCGTTTCGGGGGCTTTCGCGCATGATTTGGGTGGATTCGTGCTTCGGAGACCTTGTTTTTCGGTTGCCACGCATGATTATAGTAGATTCGTGCTCGAGGAACTGAGAATCCGGAATAGTTTGCTTCTCGGATTACAAATTGTGAGCTCTCCCATGATTCAAAACAGAGGGCCAAGCGTAATCGCCTGGCCCTCATAGTCTTTTATAACAACGAATCTAAAAACAGTTTGTTATTTAGTTACCGTTTTGACTGGACGTCCGTTGTTCTTAGAGTCATCATATTCGACGTTCTGATCCAACCCGGTCTTAAAGGTATTGGTAGCCTTACTTTCAGCGTGACGGACCTTGTAATCAATACTGTTGATCTTTTCGTTTACAAAAACGAACGGGTTGGTAATGAGTTCGGCAGAAGTAGCGGAACGGGTGGAGAGATCACCAATCGTTGTCCCAGAAGCGCTTTTAATAGATACTAGATTATAACTCCAGTTCCAATTCTTCTCAGTGACACGATAGATGAATTCCTTATCATTCTCGTCAACAGATGGCATACCGACAATCTTGCTGATAGGTGCGTTTACGCCCTCTTTAGCTTGTCCTTTGTGGCGTGTGACAAATACGCTGGAGACTTCAGTCCAGGCCGTTTCAGGATCTGTAACAAGTTTCCGTTCAATCATAAATCTGGCGCTTTCACCCACATCAAGTCCTTCCTTACGGATATGGATATTAATTGGTAGACTCACCTGCGGACTTCTGAATGGAGCGACATTAATGCCGTTGACAATGACGCCGGATCCTTCCTCGTTGGTGGCAACGTCTGCTCCACCCACTGCATCAGGATTCATTTTAATGGGGATTTCTACAATGAGTTTATATCCATTCCACCGTTCAACATGATCATACTCCCCATCGTGGCCTTGTTCAAACACCGGACCGCACCAGTGGGCAGCATAATCAAAGCCGGTGACGATAATCTTATTGGGGTTATCTTCATCGAAACTCACGGATATACCGTCATCAATACGAGTGTTTGGATAATCAGTCGTGGTACCATCCTCATTTTTTACGACCCTGGTATAGGTGTATCCACTGTAAATACCGTTATCAGGATCACTCCGTTTGGGAGTATCAAATTCGAGGAAAATATCCGAATGCTCTTGTTCGTCATCTCCAATGTATGTCTTAGGAGTTCGGGTCTGCGGGTCAGAAACCTTGGATATATAGACTTTGATTTGAGACTTGTCGGTTCCATTCGGCAATAAGAAACTTGCAGAAACGACATCCACTTGAGCAATCGTGGCTTCGCCCAGATCTTCCGATCCACCGCCACTTTCTCCGGCAATGGTTTCGAATACGGACAGTAGACCTTCCTCATCATCCGCAGTAAAAGCAAATTTGGATGCAACTTTTCGGCCTGTTCTAGCAGTCCATGTGTTATTTGGATTCCAGTTATCGATGTAATAATATGTTTCTGAATACCAGCCACCAGAAGAATAAGGCAGCAATTCTGCCATATACTCGGCTCCTGAGTAATTCGATGAAACCTGATCTAGGTATACATTCGTATAGGAAGATGGATCATCGATAACGCTTACAGTATAAACGTTGGAAATAATATCTTTATCATCATCTGCCATCAACTTAATGTCATTAGCATATCCAATTGCTTGATTTGCCGTTCTCCAAGTGAAAATACCATAGTCATTTGTAAGACAATTATGACCGCCATGTCTCTCAGTACGAGTCCAATAAGTTCCTCGACCTGGGTCTCCATCCGTGAACAATACAACCGTTCTTAATTGGTGTGTATCATCTAGAGTCAGAAGATTCTTTGCGGCTTCCATTCCAAAATTTGAAAAAGTTCCACCTCCCGCGGTTAAACTAGGTACGGCCGTTTCCGTCAAATAAGAATATCCTGTAAAATCGTTGACATCTTTGTTATTTCCAAGAGTCCACCATCCCGTGTTCAGTTTAATGGAATTGGCAGCAGTAGGTGTCGTTGATGCAGCACTCTGGGGTCCGGAGTAAGCAACAATTGCTATTCTGTTTCCTAATCGGTATTTTCTGGGTTCATTTTTTATAGGGTCAATCCGGTCGTTCTCGTCAATTTTTCCAATAAAAGCATTGACAGCATCTTTCATGGCATCAATCCTTCTAACACGTCCGATATATTCATCCATCGATCCTGATACATCTAGTACCAGCACAATATCGGCCGGAATACTTTTCTGCAGCTTAACACTCTGACCCGTAGCGAAAGATTCCAGGGTAATGGTATAGATACCGTTCGTATTCGGCTCAGAGATCTTTTTCATGTATCCGATAGAGCCGTCATCGTTCAAGTAGTAGTCCGGGCCCTTTTGGGGCGTTGTCGATCCTTCACCATCGCCAAAAGCGAGGGGAATCAGTGAAAGCAGGGCGACAGCAGTGAATATAAAACGATATATTTTTTTCATGGTAGTTTCTCCTATGTTTATTGAATCTAATCAGAAGTAGGCACTGTTACTGTTACTCCGGCTTTGCTCCAAGCCTCTGATAGAGAGTAATCGCCTCCAGTTGGATTCTTCGCCGTTACCGCCTGTGTGGCAATCTCCAGTGTGAAGTAGACATCTTTGACTTCTCCCGCTACGACAACGGCAGGGTTAAGGCCGACGGTATAACTGGTGAACAGATCGTCCGGGACAGCTTGTCCGGCAGAGACCTTATTCTTATAATAATAATAGCCGTCAATGAGGATCCAGTTATTGACTTCTTCGTCATTGTCAATCCCCTTATTGTCATTTCTGTATCCCGGAAGGTCTACAAACCAGCCATGCAAGCCCTTGTGACTCACGAACTGGTCCTGATACCAGCTGTCCACCAGGACGACTTTGCCGGCAGTATAGTCGGTGAATCCGAATACTGGATTCCCGTCTTTATCCAGCCACTGTCCAATGAGCGCTGCGCGGATGAAGGAGTCGGTGTTACCGGTGTTGGTGATGGTGACGGCACTCTTGGTTCCACCGTAAGCGATGAATTTGATTTCATCACCATGTTCATCGAGGATCGGTTCGCCGGTAATCAGGGAGATAAGGGTCGTATTTGGTGTGGCGGTCGGCACAACTGTATCCGCAATCTTCACATTTACTTCATCTACCCGGATGGTATAAGTTCGGAGCTGACCGGCTTTCCATTCTATCGTACTCGTAGAAGCCGCGGCAAGGGCCGCACCGAAATCTAGAATGCCGTAGTATTCTTTTTCTGCAAAGGTGTATTTGATACCCAACTTAACATTGGCATCAATCGCCTGAGGAATGAGCCAGAATGTTTGGGAGCCGTCGGCACTGCCCAGGTTGTCTTCGTTTCCTGCTGAAGCGAAACTATCGGGATAGGTACCGTTCTCGCCAAAGTCGGCCACCTGTCCTTCTTCGGAGCCATAGGTGATAGGAGCGCTGTTGTATGCTCCTGAATATAGGCTGTCCAGGGTTGTCGTCAGCGTATTAGCATCCCATCTTGCCGCTGCAGCGGAAACATGCGTGCCTGTCGCTCGCGGGGTAATCGTACAAGTACCGTTATCCTTCAGTCCGATGATGCTAATCCCCTTAATGGCGATTTTGTTGTTTGTAATGTCGTCCTCATCGTTCCCGATCGCGAATTTCACGCCGGTGAGGGCATGGTTGAAGAGTACAGGCATACCATTGGTACTATGATTTGCTTTGTACGTAGCCTTGTCCATCGTGGTGTAAGCGAAGAGGATGTCCTGTTGTGCAGCTGCCGTCGCAGGTGAGGTATAGGTGAATGTGATCGCACCGGCTGTTGTATAAGCATCCTCCCCAAACGTCACACCGGTCATCGTCTCAGGCATGCGCAAATAGAATTTGGCTGTTCCGTCCGGCCAGGGGTCTGCGGCATAAGTGTGGAAGTAACGCCATCCGCCTCCTTCGATCTGGCTATCGTCCATATTCTCGAAAGTCGCTTCACCAAAACTGCCGTCCGGGGAATAGACTGTCAGTTTGTTCGCGTAAAGGACGCCGGCATTCTCCGTGTAAGCGGGTGTGCCGCGGGTAATCGGAGCGACTGCATCCAGGTCGGTCACTGTCTCTTCCAGGCAGAGAGCCGGACCGTCCTCCACTTTACCAAGGGGGATTGTAACTCCACGTGTGACGGCCACATCTTCATTTCCAGCGCGTGTCGTGGCACTGCTGCTGATACTGAAGGTGACAGAATTTTCTCCGATATGGGCAAGAGGGTTATTGTTGTCTTCAATATCTTTTACGCAAGATACCATAGTTACAGCCCCAAGGACTGCCATTGCAAAGTAGTAAATCTTCTTCATAATGCTGTCCTCCAGGTTAGAATTCAATGTTGAAAGGCTCGGAAGGAGAGCTTCCTTCCTCAAAATAGTTGACGTTTTCCGTCTCGTCCACCTTCCAGAGGACACGTAAGGATTGACAGAAGACCCCTTCTGTCTCCAGACTGGCCTCTTTCAACTGAGGCGCCTGATACTTCCGATACTTTGTTCGTTTCATTTTTTAAGGTATGTGTTTGTTACTTATCTCCCTAATAAATCATTGCCACAAAGCAAGGCCCTTCCGGCATGACCGGATAGGTTCTGGCTTGTGTATAATACACATTCAAGGTTCAAAGATACATTATTTAAACGCTAATTGCAAATTTTTTCTGAAGAAAATACGCGTTTTGTTGCCGTCTATGCGTTCTTCGAGGGGTATCTACACGTGGTGGCGATTAAAGAAAGAAACTACTGACTCGAAGTGATTTCATTTCGGAGAATAACACTTTTTAAATAATTATAACCAGTTGAGAATGGCGAAAAAGGAAAGTATTTAAAAATCTTTAAAAAGCGACGAGGGGCCGTCCTATGCATTTTTATGGCTGAATATCAGCCGATTATTAGGGAGATAAGTAACAAATCGCAACGAATAGACCGTGGTGTTAATTACAATTATTAACAAATCGCGCCATAGTTTTAGATAGAATTAATTAATAAACATACCAAAATACCCATGAAACGCTACAAACTTCGGAAGTACGAAATGCCCAGGATGATGCAGGCCAGCCTGGAATCTGAAGGCATTATCTGCTACTCCACTGAGTTCTCTCTCAGGGTGGACCCGTCTAACAACATTAACTATTTTGAAGAAGGAGGCTCCCCTGCCGAACCTCTGGACATCGAATTCTAACCTAAGGACTGAGCATTATGAAGAAGATTTACTTTGCAATGGCAGTCCTCGCGACTGCGGCTATGGTTTCCTGCGTAAAGGAGATTCCTGAAAACAATCAACTTATCGGCCTTTCCGAAAACGGACTCGCCTTCACCCTCGGCGGACCGGCGACCCGTTCTGCCGATGCCGATCCTGCGAGCCTGCGCGGCATCACCATCCCCCTCGGAAAAGACGTGAGCGGCACATCCTTCTATCTGGAGGAGACCGTGACCGATCTGGAAGCGGCGGCTCCCGTCACAAGGGGCACGCCCGCCTATACCGAGAATATCGGCGTCCTCTACGCCAACCAGCTGGGCGTTTATTCCGAGCAGGGCAATTTCGGCGATACGGTATTCGAGAACAAGTCTGAGAGCATCGACGCAAGTAACGGCAGATGGAGCTACACGCATAATTTCCCTTCGGATCCATGGCCTGATGGCGGTGATGACATAGATGTCGACTTCTATTTCCGCATGCCGGCGACCCAATCGGGTGTCAAATCGGCGCTTGCCTATGAGGGTGGCAAGATCACCTTCCGCTACGAATCCCCTTCGAATGCCGCCGCGATGCAGGACATCCTCTTCGGTTACTCCACCCTGACCAAGAATGAGCACAAGGGGTACCTCTCTCAGGGCGGCGCGCCCGTGCTCCTCAACCACGCCCTCACCGGCGTGAAATTCGCGATCGGGAACGATGTCGTCGACATCAACAACAACAGCATAAAGATCGATTCCGTCAGGTTCAAGGGACTGAAGGACTATGGCAAGTGTGTCATCACCCCTGCCCCCTTCGGATCAGACGACTATGTTTCTGCCGAAGCGGCAGTTTGGGACAGTACCGGCGTGACGGTGGACAGATACCTCTCCTCCGGAAAGTACGCGGATACGGTCACATTCCAGAAAGGTGGTTCATTCGGGACCAGTGGCGGCAACTATCCGGAGAGCTTTGCCGCGGCAGGCAATGTTAGGAACCTGGGCGAAGCCACCGCTTCCCAGACCTTCTGGCTCATCCCCCAGGAGCTGACGGCTGCCGTCAAGCTCGAGATCAGTTACACCTTCGGCGGCGCTTCCGGCACCTGGGAGCTCGATTTCGGAACCATCCTCATGGCCGCCGCTAAGAGCGGAAAGATTGAATGGAAAGCCGGCCAGCTCCGCACCTACACCATCAAGATCGACGAGGTCAACCTGCAGATCGAGGATAATGTGACCAAGGGTGCGAATGGTATCGTTGGAAGCCATAAGGATGATATCCTCATCACCAACACCGGCAATACGGATGTCTTTATCCGCGCCGCAATCGTCGGCCAGTGGCTGGACGAGGAAGACAACCCTGTCTTTGGTTTCACGGATGATATCAACAATCTGTTTTTGGTTGAAAGCTGGTATGAGGACCAGTTCGAGAATCACAACGGAAAGCACGGCGTGTTCAAGGGCCTGGCAGGTTATCAAAATGATTCAGTGAATGTTTCCTTTGGCAACCCGTATCCTGAAAGGGCAGACAGTTCCTGGAAGTACAATAGTTCTGACCGTTACTATTATTATACCTCCCCCGTTGCGCCTGGAGACACTACGGCAGCCCGTCTGTTTGAATCCTACACCATTTTCAAGATCCCTGGAGCGAGAAACGCCGGTGTATTGTTAGATAGAGATATGTACTTCACGCTGGAGATTGCCACGCAGGCAATTTCCGCAAGGAATAATGACGGATCTCTCAAGACTAGTTACGAACAGGCCTGGGCAGCCGCCTTGGCACAGGAGTAAAAAGAGTAACTGACAATTCAATTAGACACGAATGATTATGAAAAAGATAACTAACCTTTTACTCACAGTTGCGGCGTTGTTTGCGTTTGCTCCGGTCGTCAGTGCCCAGTCCATCAATGATGTGATCAAGGACCCCGTCACCCGGGATACGCTTAAATTCCCTAACTACTCGGGCGTTAGAATTGACACAACGCAGAATTTCGCTTATAGCAAGAGTATCTCTTCACCTCTGAATGACGGTACCTATTGGATCAAGCTTGAATCTTTCTCTACGGGTACTGCATCTTATAAGATGGTATCCGAGCCTGCGGATATCGTGCTGGTGCTGGACTTCTCCTCGTCAATGGTATCTTATAATTATACCACATCCGGAAGTAATTATGTGCCTGCGGGAACTAGCCGAGCGGCAAATTATAATGAGAACGGAAATCCTGCTGGCTCATGGGATTATCAAAATCTTAGTAATGGTCGTTATGTCGAATACCAGGGTAATCATTATGAAGTTCAAAGGGCCCGAGTTAATGCTGATGGGGTTATTGTAAACCAAGGTCAGTATTATATTATCTATTTCACCATTAATGGTACTAGATACTATCTTGACCATTATAATATTACCACTGAGATGCCATTATACACTAATCAATATCAAGCTTGGTGGGGTGGCATTCTCTATGAATTAGATAATAATGGTTTAAACCGTCTTCAGGCACTGAAGATTGCCGTTAAGCAGTTTATTGATGTCATATATCATAATGATAATTATGAGGATGAGACTAATGACAAGCCTCGTGCTGAGCCTCTAGGTAATAGAATTAGTATTGTTCGATATTCTAGAGTTGCTCGATCAAGAGTAGTTAAAGATTGGACTCCTGTAAGTACCGCTTCTGGAGATTTAGATTTATCTATTGCACTGGCCATTGCGGCTGAATCCTCATCTTCTGGTGGTGGTGGTACAAACAATGATAATCAGACTCATGCAGATGAAGGCATGCGACTTGCCAATGGTCTACTGAAAGAAATTATGGATGATGAAACTGATAATCCTGACAGATGGGCCAATGCCTCCCGGACGGTAGTTATGTTCACTGATGGCGCTCCGGGAGAGGCGCAAAATTGGACTGATCCAGTTTCCACAAATGTCGCAAATGACTGCATTGAGTACGCCCAAGCAACAAAGACCACATATGGATCAACAGTATTCTCTGTGCTTGTGTATAACGGAACACCATCTGATGATATGAACAATTATTTGAATGGTGTATCTTCCAACTATCCTCTTGCAAATGCGATAGATGATTTAGGTGTTATTTGTACTAGTCAGGATCTCCCCGAGAAACTCAGAAAGAAAGAGGCTAACTTCTATAAAAATGCCGGCGATGATCTCTCTGGTGTTTTCGAGGAGATTGCCAAACAGTCCGGCGGCGGGTCCGAGACTGCCCTGAGCGCCGCGACCTCAACCGTTGATATCGTATCCAACAGTTTCATCCTTCCTCCAGGGGCCACTGCTGATAGCATTAAAGTCTTTATTGCCCAGCTTGATACAGTCTATCTTGGAACAACTAAGGATCAAAACAGATATGTCTTCAAAAAAGAGATTTTGAAAGGTCATAGCCCGTACCAGTACTACACTTATGACGATGAAGGCATTGAACATGGTCCATTCAGTGTCGATGATAGTATCAAAGTTGTTCTATTTGGAAAAAACGGTATTAAGGTAACCGGATTTGACTATAGTTACAACTGGTGCGGACCTGTCTATAACGAAAACAATCAACGTGTCGAGGATCATAAAGGTCTTAAGATCATCATGATGATCCCCATCCGGATGAATCCGGATGCCGTGGGTGGGCCGAATGTTCTGACGAATGAGCAGGGATCCGGTATCTTCGTCAATCCTACTGATACGATCCCGGCTATCTCATTTGTGAGTCCGACTGTCAGTCTGCCGGTTAATGTCTATCTCGAAAAGACCGGACTCCATCCTGGTGAGAGCGCAAAGTTCAAGATCGAGCGTGCTGTAATCCCTTATGACATAGACAAGGTGCCTGCGGATTGGGATCCAAAAACTCTTGCTCCAGAGGCTTGGAACTATGTTTCCACCGTGTTTGTAACCAATCCTGAAGATTCTCTGGTAACAAGCAGGCCGATGGTCAAGGTGAGAGGTTTGCCGGCTACCACTTTAAAGGAAGGTTCGACAACAGAACAGGTAGGTTTCATTTACAGGATTTCTGAGGAAACATGGGGCTGGAGTTACATTCAGGCAACCGAGCCTCAATTTACCGTCACATCCAAAGTTGATAACCCGTTCACGTTTGAGAACACTAAGAAGCCTAACATCGAATTCAAGGTTCGCCACGCTGAAAGTAAGGTCACGAACATCTTCAAGCCTGACGCTGCGACCAAGGAGTACGATGACTCCAAGAAACGGCAATAGTCAGTAGATATAGTTTTTTTAAGGGCGGCAGTTGTGCCGCCTTTTTTTTTTGAGTTATTTTGTCTATATTTGCGGCCAAAACTGTAGGTGGGGTGTTTTTATCCGGCCGTTGGCACTTTCTGAAATGGATAGCCAATGCCGATTTTACTTTGCCACTTAACTAGGAGATAAGTAATTAGAAATCATAATATTCGGTACCAAATGAAACGTAAACTTAAATTCGTGTCACCGAAGGTTACCCGAGCTGTTCCGCTCTATCCAGAGTCGGATATGCTGGTGGTTCCCGGATCGACAATGTACGACCAGACTTTGGTCTCAACCGGAATCGGGGTGGAGAACTATGAAGCGGAATCGTACCTCGAGTATGAGTAGAGGAGGAACAGCCATGAAGAAACTTACTTTCATTTTCCTGCTTTGCGCAGGCATGCTTCTTTCCTTGGCGGGATGCCAGGAGAAGCCCGTCAATCCTGACGGAAACAAAGAAGGCGCCCTTGTGGAGTTCTCTGCTGTCGCCGGCGACCCTGCAACGCGTACCGCTTATAGCGGCGAGGGTGAGGCGGAATCCGGCTCAGCTGGTTATCTGAGTTGGGAGCGCATCGACTGGCTCGAAGGTGACGAGGTTTGGATGTGGAGCGATAAGGCTACGAGCAAAGCCGGCTCTGGGAATGCCTCTAAATATCAGATTCTTTCCGTTACGCCCGCAGGCAGGGAGAGCCGCGCTTCGATTTCTGACCCTTACGGAACCGGACTCCGTTATGCAGCCGCGGGTGGAGCTCATAAATTCTGGGGCATCTATCCTGCTTCAGCGATTTCCACGACTCCTACGGCAAGCACAACCAGTCTTAGCTTTGATATCCCCGCTGCACAAACCGGAGAGAAACAGGTTGCCTCTGATGGGAACATTACCTACAAGCCGAACATGGACCTGGCTGTGATGCTGGCGGCCATCGAGGGCGCCCAGCCCAAACAGAAAGTGGACGTCCCCTTCTACCCGGCCTTTACGGCATTTGAGCTGACGTTCAAGGTGGATGAGAATTATTATACAGAAGCTGGGGAAAATGCGGACCCGGTTATTCTGCACCACGTGACTCTCGAGTCTACTTCCACGTTGGCTGGTACGGTTACCGCGACGCTGGCTACTGGCACGCGTACATTCAAAGTGACCGGTACGAACGATTATGCTTTTAAGACCAATGATAAAGAATATACGGTAGGTGCCAGTACTTATACTGCATCTGCCACGACCAATAAGGTGACCTTCAACCTCCCGGAGGCAGTCGAACTTCCCAGAGGTAAAGAGTTGAAGATAACGATCGTCACCTTGCCGCAGAATATAAACGACCTCACCATCGGCATGCACATGGGCGCGGACGGGAGCGATGTCCGTGTCGGTAAGCTCAGGATTGGTCCTGAGGGCAACAAAAAGAATCTTGCCTTCGCCGCCTGCCAGAAGCACTGTATCCGCGGTGTCCTCCTAAAGCCCAACGATTGGGAGTTCTCATTGATCACCACTATCCTTGAGGTTTTGGACTGGGAACCGGTTGATATTACCGGTGAGTCTGGCAATTACCCGCAGGCATATCAGTTCTCTGTGAGTGGAACGGGTGTGCTCAATGGCTATTCTGATATTCATCACAGCACGGGTGACAAGGATCCCTGGCGTCAGCAGTGGTATTTCAAGCCTGGCCAGACCGTCACTGTGTTCTTCAAGGTGGCTCTCCCCGCTGGTGGATCTTGGGAAGTAGAGCCTGTGCTTGGTACGGAAGCGAGTCCTGTGGTTGATGAGGATGGTAATCCTATCCCGGCCTCTACTTATTTCCAGATTAAAAATGTCTCTCCTGCGCTCGATGAGCAACATCCTACGGTTGCAACCGACCTTTGGGGGAACATGCACGAAAGCGGTACTACTAACATAAAATTGGAAATTACCTATATCGGGACTGATACTAATGAGCATAGTATGTTCTTCCATACTTATGTTTACAGTGGCCCGAACAAGACCGGAACTAAGTTCAATATCGATTCCGAGACCCAACTTTATGACCGTGGGCGTGGATACCACACGTTCTTTGTAAACAGTCCTCTTTATCCCAACAACTAAGCAGGAATAACCATGAAAAAGATCATAACCTATATTTCTTTCTTTGCAGCGCTTGTCTTTGCTGCCTCCTGCATAAATGAGAGGGTCTCCCGCGATAATGAAGAGGGAGACGGCACTGTCACGCTTTGCCTCCAGACATCTGCGCTTGAAACCCGTGCCGGAGATTCTGAAACGGATATTGAGTTTGCCGTCACTCACGCGGATTTCTTCTTCTTCTCGGATGCAGAAGGAACGGATTTGCTCTATCATACCCGTCTGTTTGTGGAGGATGGCGGACTCACTCCTGCCGGAACCAATCGTTATAAATACACATTTGATGTTTCCTCCGATGGTAATCCGTTAAAGAAGACGTCTTATTTATATGTGATTGCTAATTATCCTGAAGAGATTTCTGCAACGACTCTCGAGAATATCCTTGCTCTTGATATCAAGACAGACCTGAGCGGTGAGTTCAGCTCATTTGTTATGGACTCTTATCAGAGAGAGACGAATAAGTATGTTTATCAGCTCAAGGCTCCTCAGGATGGGATTGGAGAGTTTGTAATCGGCCTTACCCGTGCTGCAGCGAAACTTGTCCTGACAGTCAATGTGGCTGATTCTTATACGGATGATCTCGGTAATGTTTGGGAGCCCGTTTTTGACGGGATGTGGGTCAATTTCGTTAACGCGCGCAAAAAGGCGCTTGTAAAAGCTGAGCCGGTTCCATTTGATAACAAGGAGAACTACTTTAATACTGAGCAGGAGACTCCGATGAGCGTCACGCCGGCCCCTACGGACTTCACCTCATGGAAAGTAAGTCCCGTATATACTTATCCGCAGAGTTACGAGACCTCCGATGTGACGGCACCGTACTTCAAGATTTTCTGCCGTTGGTCGTGCGAGAAGTATAACATGTCGAACTTCTATTATAAGGTTATCC
>JAEEGF012214685.1_pt1 | contig 13768 bp, 14 predicted proteins | sample 9134171 | NCBI WGS metagenome assembly JAEEGF01 (sample SAMN16246542, study PRJNA631951) | gut metagenome | biome: gut microbiome; feature: rumen; material: AP-attached | host: Bos | place: Iran: Karaj | collected 2018-10
CTATGTGGAGATGCCGAAGTTCAAGAAGAAGGAAGAGGAGTTGGTGACGATGCAGGACAAGTGGCTATACGTGCTGAAAAACATCAGCTACCTGTTGGAGCAGCCGAAGGAGCTCCAAGAGCGTGTGTTCACGAAGTTTTTCGAGGAGGCGCGAATCGGGATGTTCAATGAGGAGGAACGGTTTGCGTACATGGAAAGCCAGAAACATTACTGGGACAACAAGAATACGTTGGACTATGCCTATGAGAAAGGGAAGGATGCCGGGATGGAGGAAGGCCTCGCCGAAGGAAAAGAACTAGGCCTCGCCGAAGGACTTGAACAAGGCCGTATGGCCGAACGGGAAGCACTGATCTCCCGTATGAGGGAGGTGGGCATCAATCCTAAAATGATCGATAGGATTATCCAATCATAAACAAAAGGCGACACCGAAATTCGGGTCGCCTTTTGCATATACCTTAAATAAGAAATAGAAACGGCTTCTATCTTTATTTAATACTCGTCAGAAACGGTCAGTTTCTTTCTGCCCTTGGCTCTTCTGCGAGCTAAGACCTTGCGGCCGTTGGCAGTTGACATTCTCTCTCTGAAACCATGCTTGTTTCTGCGCTTTCTGTTCGATGGTTGGTAAGTGCGTTTCATTTTCGTATATGTATTTGTTTATTTCTTTGGAAGAACCCCTTATTTTAGGACTGCAAAATTACACATTTTTTTATTTCGCACAACTTTTTTTGGGAAAAAATGTCAAAAAAAGATTCTTTAGGCCAAGGCTTCCTTTGCAGGGATGTTCTTCAAGGTCTCAACCAGGAACTCCCAGAACGGTGCAACGCTCTCAATGAGCAAGGCCTCGTCAGGGGAGTGCGGATGTACCAGGGTTGGTCCAAACGACACCATGTCCCAGTTCGGATATTTGGATCCGAGGATGCCGCATTCCAAACCTGCGTGGATGACCATGACTTTGGGCTCTTTCCCGAACTTCTCTTGATAAACGCTCTTCATAGTGTTGAGGATCGGAGAGTGGGCGTTGGGCTTCCAACCAGGATAGTCGCCGGTGGAGTAAGCCTCAGCACCATTGTCGGTGAGGTTCTTGCGGATCTTCTCAGCGAGCTTGTCCTTGTCAGCATCCACCAAACTGCGGGTGAGAGCAGCGCAAACGATCTTGCCGTCTTCCATCTTGATGGTGGCAAGGTTAGAAGAGGTCTCCGTGGTGCCTTCAAAGTCTTTCGACATGGCAATGACACCATTGGGGTATTTGGCAATAGCTCCGAAGAGTTGATCCTGAGTCTTGAGGTCAATGACTTTCGCAGGCATGTCGGCAGGCTCGCAGAGGATAGCCATTTCTGGCTCGATGCCTTCGAACTGCTCTTTTACAATGCACTCGTAGTCCTTGGCGAATTCCTCAAATTCGGCTTTCTTGGCTTCGGGTACAACGACGATAGCCATGGCTTCTCTTGGGATGGCATTACGGAGACTGCCACCATCGATGCAGGCCATGCGGAGACCGTACTTCTCGGCAGCCATGAGCATCATGGTGTTGATGACCTTGTTTGCGTTAGCGCGCCCTAAGTTGATATCCATGCCAGAGTGTCCGCCCTTGAGACCTTTCACGAAGAGCTTGTAAGCTGCCATTCCAGCAGGAACGGCTTCATAGCCGGGAGTCCAGGTGCCGATGGTGTCAACACCGCCTGCGCAGCCTACGTAGAGCTCACCTTCGGTCTCGGAGTCCATGTTGAGCAGAATGTCGCCGTGGAGCACACCGGGTTGCAACTTGTTGGCTCCTGTCATGCCAGTTTCTTCGTCGATGGTGAAGAGGGCTTCAATGGGACCATGCTGGAGGTCAGTGGCCTCAAGTACCGCCATGGCAGCAGCAGCACCCAGACCGTCGTCAGCTCCGAGGGTAGTGCCGTTGGCCTTCACCCAACCGTCTTCGATGTGGGTCTCAATAGGATCGTTCTCAAAGTCATGAGGGTTGCCGTCGTTCTTCTGTGGCACCATGTCGAGGTGGGCTTGAAGGATGACGCCTTTACGGTTCTCCATGCCTGGAGTGGCGGGTTTGCGCATGATGACGTTGCCACAGTCATCAACCATGGTCTCCAAACCATGCTCCTCGCCCCATTGTTTCATGAAGGCGATGACCTTGGCTTCTTTTTTCGATGGACGCGGAATCTGCGTCAAGCTATAAAAGTTTCTCCAGATGCCATTCGGCTGTAATTCTTGAATTGTCATAGTTTTGTTGTTTTTATGTTAATTAAACGATTGTAAATCAGTGAGTTTTTTATAAATTCCATCTAAGGCAATCAATTCGTCATGGGTACCTCGCTCGATGATCTGCCCCTTCTGCAACACCACAATTTCGTCAGCGTGCTGGATGGTGGACAGACGATGGGCGATGACGATTGAAGTGCGCTGGCTCATCACCTTTGATAAAGCATCCTGGACCAAACGCTCGCTCTCCGTGTCCAACGAAGAGGTGGCTTCGTCCAATATTAATATAGGTGGATTCTTCAACACGGCACGGGCAATACTCAGACGCTGACGTTGCCCTCCAGAAAGGTTCATGCCTCGGTCGCCGATAACCGTTTCGTACCCCTGCTCCAATTCCATGATGAACTCATGGGCATTGGCGACCTTAGCAGCCTCGATGACAGCCTCCTTCGACACGTTTTCCATTCCGAAGGCGATGTTGTTGAACACCGTGTCGTTAAACAAGATGCTCTCCTGGGTGACGATGCCCATCAATCCCCGAAGGTCGCGGATCTTGTAGTCGCGAAGGTCATGCCCATCGATCAACAACTGCCCCTCGCAAACATCATAGAAACGGGGTAAAAGATCGACCAATGTCGATTTTCCGCCACCACTCTCGCCGACAAGGGCGACAACCTTCCCCTTGGGAATCCTTAGGTCAATGTCTCTCAAAACATCTTCCTTTCCGTAACGGAAACTTACGTCCTTATAATAAATCTCCTCCTTGAAATCTTTGATTTCCAAAGCATTGTCTTTCTCAGTGATTACTTCATCGGCATCCAAGATCTCAAAGATCCGGTCGGCGGAAGCGATGCCTTTCTTGATGTTGAAATAACCTTGGGAGAACGATTTGATGGGGGAGATGATCTGCGAGAAGACCACGACATAGCTGATGAATCCCGCCGCACTCAAGCTGCTTTCACCATCCAAGATCATGTTGCCTCCAAACCATAGGACGATGATGACCACTATGGCCGAGAGGAACTCGCTCATGGGCGAACTCATGTCGCGTTTGCGATGGACACCCAACAGCGATCTTGAGTATGTGTTGTTCTGTTCGTTGAACTTCTTGTTAAGGTAACCGATGGCATTGAATCCCTTGATGATTCGGAGCCCCGAGATGGTCTCCTCGATAGTCGCAGTGATGCCCGCCAATCGGTTTTGGGTCTCTTTGGATTGTCTCTTCAACGCCTTGCCCACCTTGCCAATGACTAGTCCAGCCACAGGGAGCAAGATGAGGACAAAGAGCGTGAGTCTGGCACTTTGGCTTACGAGGAAGGCGAAGTAGAAGATGATGGTCAATGGATCTTTGATGAGGGTCTCAATCCAGTTGAGGATAGACACCTCCACTTCCTGCACATCGTTGGTGATCCTCGACATGATGTCCCCTTTTTTCTGTTTACTGTAGAAAGCGAGCGGAAGCACCATGATCTTACGGTAAAGGTCGCTGCGCAGGTCTTTGATGGTGCCCACGCGGACCTTGGCCATCGAGTAGTAGGCACAGAAGCGGCCCAGGTTGCGGAATAGGAATGCGACAAGCAGGACGATACAAATGAACACCAAGGCGTAACGATGTCCGTGTTCCAGGATGATGTCGCTCATCAAATAGTTGAGGTAACTCATCAGGTAGTCGGAGGTGAACGCGAACTCGGGCTTGGCAACGGCCTCGATGGCCTCGGTCTTAAACAATAAGTTCAGGAAGGGGACAAGGAGGGCGAATGAGAATAAGGAGAAGAAGATGGTCACCAGGTTGAAGAACAAATTCAGCAGCAGTGAGAACCAATAAGGTCTCACGTAACCTAGAATCCTATTGAACGACCCGCGCTTTGACAATTGTTTAATTGTTTAATTGTTGAGCTATCTCTAAATTCTAAATTCTAAATTCTAAATTAATAATTGAATCCCGTATAGTTCTCCGGAGTAATCGCCATCAGCTCCATCTTGATTTCCTTGCTAACGGGAAGTGTCTTGATGAACTCGTCAATGGTCTCCTTGTCGATGTGCTTGTTAGTCCTGGTCAGTCCTTTCAGCAACTCGTAGGCACCTTCCACTTGTTCGCGACGCAGAATGGTCTGTATGGCCTCGGCTACCACGGCGTAGTTCTGTTGCAGGTCTTGGCGGATTTTGTCCTCGTTGAGCAGTAGCTTGTCGAGGCCTTTCATCAACGACTTGATAGCGATTAAGGTATGGGCAATCGGCACACCGATGTTGCGGGTGACGGTGGAGTCAGTGAGGTCGCGCTGCAAACGGCTGATGGGTAGCTTGGTGCTGAGGAAAGTGAGCACAGCGTTGGCCATGCCCAGGTTGCCCTCGGCGTTCTCAAAGTCGATGGGGTTGACTTTATGCGGCATCGCCGAAGAACCGACTTCTCCTGCTTTGATCTTCTGCTTGAAATATTCCATCGAGACATAAAGCCATATGTCACGCGATAGGTCAATCAAGATGGTGTTCACACGACGCAAGGCATCGAAATAGGCGGCCATGTAGTCGTAGTGCTCGATCTGGGTGGTGGTCTGTTGACGTTTGAGCTTCAGGCTTTTCTCCACGAAATGTTTGGCAAAGGCAGGCCAGTCGATGTTGGGGTAGGCCACTTTGTGGGCGTTCATGTTGCCGGTGGCTCCACCGAACTTGGCGGTGAAAGGCACGCTGTTGAGCATCTTCAGCTGGTCGTTGAGACGTTCCACAAACACGTAAATCTCCTTGCCCAGATGCGTCGGACTGGCAGGCTGTCCGTGGGTCTTGGCCAGCATCGGGATGTCTCTCCATTCCTTGGCCATTCCACTGAGCTTGTCGATGACCTCCTCGATGGCGGGCTTCACCACCAGCTTGTGGGCTTCCATCATGGAGAGCGGCACGGCGGTGTTGTTGATGTCCTGCGAGGTCAAGCCGAAATGCAGGAACTCTTTCCATTTCTCGAGCCCCATCTCGTCGAATTGGCGTTTCAGGAAGTATTCCACCGCCTTCACGTCGTGGTTGGTGGTCTTTTCGATTTCTTTGATTTCTTCAGCATCTTCGGTCTGGAATTCTTCATAGATGGCACGAAGATCTTCATAGTCGCCTTCAAAATCTTCCAGTTGTGGCAATGGAATCTCGCAGAGGGCGATGAAATATTCCACTTCAACCATTACACGGTAGCGGATGAGGGCGAATTCGGAGAAGAAATCATTCAGTTCGACGGTTTTGCTGTGGTATCTGCCGTCAACAGGGGATATGGCTTTTAAAGGAGTGAAACTCATTTTTTAGAATGTTACTATTGTGATGACCAAGTGAAGAACAGATCCTTTCTCTTTGCTGAACATGGGAATGTCCCAGCCCAGGGCGTTGCCCTGGGCTGATGGCTTCTGGCCTTTCAGGCCGTTTATTTTTCAATGAGCTTGTCGTTGGAGCCTAAGACGTTCACGATTTTATGGATATATAGTTTCTTCATGTTGTCACGGGCTGGTCCGAGGTACTTGCGCGGGTCGAACTCGGCAGGTTTCTCTGCAAAGGCCTTGCGGATGGCTGCGGTCATGGCCAGACGGCTGTCTGAGTCGATGTTGATCTTGCAGACTGCGCTCTTGGCGGCTTTGCGGAGTTGCTCCTCGGGGATGCCGACAGCGGCTTTCAGGCTGCCACCATATTTATTAATGGTATCGACCTCGTCTTGAGGCACGGAGGAGGAGCCATGCAGCACGATGGGGAAGCCGGGCAACTTCTTCTCGATGGCTTCCAACACGTCGAAGGCCAACGGAGGAGGGACGAGGCGACCCGTGGCTGGGTCAACGGTGCATTGTTCAGGAGTGAACTTATAGGCACCATGCGAGGTGCCGATGGAGATGGCAAGGCTGTCCACACCGGTCTTGGTCACGAAGTCGATGACTTCCTCAGGTTTGGTGTAATGGCTCTCTTCAGCGGCCACTTCGTCTTCCACACCAGCCAGCACGCCAAGCTCCCCTTCCACGGTCACATCATACTGATGGGCGTATTCAACGACCTTCTTGGTGACAGCCACATTTTCGTCGTACGGCAGGGCTGAGCCGTCGATCATCACTGACGAGAAGCCCATGTCGATGCACGACTTGCAGAGCTCGAAGCTGTCGCCGTGGTCGAGGTGAAGCACGATCTCAGGATGGGCGCATCCCAACTCTTTGGCGTATTCCACCGCACCTTGGGCCATGTAACGCAACAAGGTCTGGTTGGCATAGTTGCGTGCGCCCTTCGACACCTGAAGGATGACGGGCGACTTGGTTTCTACAGCGGCCATGATGATGGCTTGCAGCTGCTCCATGTTGTTGAAATTGAATGCCGGGATGGCGTATCCACCATCGACTGCCTTGGCAAACATTGCACGGGTGTTCACCAAGCCTAATTCTTTATAGCTTACCATAGCGTTCGATTTTTTAAAGATTTTTCATTTTAAACCGCAAAGATACAATTTATTCTCTTTGCGACAAATACCTTTTATTGCTATTTTTGCGTCCTCAAAAAAAAGACGCACTATGGTAAGAGAAGAAACCGTTTTTGGCCCCATTAAGAGTCGTAGGTTGGGTAATTCATTGGGAATCAATTTATTGCCTGTAAATGGAAAAATCTGTACTTTCGATTGCATTTATTGTGAATGTGGTTGGAACCGTGATGGGCGCGGTGACTCGAGGCTGCCTAAGGCCGAAGAGGTTCATCAGGCTCTGGAGTCAAAGCTAATCCAAATGCTTGAGGAAGGCACTCCAGTGGATTCGTTCACTTTTTCTGGCGACGGTGAGTCAACCATACATCCTGAATTCCCGAGGATCATTGACGACACTTTGGCTTTACGCAACCGTTATTTCCCTCAGGCCAAGGTTTCGGTCCTCTCCAATGCCACCCAAGTGCATCGTCGGGAGATCTTCGATGCGCTTCGCAAGGTGGATAACCCCATCATGAAGATTGACGCCCCGACCAACGAGTTGATCCAAAGGATCAATCTGCCTGCTCCCGGTTATGACATCGCCCGTGTGATCGAGGCATTGAAAGGTTTCAACGGCGATTTCATCTTGCAGACCATGTTTTTGAAAAGTCCAGATTTCGACTCGTCATCGCCTGAGGTATTGGAAGGGTGGATGGAGATTGTCAGGATGCTCAAGCCGCGTGAAATCATGGCATACACCATTGCCCGTCCAACTCCTGCAGTGGGTTTGATGAAGTTTACAGAAGGGGAGATGCGGACGTTGCTCGATCCCTTGATCAAGGAAGGTTTCATGGTGCAAATCAAGGGATAAGAAAAAAAATCCCGTCGTTTGTTGAGGGAAAAGGAAAAAGTCGTACTTTTGCAGCCTCAAAAAATAATTACTAACCATTTAAAAGAAGGAAGTGTTTTAAAATGATTATTATTCCTGTTAAAGAAGGCGAAAGCATCGACAGAGCTTTGAAGCGCTACAAGAGAAAGTATGAAAAGACCGGCGTCGTGAAGGAATTGCGCGAACGTCAAAAGTTCACCAAGCCATCCGTCATCAAGCGCGCCCAGCGTCTGAAGGCTATCTATGTGCAGCAACTTCGTCAGGCCGAAGAGAATATGTGATCTGCCTCTAAGGAAAGATAATTTTTTTGAAAAAAATCTTCGTTGTATGTAAGCTTTTTTGCTTATCTTTACAACGAAGTTTTTTTATTGCCTTTTGCGATGCCTTTAATCGACCAATTTTTATCCTACATTCAGGCGGAACGTCGTTATTCACCTCTGACGGTGAAATCCTATCGTCGTGATTTGGAGCGATTTGAGTCGTTTATGGCCAAAGAGTACGAGTTGCCCGATTTGAGCAAGGCATCCACACCGATGATCAAGACGTTTCTGGTGTCGTTGAAGGACGGTGGGCTTTCGAACAGGAGCATCAACCGAATGATTTCGACGCTCAAGACCTTTTACAAGTTTTGTCTGAGGGAAGGCTTTGTGGAGAAGAGCCCGATGTTTGGCATCAAAAATCTGAAGCAGCCGAAGAATCTCGTGAAATTCGTTTCTGAAAGTGATATTAATAAGGTGTCATTTGAAAATTGTGAGGATTATACAATAAAAAGGGACGAATTGTTGTTTGAACTATTGTACCAGACGGGGATTCGAAAGGCGGAGCTCATCGGCTTGCGTGACCAGGATGTCGATGTCATCGGGATGAAGGTCAAGGTGCTGGGCAAGCGTGACAAGGAGCGTTTCATTCCGGTCAGTCGCGAGTTGTTGGAGATGGTGGGGAAGTATCGGTCGCTGCGCGATGAGCGTTTCCCGGTGCGGGCCGACCGTTTGTTATTGAACGACAAGGGGGAGGAGATGTCGCCTTACTTTGTTTATGAGAAGGTGCATTCGATGTTGGAGTCGGTGACGACCTTGAAGCAGAAGAGTCCCCATGTGTTGCGTCACACCTTTGCGACACACTTGCTCGACGAGGGTGCCAGTTTGGTGGCGATACAGAAGTTGTTGGGGCATTCCGACCTTGCCACGACGCAGGTTTATGCGCACAACACGATCGAGCAATTGAAAAAGATACATCAACAAGCCCACCCCAAGGGAGGATGATCCTCCGGGTGGGGAATAAGAAACACCAACCCGAAAGGGTATAAAAGAAAGGAGAAATTATGAAAGTAATGATCAATTCAGTGCATTTCAGGGCGAGCAGCGACCTGGAAGAGTTCATCACCCAAAAGGTGGAGAAAGTTTGCAGCAAGTACAACGAGGTGATTGGCGCCGAGGTGACGTTGAAGTTGGACAACACCGACACTCCGGAGAACAAGATCACGGACATTCGTTTGATGCTGAAAGGCGACGATTTGTATGCGAGCAAGCAGTGCAAGACCTTTGAGGAGGCCACTGACCTGTCGGTGGACGCCTTGAAGAAGCAGTTGGAGAAATATAAGGGTAAATTTACCAAATAATTATCTCATTGATTTACAATCAACTATTAATTTTTTTGATTTTTTTTGAAAAAAAAAGCAGAAAAAAAGTTGTAGGTATCAAAAAAGTATGTACTTTTGCACACCCTTTCAGATGAGAGGGTGTGCTTCTTGAAGGGAGCTTGAGTGTTCTTAGAAAGATTGCCGGTATAACTCAGTTGGTAGAGTAGCTGATTTGTAATCAGCCTGTCGGCGGTTCGAGTCCGTCTACCGGCTCTGAGTTATCCAGTCCAAGGGGGAGTCGCATAGTGGCAATTGCAACAGACTGTAAATCTGTCCTCGGATGAGTTCGGTGGTTCGAGTCCACCCTCCCCCACAGGAAAGCGGAAGTAGCTCATTTGGCAGAGCGAAAGCCTTCCAAGCTTTAGGTGGCGGGTTCGAGCCCCGTCTTCCGCTCTGAATGAAAAAAACAAAGCCGATGTAGCTCAGCGGTAGAGCACTTCCTTGGTAAGGAAGGGGTCGGGAGTTCAATTCTCCCCATCGGCTCAATTAGTGTTTATAGGAATTCATAACCTTAAATAATTAGAAATAAAATGGCAAAAGAAAAATTCGAAAGAACTAAACCGCACGTCAATATTGGTACTATTGGCCACGTTGACCACGGCAAGACCACTTTGACCGCCGCTATCACCCTGCACCTGGCAAAGAAGGGTCTGTCAGAGATCAAGACGTTCGACGCTATTGACTCTGCTCCAGAAGAAAAGGAAAGAGGTATTACCATTAACACCGCTCACGTTGAGTATCAGACTGAGAATCGTCACTATGCTCACGTTGACTGCCCTGGCCACGCTGACTATGTGAAGAACATGGTTACTGGTGCTGCCCAGATGGACGGTGCTATCATCGTGGTTGCCGCTACCGATGGTCCTATGCCACAAACCCGTGAGCACATCCTGCTCGCTCGTCAGGTTGGTGTGCCTCGCTTGGTGGTGTTCCTGAACAAGTGCGACCTCGTTGACGACGAAGAGCTCCTCGAGTTGGTTGAGATGGAAATCCGCGACCTCCTCAGCAAGTACGACTTCGACGGTGACAATACGCCTATCATCCGTGGTTCCGCCCTTGGTGCCTTGAACGATGACCCGGCTTGGACTGGCAAGATCGACGAGTTGATGGAAGCTTGCGACACCTGGATCCCAGAGCCGCAGCGTGCCGTTGACAAACCGTTCTTGATGCCTATCGAAGACGTGTTCTCCATCACTGGTCGTGGTACCGTTGCCACCGGTCGTATCGAAACTGGTGTCATCCACGTTGGTGATCCCGTTGACATCCTTGGTATGGGTGCTGAGAAACTGAAATCAACCGTTACCGGTGTCGAGATGTTCCGTAAGATCTTGGACGAAGGTGAAGCTGGTGACAACGCCGGTCTGCTCCTCCGTGGTATCGACAAGGATGAAATCCGCCGTGGTATGGTTATCGCCAAACCAGGTTCAGTGAAGCCTTATCACCACTTCAAGGGTCAGGTTTACGTCCTTTCAAAAGAAGAAGGTGGCCGTCACACCCCGTTCCGTAACAAATATCGTCCTCAGTTCTACTTCAGAACCACCGACGTTACCGGTGAGATCACTCTCCCCGAAGGAATGGAAATGGTTATGCCTGGTGACCACGTCACCATCGACGTTAAGTTGATCGCTGACATCGCCATGGATAAAGGTCTCCGTTTCGCTATCCGCGAAGGTGGTCGTACCGTTGGTTCTGGCCAGGTGATCGAAATCATTGACGATTGATCCTTCAACAAGTAACAAAAGGGGAGGCTTGAAAAACAGCCTCCCTAATCTACGGGTGTAGCTCAGTTGGTAGAGCATCGGTCTCCAAAACCGAGTGTCGAGAGTTCGAGCCTTTCCACCCGTGCTTTTTTGTAAAAAAGATTCAAGAAAGATGAAAATAGTTGACTACGTTAAGGAATGCTATACCGAGTTGAAAGAGAAAGTCACTTGGCCAACTTGGAAAGAATTACGCAGTAGCGTTATTGTCGTATCCATTGCTTCCCTGATTATCGCCTTGGTGGTATTCTTGATGGATATCTCTTTTAAAAACCTTTTGGAAGTGTTCTATCAACACGTGCACTTCTAATCGTGTTTTATTGAATCTGTGAGCATTTTGGACTAACGTATCAATTTGGCTTGGAAGATGAACGGATCGAACGAAAAGAGATGGTATGTGGTTAAAGCCATCAGTGGCAAGGAGAAAAAGGTAAAGGAATACCTTGAGTCCGAAATCAAGAGGCTTAACCTTCAAGACCAGATCACACAGGTGCTGATACCTACTGAGAAGTACTTTGAGGTCAAGAACGGAAAGAAAGTCTCCAAAGAGAGAAACTACCTTCCGGGCTATGTCCTCATTGAAGCTGTCTTGGCAGGTGAAGTCGTTCACGTGATTCGCAACGTCCCTAACGTGCTCGGTTTCCTGGGCACGAAAGGTGAACCGGACGCGCTGCGCCCCGCCGAAGTGAACCGCATCCTCGGTAAGATGGATGAGCTTCAGGAAATGGGCGAGGGTAGCGACATCTCGTTCATGGTCGGACAGTCGGTCATCGTGAATGAAGGCCCGTTCAAGAGCTTCAGCGGCATCATCGAAGAAGTGAACGATGAGAAGAAAAAACTCAAAGTGAGCGTCAAGATCTTCGGCCGCAAGACCCCGTTGGAGTTGAGTTATTTCCAAGTGAAGTTGGAGTGAGTTCCGAAAAGTGAAATGAAAGTTTCCTTATCATTTTAATGAAGGATTAAAAAATGGCAAAAGAAGTAAGCGGATTAATTAAACTGCAAATTAAAGGAGGAGCCGCGAACCCTGCTCCACCCGTTGGTCCCGCCCTCGGTTCCAAAGGTGTGAACATCATGGAGTTCTGCAAGCAATTCAACGCCCGTACTCAGGATCAGGCCGGTAAGGTTTTACCCGTCATCATCACTGTTTACAAGGACAAGTCTTTCGATTTCATCGTGAAGGCTTCCCCAGTGGCCGTCTCCATCCTCGAAGTCGCCAAGATCAAAGGCGGTTCGAAAGAACCTAACCGTTCCAAGGTGGGTAGCCTCACCTGGGATCAGGTGCGCCAGATCGCAACCGACAAGATGAAGGACATGAATTGCTTCACCATCGAGTCAGCCATGTCTATGGTCGCCGGTACGGCACGTAGCATGGGAGTCAAGGTAACAGGCGAATCACCTTTAAAGAAAGACTAAGTCTTCGTTGCATTTGTAGAACAAAAAAATCTTAGGTAAATGGCAAAAGTCACTAAACAGAAGAAAGAAGCTTTGGCTAAGTTCGACAAAAGCAAGAGTTACTCCTTGATTGAAGCGGTTAATATCGTAAAACAGATCACTTACACCAAATTTGATGCTTCAGTTGACCTGAACATCCGTTTGGGTGTTGACCCACGTAAAGCCAACCAAATGGTGCGTGGCTCCGTCACCCTTCCCCACGGAACAGGTAAAGTTGTGCGCGTCCTGGTTCTCTGCAACCCCGACAAAGCACAAGAAGCTTTGGATGCTGGTGCCGACTACGTCGGACTGGATGAATACATCCAGAAGATTAAGGATGGTTGGACTGATATTGACGTGATTATCACTACTCCTAACATCATGCCGAAAGTTGGTGCTCTGGGTCGTATCCTCGGTCCCCGTGGATTGATGCCGAACCCCAAGACCGGTACGGTGACCATGGAGGTTGGTAAAGCTGTTCAAGAAGTAAAAGCCGGTAAGATCGACTTCAAGGTCGATAAGTACGGCATCATCAATGCTGCAGTCGCGAAAGTCAGTTTCACTCCAGAGAAAATCTTTGATAACGCCAAGGAGTTGATCTCTACCGTTATCAAATTGAAACCAGCAGCCGCAAAAGGTACTTACGTCAAGAGTGTTTACATCTCAAGTACCATGAGCCCGGGTGTGCAGATCGATATTAAATCAGTAGCAATCTAAAGTTGAAAGGTTATTGAAATGAGAAAAGAAGATAAACAAATCATTATCGACTCCATACTCGCTGAACTGCAGGCTTGTCCTAATTTCTATCTGACCGACATCTCCGACCTCAACGCCGAGAAGACGAGCCAGCTTAGAAGACAGTGCTTCAATAGTGGCATCAAGATGCTCGTTGTTAAAAACTCCCTCCTGCATAAAGCTATGCAGCAGACCGGTAAGGATTATTCCGATCTTTACGACGTCCTGAAGGGTTCAACAGCCGTGATGCTGTGCGAGACGGGTAATGCCCCCGCCAAACTGATCAAGAATTTCCGTCAGAAGAGTGATCGTCCCATCCTGAAGGGCGCCTTCATCGAGGAATGCTGCTACATTGGCGACAACATGGTTGACGCCCTCTGCAACATCAAGTCGAAGAACGACCTCATCGCGGACATCATCGCCCTGCTGCAGTCGCCGATCAAGAACGTCATCAGCGGCCTCCAGTCCGGCGGACACAAACTCTCCGGTATCCTCGAGACGTTGTCAGAAAAGGCAGAATAAAAAAACTGAATGTAAACATTCGAACGATAAGTAATAGAATTAAATTTGTAAAACTCTAAAAAATAAGTTAAAAATGGCAGATCTTAAAGCTTTTGCTGAACAATTAGTGAATCTTACTGTTAAGGAAGTAAATGAACTCGCTACCATTTTGAAAGAAGAATACGGTATTGAACCCGCTGCTGCTGCTGTCGCAG
>JAEEGF011134471.1_pt1 | contig 13767 bp, 15 predicted proteins | sample 9134171 | NCBI WGS metagenome assembly JAEEGF01 (sample SAMN16246542, study PRJNA631951) | gut metagenome | biome: gut microbiome; feature: rumen; material: AP-attached | host: Bos | place: Iran: Karaj | collected 2018-10
CTTTGTCTGCCAACAGGACGACGGGTATTGCTTCTATACGGTTTGGTGGAACAGCTCGGTCAGTCAATATAGCGGTGAATATCTCTATTCGTATGAACCCGTCGGCTGGCTCTGGATGGACGCCGACGATCCTGTCTTTGTTTGCGGAGGGCTTGGAGGCACAATGGCGAATTTCCACTACAATAGTGATCCTGGCGCGGACGTCTCATACCCTGCACAGCTGGCGGTAATTGGAACAGATCTGATGCTCCACTGGGCCTCCGCAGGAAAACCTTAACGAAACCACACGCGGCGCGCTGCAAGCGATTGCAGCGCGCCACTTCGTTTCAAAAGCCTTCCCCCTGGGGGGAAGGTGGCATCGGGCGTCTCACGGAAGCCCGATGACGGATGAGGGGGACTCCCGGCGAGCGCACACGGTTTCAATCACCACACAGGGCAACCGGCACCCCTCATCCGGCGCTGCGCGCCACCTTCCCCCAAGGGGGAAGGCTTTTTCAGCAGGCCCTATTTCGTTCTCAGCGTCCGCATACTGTTCAAAATGGCAATTACAGAAACGCCCACGTCGCCGAAGACGGCCAGCCACATATTGGCGATGCCAAGGGCGCCCAGGATCAGGATGATGAACTTCACCGACAGGGCAAAGACGATGTTCTGCTTCACGATCCTCAGGGTCTTGCGGGCAATGCGGATGGCAGCCGGCAGGCGGCGCAGGTCGTCGTCCATGATGACCACGTCCGCCGCCTCGATGGCCGCGTCGGAACCCAGGGAGCCCATCGCGATCCCCACGTCCGCCCGGGTCAGCACCGGGGCGTCGTTGAGGCCGTCGCCCACGTAGCCCAGGGTCCGGCCCTGGGGCTGGGCCGCCAGCAGCTTTTCCAGGGCGTTCACCTTGTCCTGGGGCAGAAGCTCCGCCTCCACGCCGTCCAGGCCCAGAGTCTTTGCCACAGCCTCGGCGGCCTGCCGCCGGTCGCCGGAGAGCATGACGGTCTTCCCTACTCCGGCCTTCTTCACCCCTGCCAGGGCCTCCGCCGCGCCCTCCTTGAGGCCGTCGGAGATCACGATGACGCCCCGGTAGAGGCCGCCCAGGGCCACGTAGACCAGGGTCCCGGCCTCCTGGGAGGGGGTAAAGTCCACGCCCCGCTCCTGCAGCAGACGGGCGCTGCCCACCAGCAGCTCCTGCCCATCCAGCTCCGCCAGCACGCCCTGTCCGGCGACCTCCCGGGCAGCCTGCACCCGGCGCAGGGCGGGCTCCCGACCATAGGCCTCCCGCACGGAGGCGGCAATGGGATGGTTGGAATAGCTCTCCCCCAGGGCCGCCAGCTCCAGGAGTTCTTCCTGGGTGCCGACAGCAGGCCAAAGGGCGCTGACCTTGAACTCGCCCTTGGTCAGGGTGCCGGTCTTGTCAAAGACCAGGGTGGACAGCTTGGACAGGGCCTCCAGATAGTTGCTGCCCTTCACCAGAATGCCCTTCCGGGAGGCGGCCCCGATGCCACCGAAGAAGCCCAGAGGCACGGAGATCACCAGGGCGCAGGGGCAGGACACGACCAGGAAGATGCAGGCGCGGCGGATCCACTCGCCCCATTCCTTCCCCAGCAGCAGGGGGGGCAGCACCGCCAGCAGCACGGCGCAGAGGGTGACGATGGGAGTGTAGTACTTGGCAAAGCGGGTGATGAAGCCCTCCACCCGGGCCTTCCGGGAGGAGGCATTCTCCACCAGCTCCAGGATCCGGGTGACGGTAGCGTCGGCGTAGGCCTTGGTGGTGCGGACGCGAAGGGTGCCGCTGCCGTTGACGCAGCCGGAGATGACCTCACTGCCGGGGCTCGCCCGACGGGGAACAGACTCGCCGGTGAGGGCCGCGGTGTCGATCAGGGACTCGCCCTCGATGACCACCCCGTCCAGGGGGATGCGCTCACCGGGCTTGACCACAATGACAGAGCCCACGGGAACCTCGTCGGGATCCGTCTCCTGGATGCCGTTGGGGGTCTCCAGGTTGGCGTATTCCGGCACAATGTCCATCATGGCGGCGATGGACTTCCGGGACTTGCCCACGGCGCAGCTCTGGAAGAGCTCGCCCACCTGATAGAGCAGCATGACGGCCGCCGCCTCGGGGTATTCGCCCACGCAGAAGGCCGCCACGGAGGCCACGGCCATCAGAAAGTTTTCGTCAAAGACCTGGCCGTGGAAGATGTGCTCCACGGCCTCCCGGAGCACGTCCCAGCCGATGATCCCATACGGCAGCAGATAGGCCGCCAGCGTCGCCCACTGCGGGAGCTCGTCCAGCGTGCCGAGATGCTCCAGCACAATGGCCGCCCCAAGCAGCAGGGCGGAAAGAATGATCCGATACAGGGTATGCTTTTGTTTCTTCGTCATGGCAGTCACACCACCGTTCGTCTTTTGATTTGCTATGCTTTTTCTGTTTTTGAGATGATCGCGATCGCGCAGGGCATTCTGCCGTCTACCACCTGATAGCTGACGTTCTCATAGCCCAGGCCCGCGAAAAAGGCCTTGTAGGAGTCCAGGTCGAACTGCCTTTGGAAGTGCGCGCCCAGCAGCTCCAGCAGCTTGACCGTTGCCTTGTTGGATTTCTTCGTTTTGTTGATGTAGGTGGGAAGGATCATCCGCCCGCCGGGCTTCGTAACACGCTCCAACTCCGCCATCGCCTTTTGGGGCTCCGGCAGCAGGTGGATCACGTTTCCCGCGACCACCTTGTCAAAGGACTGATCCGCGTAGTTCAGCTTCGTAACGTCGGCTTTCGCAAAGCGCACGTTTGGGAAGGCGCTGCATTTCTTCCGGGCCTTGGCCAGCATATTGGCCGCGTAGTCTGTGGCAACCAGCGATTTGCACGCACCGGCGATCCAAACGCTGATCGCGCCGGTGCCGCAGGCGCACTCCAAAACCCGATCCGTTTCTTGGATATACTCCGCCACCGCCTTGCCGGTGTTGACGTAGACCTTTTTGTTGTAGGCCAGCTCAAAGAAATCGTACAGCCCCGCGATCCGGTTCCAGAATGAATTTGCCACGGTTATTCTCCTCATTGTTTGCGGGCAGATTGCCCGCGCTACTTATTACCTATTACTTATTACCTATTACCTGTCGCAGGGTTCGGGGCGTCGAGGGCGCCGCCCCCTACTGGGTAACGATCCTGCACCCCTTGTCCACCCGGTCGCAGCACTTCTGGGCCTCGGCCAGGATCTCGTCGAAGCGCTCGTCGTCGGCGTCCAGGGTCAGCTTCTGGGTCATGAAGTTCATGTTGGCCTCCTGCACGCCGGGGATCTTGCGGATCTGCTCCTCCATCTTGGCGGCGCAGTTGGCGCAGTCCAGGTTCTCCATCTTGAATTTCTTTTTCATGGTTGTATCCTCCCAAATAAGTTTTTTCAAATATTGATACGTTCGGGGCGTCGGGGACGCCGCCCCCTACGCGGGGGTGCGGGGCGTCGGGGACGCCGCCCCCTACGGACGGGGGTGCGGGGCGTCGTAGGCGCCGCCCCCTACGGACGGGGGTGCGGGGCGTCGTAGACGCCGCCCCCTACGGACGGGGGTGCGGGGCGTCGTAGGCGCCGCCCCCTACGGACGGGGGTGCGGGGCGTCGGGGACGCCGCCCCCTACGGGTCGATTTCGTTTTCGTCCTCCAGGACGTGGGCCATGCCCATCTGGCAGATGGTGCGGACGTGGTCGTCGGCCAGAGAGTAGTAGATGACCCGGCCCGCCTTGCGGTATTTCACCAGATTGGACTGCTTCAACACCCGGAGCTGGTGGCTCACCGAGGATTTCGTCATGCCCAGCAGCACGGAAATGTCGCAGACGCACATCTCCGCCTCCATCAGGGCGTAGAGGATCTTCAGCCGGGTGGAGTCGCTGAACAGCTTGAAGGCGTCCGCCAGATCCAGCAGGGTGTCCTCGTCCGGCATGGTGCCCCGCACCCGATCCACCACCTCCTGGTGGATCACCGTGCAGTCGGTACGATCCAGCTCCACGTCGTAGAATTTCAGCTCACTCAACTTGCTCAGCTCCTTGTTCTTTGTTGAATAGTTGAACGGTTGTTCAATCTTTGTCTGTATTCTACCACCGGAGCTGCAGTTTGTCAAGCGGAAAAAAAAATAAGCGGCCCGGGAGAGCGGGCCGCTTTGGAGATCGCGCTATTGGGCCGAGGGGTAGAAGGCCTGGGTGGGGAAATCCACCTTGGCGAAGAGGTCGCAGGGCTCGTCGGGGGTGCCGGGGTCGTCGGAGCAGCTGCGATCCGGCATGGCGAAGCTCACCGCCGGCACCAGAAGCTGGGCGCCCCGCTCCATCCGCACGGTGGAGAACTGCCCCAGGGTCACATAGAGCTGCCGGGCCCCAGTGAGCACCGGCTCCTCCGGGAACAGGGCCCGGACCGCCTGGGGGATCTCCGGGGCGACGGCGCTGCTCTCGCCCCCCTCCCCTACCCGGGAGGACAGGACCATGGGATCCACGGCCTCCACCACACAGTCCGGGGTGTGGGTCTGATACAGGGCGTCTGGCAGCAGGTCGTTGTCGGTGCTGGAGAAGACCTTGGTGGCCGTTTGGCCGCCGAAGAGCACCACCCGCTTGGTGAAGACCGCCAGCCCCTCCAGCGGGGCGGGGCGGGTGACCCCCGACATGGCCTCCCCGCCGATGCGATAGAAGAAGCTCAAATCAGCGGTAAAATGGCCGGGATTATAAGCGATGGGCACCACGTCTATGTAGACGTGAAGCAGCTCCGCACTCCTGGCCCGGGCGTTGACAGCGCCCTCCAGCGCCTGCTGGGAAGTGGCAGTCAGATAAACGCGCAGATCCTCGATACAGTCCTTGTCGATGCAGGCATCCTCGATTCGGCTGGTATGGATCCGGATCGGCTCCCGCGGCTCCTGGGCGGGGCGTCCGGCAGAAATGGTTTGATCCGGCATGGTGATCCCTCCTTGCAATCAGAAAGCAGGTTTGCTTTCGATATATCTTATGCGACTGATTGAGCCTTTGTTCGAACAAGCTGCAGAAACGAAAAAATCTCCAAGCAGCAAAAAACGGATTGTTTTTTGCGGAAATATGCGATACAATAAAAAGAACAAACAAAAAAGGAGGCCTGTCTATGATCAGCCGCCTTACGACTTTGGGGCTCAACGGGATCGAGGGCTTTCGGATCTCCGTGGAGTGCTTTATCTCCAACGGGCTGCCGGGCTTTGAGATCGTGGGGCTGCCCGACGCCGCGGTCAAGGAGGCCCGGGAACGGGTCCGGGCCGCGGTAAAGACCTCCGGCTTCAAATTCCCGCCCTCCCGGATCACGGTGAATCTGGCCCCCGCCAACACGAAAAAGAGCGGCACGGTGTACGACCTGCCGATCCTGCTGGGGATCCTCTCCGCCTTCGGCCAGGTCAAGCTGCCGGACGAGAGCCACGCCTTTTTGGGCGAGCTTAGCCTGGAGGGCAAGCTCCGCCCCGTCCCCGGGGTGCTGCCCATGGCGATTGCCGCGGCCAAATGCGGGATCAAGACCCTCTACGTGCCCATGCAGAACGCCCGGGAGGCCACGCTGGCCGAGGGAATCACGGTGATTCCGGTGTTTTCCGTGGCCCAACTCATCACCCACCTCCGGGGCGGCCCCCAGATCCAGCCCCAGCCCGTCTGGGTGCAGGATCCCACCCGGCGGCCAACGCCGGATTTCAAGGACGTGATGGGCCAGGAGAACGCCAAGCGGGCTTTGGAGATCGCAGCTGCGGGCGGCCACAACGTGCTGATGGTGGGGCCTCCGGGCTCCGGCAAGTCCATGCTGGCCAAGCGCCTGCCCTCCATCCTGCCGGATATGACCCGGGCCGAGGCCCTGGAGGTGACCCAGATCCACTCCATCATGGGCTTGGTGGATCCGGAGAATCCCCTGGTGACCGTCCGGCCCTTCCGCAGCCCCCACCACACCGTCACGCCTCCCGGCTTAGTGGGGGGCGGCTCCGTCCCCAAACCGGGGGAGGTCTCCCTGGCCCACCGGGGGGTGCTGTTTCTGGACGAGCTGCCGGAGTTCCGCAAGGAGACCATGGAGGTCATGCGTCAGCCCCTGGAGGACGGGATCGTCACCATTACAAGGGCCACGGCCTCCGAGACCTATCCCTGCCAGTTTATGCTGGTCTGCGCCATGAACCCCTGCCGCTGCGGTTGGCACGGAGATCCCTCGGGCCGCTGCAGCTGCTCGGAGCGCTCCGTCCAGGAGTACGTGGGCCGGATCTCCGGCCCCCTGCTGGACCGGATCGACATTATCATAGAAGTCCCCGCCGTCAGCTTCGAGGAGCTGCAGGCGCGGAAGGAGGGAGAGCCCTCCGCCGCCATCCGGGAACGGGTCAACGCCGCCCGGGCCATCCAGCACCGGCGCTTCGCCGGGACGGACACCGTCTCCAACGCCCGCATGAGCCCGGAGCAGCTCCACAAGATCTGCACCCTGGACGCCGACTGCGCGACCCTCATGGAGGAGGCCTTCGAGACCATGGGCCTCACCGCCCGGAGCTACGACCGGATTTTGAAGGTGGCCCGCACCATCGCGGATCTGGAAGGCGCGGAGCAGATCGGCGTGGCCCACGTGGCCGAGGCGATCCAATATCGGACGTACAAAATTGGCCGCAACTAAGCCTTCCCCTTGAGGGGAAGGTGGCGCGAAGCGCCGGATGAGGTGGTGCCCCGAAAGCGCGCCGCACACCCCGATACCACACCAGCCACGGTCAGTGCAAGCCTTCCCCTTGAGGGGAAGGTGGCGCGAAGCGCCGGATGAGGTGGTGTCCCGAAAGCGCGCCGCACACCCCGATACGACACCAGCCACGGTCAGCGCAAGCCTTCCCCTTGAGGGGAAGGTGGCGCGAAGCGCCGGATGAGGTGGTATCCCGATCTTGCGTCTGTATCGACAAAACAGAAAGGAAACATGATGAATTTCCTGAACAACCCTGCCAACAAAGCCAACGCCCAGCGTCTTCGTCGTGAGATGACGAAGGAAGAACGACACCTTTGGTACGACTTTTTCAAAACCGTTGGCATCTCCGCAAATCGGCAAAAGCCCATCGGGACTTATATTGTTGATTTTTATTTTGCCTCCGCAAAGCTCGTTGTGGAGCTTGACGGAGGGCAGCACTATGAAGAAGAGGGACAAAAGCACGACGAGCGCAGAGACCGCTTCCTGCGTGAGCAGGGGCTGACAGTTCTGCGCTACTCCAACGCGGATGTCAATCGTAATTTTCGCGGGGTCTGCGAGGATATTATGCGGCATTTAGACATGGAAGTCTGACACACTGCCGACACCACTCTGCTCAACAGTCCCACCTCATCCGTCATCGGGCTTCCGTGAGACGCCCGATGCCACCTTCCCCTCAAGGGGAAGGCTGGCGCTGATCTTGCCGCTCACGGTATTGAAACCGTGTGCGCTCGCCGAGGCACCACCTCATCCGTCATCGGGCTTCCGTGAGACGCCCGATGCCACCTTCCCCTCAAGGGGAAGGCTTTGCGTTGAGCTCTGAATCCTGAACCCTGAACTCTGAACAAGGAGAACCACATATGAACGAGATATTCTTACTTAAATTAGGCGAGATCGTGCTGAAGGGCGCGAACAAGAAGATGTTTGAAAACAAGCTGCGGACCAACGTGGCCCGGCGGATGCGGCCCTTTGGGGAATTCAAGGTCTCCATTCTGCAATCCACCGTGTACGTGGAGCCGGAAAACGAGCTCTGCGACCTGGACGGGGCCTGGGACGCCTGCCACTGCATCTTCGGGGCCATCTCCCTCTGCCGCTGCCGTCCCTGCGAGAAGAACGAGAACGCCATCTTTGACGCCGTGATAAACTACCTGGGGGACGATCTGGCGGCAGCCAAGTCCTTCAAGGTGGAATCCAAGCGCTCCGACAAGCGCTTCCCCCTGAACTCCATCCAGATCTCCCAGCTCATCGGCGGGCGGCTGGCGGAGGCCTATCCCGAGGTGCCGGTGGACGTGCACCATCCGGATTACACCGTCTACGTGGAGGTGCGGGATTTCGCCGCCTACGTCCACGGCCCGGCGGAGCCCGGAGCCGGCGGCCTGCCCACCGGCGTGGGCGGCCGGGCTGCGGTGCTGCTCTCCGGCGGCATCGACTCCCCTGTGGCGGGCTACATGATAGCCAAGCGGGGGGTGGAGCTGGAGGCCATCCACTTCTTCTCCTACCCCTACACCTCGGAGCTGGCCAAGGACAAGGTGCTGGAGCTGGCCCGGAAAATGGCCCGCTACTGCGGCCGGATGACCGTGGACATCGTGGGCTTCACCGAGATCCAGGAGGCCATCCGGGACAACTGCCCCGAGGAATACTTCACCATCATCATGCGTAGGTTCATGATGCGGATCGCGGAGCGGATCGCCCGGGATCACGGCTGCGAATGCCTGGTCACCGGCGAGAACCTGGGCCAGGTGGCTTCCCAGACCATGCAGGCCATGGCAGTGACCCACGCGGTAGCAGATATGCCCGTGTTCCACCCCCTCATCGGCATGGACAAGGAGGAGATCGTGGTCATCGCCCGCCGCATCGACACCCTGGACACCTCCATCCTCCCCTACGAGGACTGCTGCACCGTCTTTACCCCCAAGCACCCCAAGACCAAGCCCAAGCTGGCCGAGGCGGAGCGCATTGAAGAAAAGCTGGACGTGGAGGGGCTGATCGCCCGGGCCATCGAGAACACGGAGCTGGTCAAGGTGCGGTACAATGGATAAGGTCAAGCTGCTTGTAGAGGCCCTGAAAGCGCGGGCTGTTACGATCGCCACCGCTGAGTCCTGCACGGGGGGCCTGCTGGGGAAGTCCATCACCGATATTGCCGGCAGCTCAGCCGTTTATCCCGGCGGGGTGATCTCCTACTGCAACCGGATCAAGCATGAGATCCTGGGGGTGGAGCAGGCCGATCTGGACAGCCTCGGCCCCGTCTCGGAGCCTGTGGCCCGGCAGATGGCCGAAGGGGTTCGGCGGGTGATCGGCGCGGATCTGGGCGTGGGCATCACAGGCATCGCGGGCCCCAACTCCGACGACACAGGCCGCCCGGTGGGGCTGGTCTACGTCAGCGCCTCCGACGGCAAGACCACCCTGGTGCGGGAATGCCACTTTGACGGAGATCGGGCCGCCGTCCGGGCCCAGGCAGCGGAGGCCGCGGCGGAGCTGGCGCTGAAACTAATTGAGAATTGAGAATGACATGAAAAAAGTGCTTTTCATTCTGGCCGCGATATGGCTTGCCGTCCTGCTGCGGCTCACCGTGTTCCGGGACGACTGCTTTTCCAACGGGCTTTTTTCCGGACGGATCGAATGGGACGCCTTTGCCTATTACGCCAAGCTGGTTCGGGTGGGCTACTGGCGGTATTTCACCTATCTCTTCGTGGGAAATCTGGTGTGGTTTATGCCGGTTGGAGCGCTGATACGGATACGTGAGGCACAGCGCGCCAATGGCTGGCAGATTGCCGGCGCTGCAGGAGCGGGCGACGCGGACGGCAGGGTGCCGTCCCTACGGCATAGATTTCCGCTGCTGCGGGCTGCGCTGTGGGGCTTTCTGCTGTCGCTGTTCGTGGAAACGGGGCAGTTTGTGCTGGGCTCCGGGATCTCGGAGCTGGACGACCTGATCCTCAACACCTGCGGGGCGCTCCTGGGCTACGCAGCCGCCTGCCTTTGGTATAATATTACAAAAAACACGAAATCTCCTATTGACAAAAAACCACAGGATATAGATAATAGAAGGTAGCAATTCCCCTATATTTTGAGAAAAAGAAACGGAGGAATTTCCTAATGGCAGAAAAGATCGTCCGCAATACGGAAAAGAAGGCCGCGGAGCCCGCAAAAAAAGCGGCTGAGCCTGCAAAGAAGCCTGCCGCTGCCAAGAAGCCCCAGACCGTCATCACCCCCAACAAGCCCACCGGCGGCAGCACTGTGGGTCTGCGGATCGGCGCCTGCGTTCTGTGGCTGCTGGCCATCGTGTGCGAGGTCTTCGCCATCATGGCCCTGCTGGAATACTTCTACCCGCCCTTCAACATGACCCTCTTCCTGATCATCGCCATCGTGCTGGACATGGGCTTCGCCATCTTCGCGGCCCAGCTCTGGAAGAAGGCCAACCACATCAAGCCCATGAGCGAGAAGCGGGGCAAGTTCCTGTTCTACCTCTGGAACGAGCTGGGCGTCATCATGGCCTGCATCTGCTTCATTCCCCTCATCGTCCTGCTGCTGAAGAACGACAAGCTGGATAAGAAGACCAAGCTCATCGCCACCATCGTGGCTGTGGTAGCCCTGCTGATCACCGGCGTGGCCTCCGCCGACTTCAACCCCATCTCCGCCGAGCAGAAGGAAGAGGCGGAGCAGCAGATCACCGGCGACGTATACTGGACCCAATTCGGCCACAAGTACCACGTCTACGAGGACTGCGGCTCCATCAAGAACTCCAACACCCTCTACAAGGGCTCCGTCACCGAGGCCATTGAGGCCGGCCGCACCGCCATGTGCTCCTTCTGCGCCAACCGGGCCGAAAAGGAAGGCATGGACGTCAGCCACATAAACGTGGAGGGCCGGGACGCCTCCGAGTCACCCGCCAACAACGTCCCCGTAGTCACCACCGCTCCCACCGTCACGGGGAACTGAACACGCAAATCAATAACAGCCTGCCTTCCGCTAATCCGGAGGGCAGGCTGTTTTCGTGATACGGTCAGAATTTCACGACTCTGGGCTCCTGGCCGAAGGCGCAGAAGGTGGCAGTGCCGTTCTTGAGGAAGAAGACCTCGGTATTGTCGTCGTTTTCGTCGTACATCTCCCGCAGCATGGGGTAGGCGTCCAGCATATGCTTCTTGGCCTCTACCCGCTCGTCGGCCTCCAGCTCGCAGGCCACGCGGATCCATTTTCCTTCGCAGAAGGCGCAGATCTCCGCCTTGGGGTTGGCGTGAAGCTGCTTGGAAACAGGCTTCACCTTGCCGGTCTGGATGTAGATCTTGTCCTCGAAGAGCTCCACGGTCCCAAAGGGACGAACTCTGGGCTGGTCGCCCTCTACCGTAGCCAGGTAATAGGTGTCGGCTTTCTTGAGAAACTGATAGACTTCGTTCATGCGGATCTGTCTCCTTTCGTTTTCTGTGTTTTGGTTCGACAATGGGGACGCGGCCTGCTGTGGGCAGCAGGGGACCGGGTTTATTCTCTCTCCTTCGCCGTCCGCTGGACACCGTAGATGCCCACCAGGATCAGCAAAATGCAGACCAGAGACAGCCAGGAGAAGGGCTCATGGAGGAAGACCACACCGGCGAAAACCGCCACGGCGGTGGTGAGATTGGAAAACACCGTTTCCCGGGCAACAGGCAGCCGCGTGATGGCATAGCCGGAAAGGAAGAAGCTGATGACGGAGCAGAACAGGGAGAGGAACAGCACCGAAAGCAGGTAGGGCGTCTCCCCCAGAGGCTGGACGTAGGCCGCCAGGCTGCCCTCGCAGCGAATCATGGCCAGCACCGTGAAAAACACGGCCCCCACACCCATCATGGCGTAGGTCCTGGCAAAGGGAGAGGTCCGGCCGGCGATGCGCCTGGACAGAAGCGTATAGGCCGTCGCCCCGGCCACAGCCACCAGCAGGGCAGCCACGCCGATCCAATCCAGGGCGCCGGAATCTTCGTTCATCAGACCGATGCCGATGACACCGCCCACGGAAAGCAGGCTGAACAGCAGTTGGCCGCCGGTGGGCCGTTCCTTCAGGATCGGCCAGGCCGCCAGGGTGGAGACCACCGGGATCATGGCGATCATGACGCCGGAGAAGCTGGTGGTGGAATGGAGGATGCCGAACTGCTCCCCCAGGAAGTAGATCACAGGCTGGGCCATGCCCAGGGCCACAAGGGGCAGCAGGAAGCCCTTGGCCTCCCGCAGGCGGGCCACCTGGCGGGGAAACAGGTGCATGATCAAAAACGACAGCAGGAAGCGGTGACTCAAAAACACGAACACGTGGGCCGAGTTCAAGCCGGTCCTGGACGCGAGAAAGCTGAGGCCCCAGAAGCTGTGGCAAAGAACGGTGGCCAGGGTGGCGCGCAGAACGGTACGATCATCTGTTTTCATGGCTTTACCTGATCAAAAATATTTTTCTCATCATAGCATATTTCAGTCAATTCTGCAAGTGCGGAAGTCCGGAAAAGTCGCACGCAACAATCTGTTGCTTTTCAGCGTCATATTTCTGTGTTATAATACCGGCAGGAGGTGACAGTATGAACACGAAAGACATATTATTGGAGCTGCGGACAAAAAACGGGCTTTCCCAGGACGCGCTTGCAGAAAAGGTTTTTGTGACGCGTCAGGCCGTCTCCCGCTGGGAAAACGGCGAAACCGTACCGAATACCGAGACCTTGAAGCTGCTGTCCAGGCTCTATGACGTTTCCATCAACACCCTGCTGGGCGCGCCGCGGCCCCTCATCTGCCAGTGCTGCGGAATGCCCCTGGAGGACACGATTATCAGCCGGGAGCAGGACGGAACCCGCAACGAGGAATACTGCAAGTGGTGCTACGCGGACGGTACCTTTACCTACAGCGACATGGACGATCTGATCGACGTCTGCGTGCCGCACATGGCAAGCCAGGGCTTCTCCGAGGAGCAGGCCCGCTCCTACATGAAGGAAATGCTGCCAAAGCTGGACTACTGGAAGCACTTTGACCAATTCAGCGACGGCGGCAGCTTCGAGGCCTTCAAGCAGCAGCTGACGGACGAAATCAACGCCTTGCACATCGACGGGATGCCGCGGCTGGAAAAGCTGAACGCCCTCGTGGGCGCATACGTGAACCTGGCCTATCCGCTTCCCAGCGGGATCAGCATAAAGTTTCTGAACGATCAGGCAACCTATCTGGGCAACCAGCTGGAATCCGCAAAGGAGCCGGGCCGCTGCTTCGGCGTTCTGGCCAACCGGGACTTCCTTTTGATCTGCAGCTACGGCGCGGAGGGCACAGACCCGGAGCTGATTCTCTACAAAAAACGCTGAGATCTGAAAGCGCGCCTCCGCGGCAGAAAACTGCGGAGGCGTTCTTCATTGGCTTTTGGTTCAATCGTGATCCAGGAAGACTCTGGAGCCGGTGGCGCCCCGCTGATCCTGGTACTTTCCCCGATAGGGATGCAGGGCGTAGTCGTCCATCTCCGCAAAGACCAGCTGGCCGATCCTGCGGCCCGCCTTCAGCTCGATGGCGCACTTGTTGGCATTGAAGAGCTCCAGGGTGATCTCCCCCTTGAAGCCGGGGTCCACCCAGCCCGCGTTCTGGATGAACAGCCCCATTCGACCCAGGGAGCTGCGGCCCTCCACGAAGGCGGTCAAATTGTTGGGAAGCTCAAAATATTCCACGGTGGTAGCCAACACGAACTGCCCCGGCATGATCAGATAGGTGTCCGTAGTGATGGTCTTATATTGGATCTCGTTTTTCAGCGTGATGATGCCGGTGGAGGTCTCATCCGCCACGCTGAACGTGTTGCCCAGGCGGATGTCAACGCTGGCCGGCTGGATCTGCTCCGGGGTGATCGGCTCGATCACCAGGCGCTTTTCCTCCAGCATTTTTGTGATGGTCTTATCTGACAGTATCATGGCTTCCTCCGAATACGCCGGGATGGCCCCCGCGTGATTTGCGTGGCATATTGTATCACAGATCTGCGCGTTCGTCAACGCATACAACGGGGGTTTTCTTTGGCTTTTTGTAGGTTTGTCAATCATAGTTTACAGCAGGGGAAAGAATAAAGAACGTCCTTTGGGGAACGCCATTTGAGGGGACGCATGGGGAAGTCGTTGTATTTCCACTGCCATACGGCAAGTTGCTTT
>JAEEGF011400182.1_pt1 | contig 13764 bp, 9 predicted proteins | sample 9134171 | NCBI WGS metagenome assembly JAEEGF01 (sample SAMN16246542, study PRJNA631951) | gut metagenome | biome: gut microbiome; feature: rumen; material: AP-attached | host: Bos | place: Iran: Karaj | collected 2018-10
GACGCTTACGGTATCCGGTTGCTGAAGCCGGACAGTGAAGAATTCAACGTGCAGGCATGGCTCACCTTTATAGAGCCGGAGGATCATGCAGGCGGCGGCGCACATTTGACCGGTACCTGGAACGTATGGGACGGGGATATATCGGTGAGTATCGATTTTTCCTATACGATGCACACGTCGGAGTTTCCGTTCGGCGCAGGCACCGCTCTGAAGAAGATCGAGAAAAGCGGCGCATATACAATCAAAAGCATCGGCGAAGTCGCCAGACTGACCTCCGGCCTGATTGAGCATGACGGAAAGGAGGAACGGCGGGTCATGGCATACTTCTCCCACAACGGGATCAGCTATCTCATTACCGCATTTCAGGAAGGAGAGCGGGCGGTCACAATCAAATTGCTCTGTGACTGGCTGGAAACGCTGCACGAGTGATCGCACGCAAACCATTGGATTCGCCCGCCGCCCGGCGGGCTTTTTTGTTGTCCGGAGAACACAAAATATGCTGTAAAAAATATGAAAATCATGTGTTTTCTTCTATATTAATATTTACAAAGTCTATATGTTGTGGTATAATACAATGGTATATTGAGAGGAGAATGGGCACGTGCGGATCAAGGGACTCGAATTGCATGCATTTCGCAATTACACGGAGCTGGAGCTGTATCCGGAGCCGGGCCTCAACGTGCTGTCCGGTCTCAATGCCGAGGGCAAAACGAACGTTCTCGAAGCCATCTTCCTCTGCGCTTTGGGCAGAAGCCACCGCACGCCGCACGACGCGGAGCTTCTGATGGACGGGCAGGCGGAGGGCAGCGTTTCGATTCTGCTCGAGACGCGCGGCGGCACGCGCTCCATCCGTATCGAGCTTGTGCGCGGGGAGCGCAAGCGCGTGTATCTGGACGACGCGCCGCTGTCCCGCTCGGGCGAGCTGATGGGGTGTCTGAACGTCGTGATGTTCTCGCCGGAGGATCTGCAGCTCGTGAAGGACGGTCCGCAGGAGCGGCGGCGCTTCCTCGACATGGAACTGAGCCAGCTCAAGCCCGCGTACTACTACGCGCTGCAGCAGTACAATCAGGCGCTGAAAAGCCGCAATCTGCTGCTCAAGGAGGAATCGATCGCGTACGACATGGTCGAGCTGTGGGACGAACAGCTTGCGAAGCTCGGCGCGACGATCATGCAGAACCGCGCGGCGTTCGTGGAGGAGCTTTCGCAAAACGCGCACACGCTCCACGCGAAGATGAGCGGCACCAAGGAGATCCTCGAAACCGTCTATCAGCCGACGGTGCCGGTGCAGGAGTTCGACGCGCTCCGGGAAACGCTGACCGAGCAGCTTGCGGACCGGCTGGAACGCGACATCTACCGCGGTTTCACCTCGGTCGGACCGCATCGGGACGATCTTTTGCTGCTGCTGAACGGGCGCGACCTTCGCGTATACGGCTCGCAGGGACAGCAGCGCACGGCGGCGCTATCCTTAAAGCTTTCGGAGATCGATCTTGTCCGCAGGGTGCGCGGCGAGCGTCCGGTGCTGCTCCTTGACGACGTGTTCTCGGAGCTTGACGCCGAGCGGCAGGCAAGGCTATTGGAGGTCGTTTCCGACTGTCAGACGTTTGTGACCTGCACGCATCTCGAAGAATTTGTCAAGGCGGGCGCGCTGCGTATGCAGGTGTACCGCGTATCCAAAGGAAGGGTGGTGGAGGAGTAATGCTCTTGCACATCGGCGAAAACCGCTTCGTTCCGCTTGAGGACGTGATCGCGATCCGTCCGGCGGAACAGGCGACGGCGGAGACGGAACGCCTGATCCGCGATTGCGTGGAGGCGGGGCGCTACTACCCGAGCTACGGACGCCCGAAGGCGTACGTGATCTGCTCGCGCGAGGGCACGACCTACGTGTACGCGGCGGCGACCGCGGTGGAGACGCTGAAGGAGCGTCTCGATGAACGGAAATCTTAAAGTGTAACATAGAGAAACGGAGAGTAGAATGGAAGATTTGCAACACGAAGTGAGCGCCAATTACGACGCATCACAGATTCAGGTTCTGGAGGGGCTCGAGGCGGTTCGCCGCCGTCCGGGCATGTACATCGGATCGACCGATTCGAGAGGACTGCATCATCTCGTCTACGAGCTCGTCGACAACTCGATCGACGAGGCGATGGCGGGGTTCTGCGACCATGTCAACATCGTGATTCACGACGGCGAAACGGTGACGGTCAGCGACAACGGCCGCGGCATTCCGGTCGGCTATCACGAAAAGACCGGCAAGGACGCGCTCGAGGTTGCATTGACGATCCTGCACGCGGGCGGCAAGTTCGGCGGCGGCGGCTACAAGGTCTCCGGCGGTCTGCACGGCGTCGGACTTTCGTGCGTCAACGCGCTGTCCGAAAAGCTTGTCGTCGAGGTCAGAAGAAACGGCAAGATCCACCGCCAGGAATACAAGCGCGGCATTCCGGTGACGAAGGTCGAGATCGTGGGCGAATGCGACGAGAACGACACCGGCACGAGCGTCACGTTCCATCCCGACGCGGAGATCTTCGACGAGGTCAGATTCGAGTTCGATAAGCTCAAATCGCGTCTGAGAGAGCTTGCGTTCCTGAACGCGGGCGTGCGCATCACGGCGATCGACGAGCGCGAAACGCCGCATCTGGAGCGCGACTACTGCTTCGAGGGCGGCATCCGGTCGTTCGTCTCGCACTACAACAAGAATAAAGAGGTCCTGCATCAGGAGCCGATCTATTTCTCCGCCAAGCGCATGGAGAACGGCGAGGAGACCGCGACGGTCGAGATCGCGATGCAGTACAACGACGGCTACAACGAGGATATCTACACCTACGCGAACAACATCAACACGCACGAGGGCGGCGCGCATCTGGACGGCTTCAAGCAGGCGCTGACGCGCGCGGTCAACGACTACGCAAAGCGCGCGAACCTCTTCAAGGAAAAGGACAGCTCGCTGTCCGGCGAGGACATCCGCGAAGGTCTGACCGCCGTCATTTCGGTCAAGCTGCAGGAGCCGCAGTTCGAGGGGCAGACCAAGACGAAGCTCGGCAACGCGGACATCCGCCCGCTGGTTTCGAACACGGTCTACAAGGGACTGTCCGAATTCCTCGACGAGAACCCGCCGATCGGCAGAATGATCGTCGACAAGTGCCTCATGGCTTCCCGCGCAAGGGAGGCGGCAAGAAAGGCGCGCGATCTCACAAGAAGAAAGACGGCGCTCGATTCGACGGCGCTGCCCGGAAAGCTCAGTGACTGCACCGAAAAGGACGCGGCGCTTTGCGAGATCTTCCTTGTCGAGGGCGATTCCGCAGGCGGTTCGGCAAAGATGGGCAGAAACCCGAAGTATCAGGCGATCCTGCCGCTTCGAGGCAAGATCCTGAACGTCGAAAAGGCGCGTCTCGACCGGATGCTCAGCAGCGACGCGATCAAATACATGATCACCGCGTTCGGCGCGGGCATCGATACGGAGTTCGACATTTCAAAGCTCCGCTATCACAAGATCATCTGCATGACCGATGCCGACGTCGACGGCAGCCACATCCGCATCCTGCTTCTGACGTTCTTCTACCGTCACATGCGGCCTTTGGTCGACGAGGGCTATGTGTACATCGCGCAGCCGCCGCTCTATCGCGTGAAGCGCGGCAAGATGCAGTGCTACGTCTATTCCGACGAGGAGCTCGACGCAAAGCTCAAGGAGCTCGGTCCCGATCCGAAGCCGGAGATTCAGCGCTACAAAGGTCTCGGCGAAATGAACCCCGAGCAGCTCTGGGAGACGACGATGGATCCCGAACAGCGACTGATGCTCAAGGTCACCGTCGAGGACGCGGTGGAGGCGGACCGTCTCTTCACGCTGCTGATGGGCGACAAGGTCGAGCCGCGGCGCGAGTTCATCGAGCAGAACGCGAAGCTTGTCACCGATCTGGATATCTGATGAGGTAAGTTTATGAGCGAAACGACTACGACAAACACCGGCCGCATCCGGCCGATCAATCTCGAACGCGAGATGCAGAAGAGCTTCATTGCCTACGCAATGTCGGTCATCACGAGCCGCGCGCTCCCCGATGTGCGCGACGGCATGAAGCCGGTGCACCGCCGCATCCTGCACTCGATGGAGGAACTCGGCGTCACGCCCGACAAGCCCACGAGAAAGTCCGCGCGTATCGTCGGCGACTGCATGGGTAAATACCATCCGCACGGCGACTCGTCGGTCTACGACGCCATGGTGCGCCTTGCGCAGGATTTCAACACGCGCTATCCGCTGGTCGAGGGACAGGGTAACTTCGGCTCCGCCGACGGCGACGGCGCGGCGGCGATGCGTTATACCGAAGCGCGTCTTTCTAAGATGGCAATGGAAATGATGCGCGACATCGACAAGGACACGGTCGATTTCCAGCCGAACTTCGACGGCACGCAGCAGGAACCGACGGTGCTGCCCGCGCGTTTCCCGAACCTTCTGGTGAACGGCAGCAACGGCATCGCGGTCGGCATGGCGACGAACATGCCGCCGCACAACCTCGGCGAAACGATCGACGGTCTCGTTGCGTTGATCGACAATCCGGAGATCACGGTCGACGAGCTGATGCAGTACATCCCCGGTCCGGACTTTCCGACCGGCGCCACGATCCTCGGCCGATCCGGCATCGCGCAGGCGTACCGCACCGGGCGCGGCAAGCTGATCGTCCGCGCCAAGACCGAGATCGAGCAGCTTTCGCAGAACCGCAGCCGCATCATCGTGACCGAGATCCCGTATCAGGTCAACAAGGCGCGGCTCGTCGAGAGCATTGCGGACCTCGTGCACGACAAGCGCATCGAGGGCATCTCGGACCTTCGCGACGAAACGGACCGCAACGGCACGCACATCGTCATCGAACTCAAGAAGGACGTCAACGCAAACGTCGTTCTGAACAATCTGTATAAACATACACAACTGCAGGACACCTTCGGCGTCATCAACCTCGCGCTGGTCGACGGCGAGCCGAAGATCCTCGATCTCAAGCAGATCCTGTACTACTATTTAGAGCACCAGAAGGACGTTGTCACGCGCCGCACGCGCTTCGACCTCAACCGCGCCGAGGAGCGTCTGCACATTCTCGACGGTCTCTTGCGAGCGCTCGACGTGATCGACGAGATCATCGCGCTCATCAAGGCTTCGCCGAACGGACAGGCGGCAAAGGACGGACTGTGCTCGAAGTTCGGATTCTCCGAGCGTCAGGCGCAGGCGATCCTCGACATGCGTCTGCAGCGTCTCACCGGTCTCGAACGCGACCGGCTTCTGGAGGAGGACAAACAGCTCAAGGAGCGCGTCGCATACCTCAAAACCATCCTGTCCGACGAACAGAAGCTTCTGTCGGTCGTCAAGGAGGAAGCGCTCGACGTCAAGGCGCGTCTTGCCGATCCGCGCCGCACCGAAATCACGCAGGCGCTCGACGACATCGACCTCGACGACATCATTCAGGAAGAGGAAATGGCCGTCACGATGACGCATTTCGGCTACATCAAGCGCACCCCGTCCGAAGCCTTCCGCGCGCAGAACCGCGGCGGCAAGGGCGTCAAGGGGCAGGCGACGCGCGACGAGGACTATGTGGAACGCATGCTCGTTTCAAGCACGCATGCGCCGATCATGTTCTTCACGAATCTCGGCCGCGTGTTCCGCATCAAGTGCTACGCGATCCCCGAAGCGAGCCGCACCTCGAAGGGCATTCCGGTGGTGAATCTGCTGCAGCTTCGCACCGGCGAAAAGGTGACCGCAATGTTCATCGTCCCGCGCGAAGTCGAGGAGACGGGGTATCTCGTCACCGCCACGCGCGACGGTCTCATCAAGAAGACGCGCATCGCGGAATGCATGAATATCCGAAAAGGCGGTCTCGTGCTGCAGACGGTGCGCGAAGGCGACGAGCTGATCTCGGTCGAGATGAGCGGCGGCGAGGATGAATTCATCATCGCGTCGAGAAACGGCAAGTGCATCCGCTTCCGCGAAACCGACGTGCGCGCAACCGGCCGCGGCGGCATGGGCGTGCGCTCGATCCGGCTTTCCGACGGCGACATCGTCATGGACATGATCCGCATCACCAAGGGCGGACTCGTGCTGACCGTCACCGAAAAAGGTCTCGGCAAGCGCACCGAGGAGAGCCAGTTCCCGATGCAGGGACGCGGCGGCAAGGGCATCCTTGCCATGAAGGCGACCGACAAGACCGGCGGGCTCGCGTGCCTCCGCATGACGACCGAGGACGAGGATCTGCTGCTCGTGCGCGATGACGGCGTGATCATGCGCATGCCGGTCGATCAGATCTCGATCATCGGCAGAAACACGCAGGGCGTGCGGCTGATGTCGCTCGACGGCGACGCGAAGATCGCAAGCGTGGCGCTGCTGCCGCATCAGGAGATCGAGCCGGAGGAGGACGAACTGTCCGTCGAACCGGCCGAAGCACCCGCAGAACCCGAAGGAGAAGCATAACATGTTATCGCTGCCGTCCGCATTGCGCGCATTCGCAAAGGTCCTCGAAGCCGAGGGCGCGACGCTCTATGCGGTCGGCGGCTGTGTGCGCGACGCGGCGCTGCACCGTCCGGTGCACGACGTCGACCTTTGCAGCAGGCTCAGACCGCAAGCGCTGCTCCGGCTTGCCGCGCAGAACGGCGTCGAAGCGCGCATCGTGCAGAAAACGCTCGGCACCGTGCTGCTTTCGATCGACGGGCAGACCTACGAGCATACGACGTTCCGCACCGAATCCTACGGCGCGGGCGGCGAGCACCGGCCGGACGCGGTGCGGTTTGCGGACACGCCGGAGATCGACGCCTTGCGGCGCGACTTTTCGGTGAACGCCATGTACGAATCCGTCTCGGACGGCACGCTCTGCGATCCGTGCGGCGGCATGCGGGATATCGAACGGCGCGTGCTGCGCACAACGACCGAGGATCCTGCGGCGATCCTCAAAGACGACGGGCTGCGGATTCTGCGGCTCGTGCGGTTTGCGGCATCGCTCGGTTTTTCGATCGATCCCGCCACGTGGGAGACGGCGAAGGCGAACGCGGTGCTGCTCGGGGACGTTGCGTGGGAGCGCAAGCGGGACGAGCTCAACCGCATCCTGCTCGGCGAACGCGTGTGCGACGCGCTGTGTCTGATGCGCGACGTCGGCGCGCTGCCGTACGTGTTGCCCGAATGCGTCGACTGCGACGGCATGGCGCAGCGGAAGGACCACCACAAATACGACGTTCTGCTGCACATGTTCCACACCTGCGAGCAGACGCCGGACGAGCTCGGATGCCGGCTGATCGGGCTTCTGCACGACGTCGGCAAGCCGGAGGCGAAGCGGCGCGACGGCAACCAGTACGCGCACGACCTCTACGGCGAGCGGATTGCGCGGATTATGCTCGAACGGCTGCGGTATCCGGCGGCGCTGATCGACCGCGTTGCAATCGCGATCCGCGGACACATGTTCGATCTGACCGAGACCGCATCGGACGCGACGCTTCGAAAGCGCTTTGCGGCGTGGGGCAGGGAACGGACGGAGGACCTCATCATGATCCGCGAGGCGGACATCCGCGGCAGCGGGTACAAGACCGGCTACGTCGCCGAGCGCTGGCGGCGGGTATATCGCGAGATGCAGGAGGAACACGCGCCGTTTTCGGAAAGCGAGCTTTGCGTTTCGGGATCGGACATCATGAAGGAACTCGGCATCCCCGCGGGCGAACGTGTGGGACGCGTCAAACGGCTGCTGCTGCTGCATTGCGCGGTGCATCCGAAGGACAACCGTCCGGAGGTCCTGAAAAAACGGATGCACGACTATGTTTAGCAACATTTCTGTATCGGTTTTGTGAATTCTTTGAAATTCGCTATGCGGATGCGGACAATTGTGATAAGATAATACATTGTAAAATACAGCGAATACCGAGGAATCGATATGAATAACAGACAAAAACAAAAACGGGCGCTGCTTGCCGTCATCCTGACGGTTCTGCTTGTCGTGATCATCGTGCTCGCGACGGCGATCAGCTGCTGCGCGGCAAAGGACGTCGCGGCGGGAAGACAGCAGGCGAACACCAAGGTCATCGTCAGTGAGATTCTTGTGAGCAACAAGCAGGCGGTGCGCGATCCGATGGGCACGTACAGCGACTATTTCGAGCTGCACAACATCAGCGGCGAGCGCGTCAACCTGTCCGGCTACGGCGTTTCGGACGACGAGACGTCGATGTGGGTGATTGCGGACGGCACGTTCATCGAGCCGGATGAATATCTGGTCTTCTGGTGCGCGGGCAAGGAAACGGGCATCACGAACGTCACGAACTTCGCGCTGTCGAAGGACGACGTGCTGCGCTTCTCCGATCCGTCCGGCAAGCCGATCATCACGATCGACCTTTCGAAGTCCTTCTCCGGCCTGTCGCTGAGCTACATCGACAGCGGCGAATGGGTGAACATGGCGCCGACGCCCGGCTATCCGAACACGGAGGAAGGCGTTGCGGCGTACGAGCGCTCGCGCATGGCGGATTCCGAACTCAGCGTGCAGGAAACGACCGACTGTCCGGTCCGCGTGACCGAGCTGATGGCGGCGAACGGCAACGCGCACAAAGGTCCCGACGGCACCTACTGCGACTGGATCGAGCTGTACAATGCGAGCAGCACGGAGTTCGATCTGTCCGGCTTCGGTCTTTCGGACGACATCACCAAACCCAAGAAGTATAAATTCCCCGAGGGCACGAAGATCGGCGCGTATTCGTACCTTGTGCTGTACCACACCGAAAAGCCGGTCGACGGCGTGCTCTGCATCGACTTCGGTCTGTCCGCGCAGGGCGAAACGCTCGTGTTCACCTCCAAAGAGGACCGCATCATCGACCTCATCGAGTTCGGCGCGCAGCAGCGCAACTATTCGCTTGCGCGCGTGTACATCAACGGCATGTTCGACGCGAGCGCGGGCTTTGAGCCGACGGACAAGCCGACGCCCGGCTTCGACAACACGGCGAACGGATATTACCAGTTCGACGAACAGGAAAACGGCGAGATGGGCGTGCACGACATCCGCATGAACGAGGTCCTCGTCAACGGCTATCACATCACCTACGCGCTGAGCAACAGCACCAAGAGTCAGCGTCCGTACGACGCGGACTACGGCAGCTGGATCGAGCTCTATAACCAGTCCGACACAACTCTGGATGTGTCCGGGTACACGATCACGGACAACATCAACAAGCCGAGGAAATGGGTTTTTCCTGACGGAACGAGTATCGCCGCAAAAGGATATCTCGTCTTACAGCTCGAAGGCAGTCTCCCGCGGGACGGGCAGTCTGCAAAGGACATTACGGCGGATCAGCGCAAGTACACGCTGAACTTCGATATCGCGGCGGCGGGCGAAACCCTGTATCTGTTCGACGGGACGGGGCTTCTGATCGACCGCGTGAGCGTGCCGAAAGCGCGCGCCTGCATCTCCTACGGACGCGACGCATCCGGCGCATGGAAGCTCTTTGACACGCCGACCGAAGGCGCGCCGAACAGCGCGGACGGACGCGGCCTGTACTGCGAGGAAGCGCAGGTCGACACGCCGAGCGGCATCTATACGGGCACGCAGACGGTCAACATCACCGTGCCGGACGGCTGCTACGCGACCTATACGCTTTCGTGCGGCAAGGAGAACGATCCGGTCAAGACGACGGCGCCCACCATGCAGTCCGACCGCGTCGGCGGACCGATCGCGATCAAGGAAAACACGGTTTTGCGCGTGCGCACGTTCTCGAACGACAACAGCCGCTATCCGAGCGACGTCAAGTCCTACACCTACGTGATCGTGGGGGAGACGATGACGGTCGAGGCGCACACGACGAACCTGCCGGTCGTCTTTCTGGTGACCGATCCCGAGAACCTCTGGGACAAGCAGTACGGCATCATGATCAAGGGCAACGACTACACCGGCAAGGGTGAAGCCGACGAAATGATGATCGGCCAGTCGGACAAAAAGGAGGTCATGGGCAAGTACGCAAACTTCAACATGCGCGGACGCATGTGGGAGAAGCCCGCAACCTTTACGTACATGAACGCCGGCGGCACGCAGGTGCTGTACGAGACCGACCTCAATATCCGCGTATTCGGCGCATTTTCCAGAAAGCTCGCGCAAAAGGGCATTGCTCTGATCGCGCGAAAGGGCGTCGGCGACAGTCCGATGGTCTATTCGTTCTTCGAGAACCGCCCGTTTACCGAGTACAAATCCCTGGTGCTTCGCGCATCGGGACAGGACGCGGCGCTTTCGCGCATCCGCGACGTGCTGGTGCAGGCGCTGCTGGACGATGCGGACGTCGACCTCGCCAATCAGGCGTACATTCAGTGCGTCGTGTATCTGAACGGACAGTATTGGGGCGTCTATAACCTGCGCGAGAAGATCAGCAAGCATTATATCGCGCAGCACTACGGCGTCGAGGACGAGGATACAATCGACATCCTCAAGGGCAACGGCAACAACGAACAGTGTATTGTTGCGGGCAACGGACTTCAGGACTATAAGGATCTGATCGCCTATTGCGAGAACCATAACTGCAATCTCTCCAACCAGGCGGATTACGACTACGTCTGTTCGCAGATCGACGCGGACCAGTTCGCCATGTACTGCGCGTTCGAGATCATCATCGGCAACACCGACACCGGCAACATCAAGTGGTGGCGCTCGTCCGAGAAGGACAACAAGTGGCGCTGGATCCAGTATGACTACTGCTGGGCGATGAACGGCGACAATCCGAACCAGGCGGCGGAGAAATCGACCGGCTACCGGCGCGACTATTTCTGGCGGTACTTCGATCCGGCGGGACACGGCGCGAGCAACGGATTCTCCACGGTGCTCGGACGCTCGATGCTCTCGAACAACGAGTTCGTCAAGATCTTCCTGAAATACTGCGCGTACTTCTATAACGAGGTTTATACGCCGGAGAAGATCCTCGCAAAATGCGACGAGCTGCAGAACAACATCCGGTTCGAAATGGAGACGTACGACCTCGTGCGCTGGAGACCGTATCACAACCTCTCCACCAAGGGCTGGAACTCGCACTGCGACAAGATCCGGCAGTATGCGAAGAACTATCAGGACTGGTACCTGTATTACTGCCAGCAATTTATCAATAAACACACGAACTATCACCTCAGCGACGACGAGATGATTCAGCTGTTCGGAAAGGTAGGCAAGATTTCATGAGCGTTCTGACACCGAAGCCGAATGCCAAAGGCTATCGGCACGAGCTCAAATACGTGATCCCCGACGCGGACGCGGAGCTTCTGGCGATTCGCCTGAACGCCGTGCTGTCGCCGGATCCGTATGCGGCAAAGACCGGCGGCGGGTACGCGATCCGCAGCCTGTACTTCGACGACGCGTTCGATTCGGCGGTCGAGGAAAAGGTGGCGGGCGTGCAGTACCGCGACAAGTGGCGCATCCGCATCTATAACTATTCCGACCGCGTGATCAAGCTCGAGCGCAAGCACAAGAACGGCTCCTACATCAAGAAGGACAGCCTTTCGCTTTCCCGCAAGGAATGCAACGCGCTGCTGAACGGTTCCTACACCTTCCTGCTGTACCGGCAGGAGCCGTTCGCGAAGGAAGCGTACGCGGCGCTGCGCACCGAGGGACTGACGCCGAAGGTGCTTGTCGAATATTACCGGCAGCCGTTCGTGTTCCCTTTGGAGGATGTGCGCATCACGCTCGACCGCAACATCCGCACCGGCTATTTTTCCAAGGAACTGTTCAATGCGCACGCGATCACCTATCCCGCAACCGAGATGATGGGGCAGTGCGTGCTCGAGGTCAAGTACAACGCATACCTCGATCCGTACATCGCGTCGCTGATCCAACTGCCGTCCTCGATCTATACGGCGGCAAGCAAGTACCTCTTTTGCAGACAGTATGACTGTTGACATATCAAAAGGAATCAAAAAGTAATTGATTGGAGGATAATATGAGTTCGTTTCTCAGCTCTCTCAAGGAAGTATTCAACTTCGAAACCAACCAGGTGCCGTCGCTGATCCTGACCATCGTTCTGGCGTTCCTCGTCGGTCTGTTCGTGTATCTCATCTACCGTCTGACCTTCTCCGGCGTCATCTATTCCAAGACGTTCAACATGAGCCTCGTCATGCTCACCATGATCACCTCGATGGTCATTCTGTTCATGTCGAACAACCTGAAGCTGTCCCTCGGTATGGTCGGCGCACTGTCCATCGTGCGTTTCCGTACCGCGATCAAGGATCCGATCGACACGGTATTCATGTTCTGGGCAATCGGCGAGGGCATTGCGCTCGGCGCCGGATTCATCCTTGCGGCGATCATCGGCGCTGTCATGATCGGCATCTTCATGCTCGTGCTCGCCTCGTCCAAGAAGAAGGCGTCCCTGCCGTACCTGCTGATTCTCCACTATGAGGAGCGCGCGGCAAAGCAGATCAAGTCCATGGTCGCACAGATTCCGTATGCGCGCGTCAAGTCCAAGACCGTCCAGCGCGAGGGCATCGAGCTTGCGGTCGAGCTGCGCGTCAAGTCGAGCGAGACCGGCTTTGTCGACAAGTTCCTGCGCGTCGACGGCGTCTACGACGCAACCCTGATCGCACACCAGGGCGACATGATCTCTTAATATGAAGTGAATCGGATCGGAAGCGGAAGAAACCGCTTCCGATTATTCTGTATATTAAGACAAGTCATTGATTGTTTTTGCTCTGTATGAAAACAAATTATGATTAACGGAAAAGCCTTTCATATCGTTATACACAAAGATAAACAAGGCTAACTGATCCCAAAAAGTGAAAAAGGAGAAGTGGTATGGCAAAAAGCATAGAACCCAAACTCAGGAACTGTGCCTAAGCCATATTGGAAAAAGAACGATATCATTACAGCCACAGAAAAAGCAAGTGAAAGAATTATCAGATTTGTGTTTGATGAGGTATAACACAGATAACAGTTTACAATAATATACGTCTTGAGTGCAAGGATGACACGGGACGATGAGGTCGGCCCCCCTACCGGAGAGAGAAAGGAACGTACTCATCGTCCCTTTCGTTGTCATCCTGAGGAGCGAAGCGACGAAGGATCTCGGAACGGAACAGGAATCACACGCACCCAAAAGCCTTCTCCTTGAGGAGAAGGTGGCAGGCGAAGCCTGACGGATGAGGTGTCAATCGAAAGCTTCTCAATGAGGAGATCCGCCTTGCGGCGTCTGAATCGCCTGCAGCATGAAGAACACATTCGGGAGCATCGGCTCTCGAATTTTAATATCCACTAAAATATATTGTGAAAAAGGGGTAAAAAGGGGGTTGACAAGGGAGGGGAGAAGGAGTAAGATAGGCGACGTTCGCGACGAAATAGCGATGTCAGGACCGGAAGAGACACAAGATATAGGGGCAGAAAAAAAGTTCCGAAAAAGTGAAAAAAAGGTGTTGACAAAGGGAATGAGTTGCGGTATACTACAAAAGCTGTCGCGGAAAACGGGCAGCAAAAGCACCTTGAAAACTATATAGTGCATCAACAAACAAGCCAAGTCAATTCAGATCGAGAGATCGAGAATAACGGACGCGAAAGAAACACGACCAAGCGAAAAAAGTGAGCAAAACGCTGAGAGGCGTTTAGAGATTGAACTTAAGAGTTTGATCCTGGCTCAGGACGAACGCTGGCGGCGTGCCTAACACATGCAAGTCGAACGGGGTATGATTCTTCGGAGTTGTACTTAGTGGCGAACGGGTGAGTAACGCGTGAGCAACCTGCCTCTTTGAGGGGGATAACAACCGGAAACGGTTGCTAATACCGCATAAGACCACACTGTCGCATGGCA
>JAEEGF011948267.1_pt1 | contig 13764 bp, 5 predicted proteins | sample 9134171 | NCBI WGS metagenome assembly JAEEGF01 (sample SAMN16246542, study PRJNA631951) | gut metagenome | biome: gut microbiome; feature: rumen; material: AP-attached | host: Bos | place: Iran: Karaj | collected 2018-10
CACAGGAACGCCGGCAGACATAGCTTGAGCGGCACGATCATTGTAGCCACCGTTACCCGTCTGGTGCGTTGCGGCATAGAAGTGGAGCGTGCAACCGAAGTTTTTCTTGCTGTCCTGAATGCCAGCCTGGGCGCACTGTTCCGGATGGCTGGACCATTCCGGGCTGCCCACGAGCACGAGGTTGTCGGAATACTTACGGATTGCGGCAATCACGGAGTTCGCATGAGAGGCGACCGTACCCATGTCGGCACCGACAGGTTCGTTCCAGACTTCAAAAATCACGTTGTTGTATTCGCCATATTCCTTAGCGGCATATTCGAAGAACTTGACAGCTTCAGAAGTATTGCCGTTTGCACTTTCGATGTGCCAGTCGATAATCACGTAGATGTCGTTTTCGATGGCGGCATTGACCACGTTCTTGAGGTAGCCCTTCTGCAAGGTTTCACCCTGCGCGCTGCTCAAGTAGCCACGGCCCTGGTCTTGGAACTTTTCCTGAGTCACACCCATTGCAAAGCGGATGACTTCGATGTTCATCTGCTTCACCATGGCGTTCACAGCCTTTTCGGAATAGAAAACGGTAGAGCTATCTGCACCCGAACTCCAAAAGAGGCTCATGCCCTTGACTTGGACGGCCTTGTTGGAGTAGTCCGGGCAAGTACCGGAAAGCTTGCCGCCATTTGCCTTAAGTTCACCGTACGTGCTCACAGGGCCAACACGGCTAGCACTAACTGCCATAGCAGACGTTACGGCAGCGCACATCAGAAATGCGAAGATTTTTTTCATAAACATCCTTTTGGGTTCACCCAATCTCCGCAACCATATAATCCCATATAGAAAATAGAAAATATACGGGAAAAAAAATGTAATTTATTTAGAAACATTGCATTTCATCACAACAAAAGGCAATTGCAAAGAAAAAATTACAGAGTGGTAGCTAGCGGTTTGGAGTAGAATCCAATGCGGCATATAATCATTCTCGCGAAGGCGAGAATCTTGACCATGGTTAGGGGTTGGGAGAGCGAGCGATGAGGTATGAGGTCGGCACTTCGTGCCTTTGAGTATTTTACAAAGCTCAGCAGAGAAAAATACTTGTTTGCTTTACATACCAAAATCATTTTTTGCGCAATTTGATATGTAATCGGCAATCGATTACTCCAGTGCATTACATACTAAAAAGCATTTTTAAGGTGTTTAGTATGTAATTTTTGCTTAAAAAAAGGCATTTTGGGGGGCTTTTTTGCAAAAAAAAGACTAAAAAGTCGCTTTAACGCCATTTTCAAGTGCTTTTCAGCCCATTTTTTACATACTAAAACACAAAAAAACAAATTTAGTATGTATTACAACAAAGTATCATACTTTTGCAAGGATAATTATTCATTGCGCACGGCTCAAAGCTCACGGCTTTTTAACGAATTTTATCGTTTGGGTCGTCATCCATGTCGAGAGGCGGACGATGTAAACGCCTGCACGCAGAGAGCTTAAGTCTAGCACGCGGATATCCCCCACTTTCTTAAGGCCAGCGACATCGACGCGGTGGCCGTCTATTCCGATGATATCCAAACGAACTACGTTATTTGTTCCGATAACAAGGCGGTCCGAATTGGAATCGTAAAAAAGGTAACCATTTGAAGGCACCATTTTTGCTAAAGCCTGTTCTTCTTTGCTAGAAGATGATCCCGGAACGGAGTCCGGGATGACAGAGGACGAAGAATAGTCCATTACTTCCCCATTGCTGCCCTTGTACGCCATCAGAGCGTCTTTCAGCTTTTGGTTCACTTCGCTTGCGGCATCGTCAACGGAATTGTCGAAAGCCCACTTGAAATCGCCGCCCTGCACGCGGCCAGCATACCGCACAACGTTATCGCGAGCCGTCGCAGGTTCATCCGCCGTGTAGCTGTACATGATGGACTTGTCCGTATCGAAGTTGTTATAAACGTTCGCACCAGCGTAAGATGTCACGTTTAAAGGCACTTGCGTATCGCGTTTTTCGACAACGTAAGCATCAAAGTCGGCTTTTGAATCAATATCGCCTACGGAAGCTTCCTTGCCCTTGAGCATGTACTTGCTTGCACCATACGGGATAAACGTATAAGAGCCTTCCATATGATTGTTATAAGCCTTGATGGTCCCGCCGTCTTCGCTGCTGAACGTACCGTTATTTTTCGGGTCGCGCTTGGTGCCGCCCGCATAAACATCGGACCCCTGCATAGAAGTCATCATCGGGTACTTGCAGTTGCGGAAGTAATTTGCTTCCATGAACACGGAAGATCCAAGCGTAGAACTCGCGCCGTACTTGGCATTGCCATCGTAGTAGTTGTTATAGACGTGAGCGCTATAGTAACGCACACGCGGATGGCGGCTATCGGAATGGTCGTACCAGTTGTGGTGATACGTAATGTAAAGACCATCGGTCGTGCTTTCTGAGAGGCCTAAAAGGTTCGACTTGCCGTTATCCCAGAAGTGGTTGTAACTGAACGTGATGTACGTCGATTTTTTGCAGTCCAAAGCGCCATCGCCCTTGACCTGGTCCTTGTCGCTACCGGCATGGCCGTAGAAAAAGTCGCAGTTGTGCACCCAGATGTACTTATTGTCTTGCTGGAGGCTGATGTTGTCGCCTTCGTCGGAATCCACGTTCATGATGCCAATGTTCCGGACTTCGACATCCTGCGCGTTCTTGATGCGGATGCCCCATCCATTCGCCGTCGCGTCGTTGCCAATTCCTTCAAGCGTTACGGCCAACCCTTCTTTTTTGCCCATATCAATCACGATATCGCCATGGTCGGTTTCTTGCGGGTCAGTCACATTGCCCATCAAACGTATTGCGAGCGGACGCGTTTCATAGCCTTTCTTCAACGCTGTCAAAATATTTTGGAGTCCCGCACATTCCGTTACCGCCCCCTTGCTGCTCGTCACCACGTCCAACTTGACCGAATTTTTCGTCGATTCCGAGACGTAAAGGACAACAGCGTCTTTCTTGAGCGAGCCGTCGGCATTGTAAGCCCCCGGGATATGGCCATCGCTAAAGGCAAAACCGCTGCGGTCATGAGCTTTTACCGAAACCGCCTCGGAAGTTGCGGAAGCCCCTTCCTTGCCACCTTTGACCGAAACTACCTTGAACGTGTAGTCGCCCGCCTTGAGGCCAACGACATCGACGCGAACCTTGGAACCATATTTGCGGATGAGCGGGGCATCGACCTTGACATCTTTGGAGCCAGCCCCCGAATAATAGACATTGTAACTGTCGGAACCGTCCGAAGCCCACTCCGCATAAGCCGATTCTAGCGAGCCAGAAACATTTTGAAAAGAGACTTGAGCACCAACCTGAGAAAAGGCTGCTATACAAGTACAAGCAAAAACAGAAACGACACGTTTCATAAACATCCCAACTTTTTAGACCCCACCAACAGGTCTTTTCGAATACAAATATATAGTAAAGCGTATTTTTCTTCAATATATTTCTTTGATAAATCCAAAAAAAATCTTCAAAAAATCGAAAAAATACCAAAAAAAGCGTAAAAGTTCCCATTTTTACCAATCGTGAATTTTATTTTTCATGAAAAATTTTTATAAAATTTTATATTGTGTTCGCTAGAGTGTGGATGGGTAACCTTTTGAGGATGAGTATGTTAAAAAAGACATTTTTGGCAAGCCTTGCCGTTTGTGGATTTGCATTCACAGATAGTTTTGCGGGCCTAAGCGACGATGATTTCATCGAAGCAGCTTGGATGACCACCCGATTCTATGGAGCCCAGCGCTCCGGTCAGGGGCCGAACTGGATTCTTGACGGCACGAACAACCCGACTAGCTTTACGGGTGACAAATACAACGGAAAAGACGTGAGCGGCGGTTGGTTCGACTGCGGCGACCACGTGATGTACGGACAGAGCCAAGGTTTCGCCTCCTACGTTTTGGCACTCAGCTTTGCAGAATTTACCAAGGGCTTTTACGACCTTTACACAGGCGACTACACAGACTACAAGGCGAGCAAGGACTACACCCGCAAAGGCGGCAAGCCAAACGATGTGCGCGACCTTTTGGAAGAACTCCGCTACGAAGCTGACTTCTGGGTCAAGGCTGCCATTGACGACGGTCATTTCGTGACTGTGAAGGGCGACGGCAACAAGGACCACAACAAGTGGGTGACTGCAGGTGCCATGAGCAAGCTCGGAAATGGCGACGGAGGCGAACCGCGCGATATCACAGCGACCGCTGACGATTCCTTCACGCCGGGCATGGCAGCAGCAATGCTTGCGGTCATGGCACGAATGGATCCCGATGAAAAAAATCGCGAAAAGTACTTGAAGGCCGCAAAGACCGCCTTTGCCTATGCCAAGAAAAAGAATGGCGTCACAAACTCCCAGGGATTCTACGAAAAAAGCTGGTGGCAGGGCATCTATGCTGACGGTCCGTGCCTTGCAGCCATGGAACTTTACCGTACGACTTTGGATTCCTCGTATGTGACTGAAGCCAAAAAGTATTACGATAAGATTGACTTCGAAAAGAACCAATTCACTCGTTTGAGCTATTCTGACGCAAGCCCGATTACTTACATTTTGGGCGACTTCTATTTCAAGTGGCATCCGCAGGGCGACCTCGCTGGTACCGAGACCTACCTTGAGAACATGTACAACTTGCCCGATTACAAAAACAAAGACATTTTCATCAAAGACGCCAAAGATGCCGGGTTCCCCACCCGCTCTCCGTCTGGCGGCGCATTCCTTTACGCTCTCTACGCCAAATTCGCTAAAGACAAAACCTACGACAACATCATCGAAAAGAACATCGCCTACCTCCTTGGCGACAACAATGACAAGAAATCCTACGTCGTAGGCTTCACCCGCAATGGTGCCAAGGCTCCCACGAGACCACACCACCGCGGCTACTACGGCAACGAAGATCCGGGCCGTGATGTGAACGGCGTAGGTTCCGCTCCCGAAAAGAACAAACTCCTGGGCGGCATGATTGCCGGAAACTTCAATAGCGGAAGCCATGACGGAAACGTCTCCAACTGGCAAGTGAACGAAGTCTGCGTTGACATCAACGCCCCTCTCGTCGGTGCTCTCGGTTACCTCTTGAGCAAGAAGGCCCCGGTCGATAGCGTCGGCAGCGACGTTGAAACCCCGGAAGAAAAGAAGAAACGCGAAGAAGAGGAACGCAAGAAGAAAGAAGAAGAAGAGAAAAAGAAGAACGAAGGAATCATCTCTGGCCGCATTTCGAGCACTAATGTATTCAGCCTCGTCCGCAACACGTCCTCTATCACGATTAGCAGCGCAAACAAAGAATCGTTCAAGGTTCATGTTTACGGTCTCAACGGCAAGCTCGAACAAGAAATCTTGAGCAAGGGCCAGAGCCTGAACGTAAGCCTCCAGAACAAAGGCTTGAAGATTATCAAGGTCATGTCCAAGAACGAATCCAAGACGTTCAAGGTGAACTGTTATTAGGAGTTAGGTTATAGGTCTTAGGTTTTAGGACTATAATCGCAGCAAGGCTGCAAACTCATAGAACTAGAAGTCCGTGCGAGATGCACGGGCTTTTTTGTTTTGAAAACGATGTATGCTGGCCCCGGAAGGGGGTCCGGGGGACAACGCAGGAGGGAATGAGTAAGCGATTAGAGCCGCATCTGCAAGGGGGAATGTCATCCCGGCCTCTGTGCCGGGATCGGTTTCTTTGTCACCCTGGAGGGAGTGCAACGACCGATAGGGTCCACGCATTACAAGATTTCTCTGGATCCTATCGGCTGACGCCTCCAGGATGACACTTCGAGGATGACTGAGCGGGGTGACAAAGTAAATCAAGACTTCACTGGATCCCCTCCCTTACGGTCGAGGATGACTGAGCGGGGGGGACATGTTGGCGACGGGGGCGCTTTTTATTGAAGGATGCGGAGAATCGCTTGTTTGAACAGCGATGGTTCTTGCAATAGCGAAATGACCACCCAGCCGTCTTCATCAAAATCAAAGAAGAAGCCAGGCTGCACAAGCACGTGCTTTTCGCGAAGCAAGCGGAGCGTGAGTTCCTCGTCGTCTTCGCCGAGGCGTACAACGGCGTACCAGCCGCCAAGAACTTCGGGGCAATACTTGCTTGGGAATGACTCGCGGAGCGTTTGCCAGTTTGTCAGAAGCCTTTCGCGGATGCGCGATTCGTAAGCGGCAGATGCTGCAAGCGTCGGACGAGCAAGGGACTGTGCTGGAGCGGACACGCTCAAATACGCATCTTCGACGAATTCTAGCGCAGCACGGATTTCTTCAAACTTTTCACGCGGGGCGTAGAACGCCATCCATCCGAGCTTTAGCTGCGGCGAACCCACGGCTTTGCTGAGGCCGTTCAACCAGAATATGGGGCACTTCGGGCCGTCTTCGGGGAGGTTGATGAAGTCTCCCCCGCCCGCATCCCAAAAAGTATTCGGCACAGAGTTATCGCAATCAGATTCTTTATGGATCCCCTCCGCTCCGCTTCGAGGATGACGGAGGCTACAACTCTCGTCTTGCAACCTACTCGTCTCACGTCTTTGGACTTTCGATTCTCTCTCGTCTTTGACGCCTTCGGCGTCAGGTGCTGCGTTTCGGTCATGCCGATGAGTAAACTCATTGTCGCGACACTCAACTTGCAACCTACTCGTCTGTAGCGAGCCTGCGAGCGTTCTCTCGTCTAATACATACTGCCAAGTGCGAGAGACTTTATCCGAGAAAGCGTAATCGCCAAAGACTTCATCGACGACGAGAATCATGTTGTTCTCTTCGCAGAAGCGGGCTGCCGCGTTCCATTCTTCACGCGAGACGCAGTGCCCCGTCGGATTATGCGGCGAAACGAGCAACAAAATTTTCGCCCGTTCGGGAGCTGCAAGCAAGCTGTCGGTATCGAGAACAAAGCGGAAGGAAGATTTTACTGGATTCTTCGCTCCGCTCAGAACGACGCTGTTTTTTGCCGCAATTTTGTCATTGCAAGAACGCGCACACTCTCGTCTCTCGTCTGTAGCGAGCCTGCGAGCGTTCTCTCGTCTAATTTTAAGAAAGTACGGTGCGCATTCGAGATGTTCCAACTGCGCAAGCGTATCAAGCAGCGGATAACCGGGCATTGGAGTCAAAATCACATCGCCCGGATCGCAGAACGTCTTGAACAGCACAGAATAAGCTTCGCTCGTACTTGCAGTAAGAATTATCTGCCCCGCCGTAAAATTTCCACCGCGTTCGCGGTAATATTCCACAACAGCGTCGCGAGCCTCACGCCGCCCAGCAGCATCTGCCACCCACGTTCCAAATTCAGCTTTTGCTTCATCAATTGCAGGAGCCAAGTCAAATGGCAAGCCCACACGTAGCGGACTACTCACCGTCATGTCGATAAACGGAAGATCATTCGAATTCGCACATTCTGCAAACACATCGGCTTTTGCGCGTTCCAATTCTTCAAAGAACGGCGACGGGGAAAGATCTTTTGGAAGTCGGGAAGAAAGCATTACAAAGTGGTTAGTGGTTAGTGATTAGTGGTTGATTTGCCAAAGCCAATGCAGAGTCAAACAAAGATAACCACTGTCCTACAGACGAAAACGGGAAAAATATAGCAAATCTGATACTCCGAAATTAATCTTTAATGCAGCGAACAGAGTATCCAATCCCCGGATGATCGCAAGCCATATATGGACGATCGGAATTAAAGCCTAATTCCAGATTGTACGCATTCGCAATATTGCCCATGGTAGAACTCCAAAAGTGAGCATAAAAGCCTTCATGATTATAATTCCCTGCGCCACCCCTGCTTCCAGCTGGATATGCAGCAAATGAGAATTCATCAGATCCATTGCCATCACGAGTCCAGCCGCTAGTGGATTTAAGCAATTTTCCAGCAACTTCATAACCCCCTATGGCAAGAATCAAATTACTCCAATCCTCATTCGAAGGCAAATGCCATCCCTCTGGACAAACTCCACGCACAGATTCAGTGGGGTGACAAGATACACCATAACCACATCCCTTACCATTCGGCCCCCACAAGCCCAAACTATCCATTGCCGCAGCCCATGTATAAAAGCGACCATATTTATCGCAATCAGCAGGATTATCGTTAAAACAGAAACTATTAACGGTCTCAAAGTTTAGATTTTCAGCCATCCACCATTGTTCATCAATTTGCACAATCTTGTATTTTTGACCGTCACGTGAATCAATAAGAAAATCACTTGCCAAAGAGGAATCGCTACCGCCAGAAGTTCCACCACCACAAGCAATAAAGAATAACGTAAGCACGGATGACGATAGAAGATATACGATTCCCAATATGGTTTTACGATTTTTAGACAAAATATTGCAAACAAATAAAGCTAAATGTTTATCCATAAAAAAAGTCCTTTAAGGAACTTTGTAAATATAAAAATTTTTAAACAGCAAACTCCGCTCCGGCACGAAATTCACACGTTAGCCGAGTCAACAGAAAAAGTCCCGCTGAAGGCGGATTTTGCATTATAAACAACTGATCCCGGCACCAAGGCCGGGATGACAGCGAAAAGGCGACCCGGAATATTTCAACGTTGCTCAGTGCATCGCACGTCCGGGATGACAGCAAAAATGGCGACCCGGAGGCCGCCATCACTATGTCAAAAAGGGGCACGGAGTGCCCCGTAAATTTATGCGTTCGCTTTCTTGAAGGCTTCGACGTTTGCCTTGAATTCAGCGAGGTATTCTTTCGCGGCTGCCGCAACGGCTTCCGGAGTATAGCCAAATTCCTTTTCGAGGACTCCTGCCGGAGCAGAAGCGCCAAAGCGTTCGAGACCGGAAACCTTGCCGAAGCCGCCCACGATTTGAGCGAACAAGAGCGGAAGGCCGCTGGACTTTGCAAACACCGGAGTCCACGGAGCAATGATAGAATCGCGGTACGCCTTGTCCTGAGCCATGAAGAGGGCTGGGCTAATCATCGAGACCACGCGGACCTTGAGGCCTTCGCCACGGAGGATTTCAGCGGCATCGTGAGTCAAGAGCACGTCGGAACCGTTAGAGACAAACGTCAAGTCCGGCTGAGCAGAACCACAGTTGTCGCTTACGATGTAGGCTCCCTTGCGGCAAGCCTTGGACGCTTCGTAACGCACGGCGCCGGGGAGCGACTTTACGTTCTGGCGGGTAAGGATAATCGCAGTCGGGCGGTCGTTGTTTTCAAAAGCCATTTCCCAAGCGGTCACGGTTTCGAAAGCGTCTGCCGGGCGGAGCACTAGCATTTCGGACTTGCCGTCTTTACGCTTGAGGCCTTCGAGCAAACGGATTTGCGTTTCATGTTCAATCGGCTGGTGCGTCGGGCCGTCTTCGCCCACGCGGAAGCTATCGTGCGTGTACATGAACTTGACCGGGAGCTTCATGAGGGCTGCCATACGGAGAGCCGGCTTCATGAAGTCGCTGAACACGAAGAACGTAGCGCAAATCGGATAGAGGCCGCCGTGCAAAGCGATACCGCAGCAGATGGCGCCCATCGTAAGTTCTGCAACGCCCACCTGTACGAAAGCACCCTTGAAGTCGCCTGCGCGGAAAATGCCCGTCTTGTTGAGGAAGGCCTGGGTGTTGTCGGAGTTGGAAAGGTCTGCGGAGCTGCAAATGATGTTCTTGACGTTGTCCGCAAGGTAGCCGAGCACAGCACCAGAAGTCACACGAGTTGCAACGCCTTCCTTGAGTTCGAGCTTCGAAAGGTCAATCTTCGGAGCGTTGCCCGAAAGCCATTCCTTGAGAGTTGCAGACTTTTCAGGATTTGCATTGTCCCAAGCGGCCTTCGCCTTTTTCCATTCGGCAACTTCCTTGCGAAGTTCTGCCTTGCGAGCTTCAAAGCCAGCCTTCACGTCGTCAAAAATCTTGAATGCATCGGCGGGATCGCCGCCGAGGTTTTTCACGGTTGCGTCGGTAGAAGCGCCGGCAGCATTGAGCGGCTGGCCGTGAGTCGAAACGGCACCTTCAAAAGACTTGCCGTCTTCGGCGATAGCACCCTTCGCCATGGTGGTGTGACCGATGATGATAGTCGGTTTTTCAGTTTCTGCCCAAGCTTCCTTGAATGCCTTGCGGAGTTCTGCAACATTGTGGCCGTCAGCCACGTCGATCACGCGGAATCCCCAAGATTCATACTGCTTCTTGAAATCGTGGCTCATCACGTCTTCGACTTTGCAAGAAAGCTGCACTTGGTTCGCGTCATAGAAGAATATGAGGTTCGAAAGTTTGAGGTGACCCGCAATGCGGCCTACGCCGTAAGCGATTTCTTCTTCGAGACCGCCATCGGAAACGAGGCAAACCACCTTGTGCTGCAAGATATCGCCAAAACGTTCGACCATGAAGCGTTCGGCAATCGCATTACCGAGGGCGACTGCGTGGCCAATACCCAGCGGACCCGAAGAGTTTTCAATACCGAGATTGACATCGAGTTCAGGATGCCCCGGAGTGCGGGAACCAAGCTGGCGGAAGTTCTTCAAATCGTCCATGGTGAGGTTTCCCAGCATGGCCAATTCGCCATAAAGGAGGGCGGACATGTGACCAGGGTCCATAAAGAAGCGGTCGCGAGCTTCCCAGTTCGGGTTTTCAGGGTCAAAGCGGAGGAATTCCGAATACAGGAGAGTAATAGCATCTGCTGCACCCATGGCTCCACCCGGATGGCCGGACTTAGCCTTCTGCACCATGGCAGCGGAAAGGATTCGAATGTTGTCAGCCGCTTTTGTAACGAGCCTATCTTCCACTTTGTTAACCTCTCTTTAAAATCTAGGGCGATGAGCCGCTCCTAAAATTAGCGACCCAAATTTAACTTTTTTACAATTATCTCTCAAGGTTTTAATGCTTAAATCACGATAAAACAATCTTATTTCTTTCTTTTCACGCCTGTTTTGACCAACCGGAACTCCGAATGGCCATCCTTGAACTTGAAATTGATGTGCCAGAAATAGACTCCGGTCCCCACTTTACGGCCTTCATCGGAACGGTTGTCCCAATCCAAGAAGCCCGTTTTAGCACGATGGCCTTCATTTTCACGGATTTTCTCGCTCATTTCGCCTTTGTCACCAAACGTTCTTGTGAATGAAGCCACAACAACATTGGAGAACCGGTCAATGATTGTCACTTCAGCCTTGTAAGGCATGATACTTGCGACTTTAATCACTGAAAGCGTATCCGGCACACTGCTCCAGTCGTGCTCGTCAGGAGCAATCCACTTAGCCTTCGAATGTACGCCGCTCACCGCAGGCGTCGGAGTCACCTCGTACAGATACTGATTTCCGTTATCACCTTCAATTTCAACTCCGCCACGCCCCATCGCATTCTTACGCCCATCGACATAAGACGACTTGGGGCTAGTCCTGATGCAGCTTTCTGTCATGATGCTGTAGTCGCCCAAAACGAACGCCCAAACAAGGCCAACCGAATCTCTTTCAATCCATTCCGCTATTTTAAACGAACGTTCAGCAGAGTCCTTGCAATCGGAAGAATAGGTGAACAACTTTCTCCATGCCGCATTCTTCCCATCATCTTCTTTACCCATATTTTGGACCGGTTCGGACAACGTGATTTCCAGCGTGTCTGGCGGTACTTCATTCACGCAATCCAGATATTCTTCGATACCGATAACTCCTGCACGTTTGACAGCCTTCACGGGGACCGCTCCAATCTTGTCCTGAATTTTCACTTTCTGTGAGAATCCGCCCTTGGGTTTTGTCAACCGGAGGTAAGGAGCATTCGCCCCGTCCGAAGACGTAAGGCCATAATCAAACGGTTCATCCAACCGAGCTTCGACCCAAGAACCGCCATCTACCACGCGGAACTTTTTCTTGGCAACACTACGCCACTGCCCACCTACTTTATTCCAATACAAAGTGTCAATGCCTTCGATACCCTCCTTATTGGGCACAGCAAAATGAATTCGGATGGAATCGGCACGGCCATCTTTATCAGCATCGTAAATTTCAGCCTTATCCGCCGCGATGTAGTTCGAGAACACCACTAAAGAATCGCGCTTATCCCCCAAATTATCGTTATTGACTTTTGCAGTAATAACAACGCGATTATGGGCAGATTCCATATCAAACAAGGCATCGAGTTTTGAATTTCTAAGATCGTCCTTGTCATAAACAAAGTTGAACGTTCCGCCATACTCAAAGGTAGAAGAATACTTGTCCGTTTCGATAGCCTTTACCCGCAGCGAATCGCCCTTGTCCGTCAGCAACAGCACGTCCAACGTATCTATTTCATGGATAGACTCGCTGAACGCCGTCAAGCTTATACGGAAGTTTGCGGATTCCCCAGTTTCCACAGAATCGAGGTCTTTTTTGCCAGACTCGTCGAGGAACTTGTAACTAAACGTCACGGGATCGTTCAAATCCACCGTATCGCGAACAATCGTACCGTAAAGCGGGTCTTTGTATTCCGCAATAAGGATATCAAGTCCGTTACACGAAATCGTGCCATCGCCATTCTTCGGAGAGCGTTCGTTCTTCGGAATATCATTGCGGGTTTCGTAATAACCGGGGTTTATTTCATAGAGTTCGATTTTTTCTTCATCACCCGAAAGCATGCAAGAAAGGTTGACCTTTACCGTATCCGTCACGTTCGAGAAATCTTCTGTCACCAGAGTCAACTTGATTTTATTCGTTTCACGCGTAATCGAATCCTGCGTAGAATCCGCATTCACGATTCTGACGGTATCCGGAACATCCGGGGCACGGTATTTGCGACCGCATACAGCCATAAAGGAAGTTTGCCTTACCGGCCAGCGGGACGACGCTCCGACACCATCAACAGCTCGGGCATAGAATTCAATGATGCCATTTTCAAAATACTTCGACGGAACAGAAGCCACCCAATAACCGTTATCCTCTTTCATCAAGGTTTCGTCAAAGAGAACTACCATGGAATCCTTGTAATAAAGCGTCGCATGGTCAATTTTGTCATCATCATGGATAAAGAAACGCAAGGTCGCCTTGCCACCCACAGTATCTACGCAAGTGAGCAAGTCGAGACTGATAAAGGGCACATCGTTCTTGACCGGAATCGTGTAAGGTTCCTTTGACGGATTGGCAACCGTAGGCGTCTTGCCGGTCAGTCCGTTTGAATCGGTCGCTACGACGTAAAAATCAATTCCCGGATACCGCACCATGCTATCAGGAACAACATATTGCCATAGGCTATCGTTTTTGCGGGTCATCACGTACGAATCAAACGAACCGTTAGACAAGCCTACGTCTCGCATATAAAGGCGAACGTCCGTAATCCCGGTCTTGGAACGCACATAGACGTCAATTGTAAGGCTCTTGTTTTGCGGCTGATCCATCCCCACCAAAACCCAAGTATCCGGAGTCAATTCGACAACTGGCGGCGGAGCGTCTTCATTCCAGTAAGCCGTATCGGCAGCATTCTTGTTCATGAATTTCGTTTTAACTTCGACCATGTGCGAATCGCCATCCCAAATCGCATCGGGACTTTGGTAGCAAAGAACGTAGCGCGATTGCACGGAGCCGCGGATGGTCGTGTAAATTTCAGACAACTGCGATGCACTCGGGGCATCTGTATAAGTACCGCCCGTTTGATCGGCCAAATTTTTCAAAACCGTATTGGAGCCCGTAGTTTCCACACCGATGGAATAGATGCTCGTATTGAGGCTATTGGCAAGATCGGCTACCTGACTTGTTGTCACGCTTTCGTTTCCATTTTCGCCATCTGAAAAAACAATCACCGTCGTCGGATTCGTTTCACCAATAATTTGTTCAACCCCCAGCTTGGCACCCGTATTGATGTTGGTGCTGCCGGAATCCTTCAAAGCTTC
>JAEEGF010098992.1_pt1 | contig 13763 bp, 7 predicted proteins | sample 9134171 | NCBI WGS metagenome assembly JAEEGF01 (sample SAMN16246542, study PRJNA631951) | gut metagenome | biome: gut microbiome; feature: rumen; material: AP-attached | host: Bos | place: Iran: Karaj | collected 2018-10
ATAATTGTATTTTTCTGTGCGGTACCGAACGATACCTTTAAAAATGCACAATTGCACAAAAAGGTGAATATATGCTTGATTTGAACACTGTCGATTGGAAGACGCTCCCCTTCGGTTATTACGATACCGATTACAATGTCCGCTGCTACTACCGCGATGGCAAGTGGGGCAAGGTTGAACTTTCTTCTTCCAAGGACATCAGCATCCACATGGCCGCCACCTGCTTGCATTACGGCCAGGAAGGATTTGAAGGCCTCAAGGCTTACACGGGCAAGGACGGCAAGGTCCGTATCTTCCGCGTCGACGAGAATGCCAAGCGCATGCAGAACACCGCGAACCGTGTGCTCATGGCTGTTCCGCCGGTCGAACTGTTCCGCGAGATGGTCCACACAGTGGTGAAGGCGAACGCCCGCTTTATTCCGCCGTATGGTCATGGCGCAACGCTCTATATTCGTCCGCTCCTCATCGGTACGAGCCCGGAAGTCGGCGTGAAGCCCTCCGACGAATACCTGCTGTTGATGTTCGTGACTCCGGTGGGTCCGTACTTCAAGGACGGTTTCAAGCCTGTCGATATGATGATCAGCCGCAACTTCGACCGCGCCGCTCCGCAGGGTACGGGTACGGTGAAGGTCGGCGGTAACTACGCTGCCAGCTTGCTTTCCCTCGCCGAAGCCAAGAAGCTCGGCTACTCCAGCACCATCTACCTGGACGCGAAGGAAAAGAAGTACATCGACGAATGCGGTCCGGCAAACTTCTTCGGCATCAAGGGCAAGACCTACGTGACCCCGAAGTCCGAATCCATTCTGCCGTCGATTACGAACAAGAGTTTGCAGCAGCTTGCTGAATACCTCGGCTACACCGTGGAACGTCGCCAGGTCCCGTTCGAAGAACTCGCTGAATTCTCCGAAACTGCCGAATGCGGTACCGCCGCCGTGATTACCCCGATCAAGAAGATTGTGGATCCGGTTGCCGGCAAGGAATTCACCTACGGTGACGGCAAGAATCCGGGCCCTGTCTGCACGGAACTCTTCACGAAGTACACGGCTATCCAGTTCGGTGAAGCGGAAGATCCGTTCGGCTGGACTGAAGTGGTTGATGTTTAGTGTCATCCTGAGCGCAGGCGCATTGCGCCGAAGTCGAAGGATCTAAAACTGTATAAAAATTCCCGCGGAGAAATTCGCGGGATTTTTTGTTTTGAAAATTAGTCCTGCATGCCACGGATGATGTCGCGGAGGCGCGCGGCTTCTTCGAAGTCGAGGCGTGCGGCGGCTTCTTTCATCTGGCGTTCGAGATCTTCGATCTTGGCTTGCGTGGAATTGGATTGCGGGTCTGGATTCTTCGACTTCGCACTACGTGCTCCGCTCAGAATGACACTGTCCGCGCGCTTGGAGTAGCGGGCGCCGCTCCTTCGGGTCTTGCTGCTCGGCTGCAGCGGTTCCATCGGGCGAATCCCCGTGTCATCGTAGTCGTCCTCGATGGCGTCGGGTTTTTTGTCGCCCTTCCACAAATCGGCGAGCGGGTCGTTGATGACGAGGTCGTCTTCGAGTTTGCGGGTCACGGACTTGGGCGTGATGCCGTGTTCCTTGTTGAATTCTTCCTGAACAGCCCTTCGGCGGGCGGTTTCGGAGATAGCCTTCTCCAGGCTGTCGGTCATGTTGTCGGCGAAAAGCAATACGGTGCCGTTCACGTTGCGGCTCGCGCGCCCCATTGTCTGGATGAGGCTGCGATAGTTGCGGAGGAAGCCTTCCTTGTCGGCGTCGAGAATCGCGACCATACTCACTTCGGGCAGGTCGAGGCCTTCGCGCAGCAGGTTGATGCCCACGAGCACGTCGAATTCTCCGGTGCGGAGCCCCTTGATGAGCTCGTGGCGTTCCAGCGTCTTGATATCGCTGTGCAAATACTTCGCGCGGACGCCCGCCTCGACGAAATAATCGGTGAGGTCCTGCGCCATCTTTTTGGTGAGCGTCGTGACGAGCACGCGGTCGCCCGCCTTGACCACCTCTTCGATGCGGTAGAGCAGCACGTCCATTTGCCCCTTGATGGGGAACATCTCGATTTTCGGGTCCAGGAGTCCGGTGGGACGGTTAATTTGTTCGGTAACGACACCGCCCGTCTTTTCGAGTTCGTAGTCGCCCGGCGTGGCGCTTACAAAGAGCACCTGCTTTGGGTACATGTACTCGAATTCAGCGAAGTTCATGGGGCGGTTGTCGAGTGCGCACGGAAGGCGGAACCCGTACTGCACTAGGGAAGTTTTGCGGCTCTTGTCGCCCTCGGCCATGCCGCCCACCTGCGGGATGCTCACGTGCGATTCGTCCACCATCAGCATCCAGTCGTCACCGAAGTAGTCAATAAGCGTGAACGGGCGCGTGCCCGGGGCGCGGTCCTCAATAATGCGGGAGTAGTTCTCGATGCCGCTGCATATGCCCGTTTCGCGGAGCATTTCCATGTCATAGCGGGTGCGGCTGCTGAGGCGGGCCGATTCCAGCACCTTGCCTTCCTTGTCGAGTTCTGCGAGGCGCTCGGTCAGCTCCATCTGCATGCGCTGCAAGATGCCCGCGCGGCCTTCTTCCTTCGTCACGAAGTGCTTTGCGGGGGCGATGGTCATTTCGTCGAGTTCCTTTGTCACTTCGCCCGTGATGATGTTGAAGCGGCAGAGCCTGTCGATTTCGTCGCCAAAGAGCTCGATGCGGAGGCCCTCTTCGTCGTAGCTCGGGTGGATTTCGATTACGTCGCCGTGGCAGCGGAAGGAGCCGCGCTCGAGCGAGTAGTCGTTGCGCGTGTACTGGATGCGCACCAAGTCGTGCAAAATGCGGTCGCGGTCCCAGGTTTCGCCCTTCTTTAAGCGGACCATCAAGTCAAAGTATTCGGATGGGCTGCCGAGGCCGTAAATGCAGCTCACGGATGCCACGATAATTACGTCGCGGCGGGTCAAAAGGTTCGCGGTGGCACGCAGGCGGAGCTTGTCGATTTCGTCGTTGATGCTCGCGTCTTTTTCGATGTACGTGTCGGTATGCACGATGTAGGCTTCGGGCTGGTAGTAGTCATAATAGCTCACGAAGTATTCCACCGCGTTGTGCGGGAAAAACGCCTTGAATTCCTGGTAGAGCTGTGCCGCAAGTGTCTTGTTGTGGGTCAAAATCAGTGTCGGCTTGCCCACGTTCTTGATGACGTTTGCCATCGTGAAAGTCTTGCCGGAACCAGTGACGCCAAGCAGCGTCTGGAACTGTTCGCCGCGCTTAAAACCCTCGGTCAATTCCTCGATGGCCTTGGGCTGGTCGCCCGCCGCACCGTAAGGCGACACCAGATCGAATTCCGCACGTATGGGTGACTGGAATTGCTTTAAGTGACCGGGGAGGCTTTTCTCTGGCGGCAAAACCTTTGCTATCGGTTTCGCATACGGGTCCGGTGTAATAGTCTTGCGTGCGCGTGCCATGCCTACAATTTAGCAAAAGGCAAAAAGGTACGGGCCGCCTTAGCGTATGCTCAGGCTTTCGCTTACGCTGATTTTTTCTTTGCCCAAAAGGCGGTAGAGTTTGCAGCGGAAAAGCGGGATGGCGGCGATGACCACGGCTGCGACAATGGGAATGACCGTGTAGGCGATGCCCGGCTTGTTGAACACGTCGCGCACCAAAAGCCGCATCACGAGCAATGCCCACCAGTGTACGGCGAGGATGACGAGGGCGTTCCTTGAGATGTTGCGTAAGATGCCCTTGAAAAAGAAGTCGGGGATGCGCGCAAACACGAGGAAAAGTGAAAGTAGACCCGCAATGCCGAGGGCGGAACTGCTCACGAAACCCCAAAAACTTTTGCCAAGGTCGTTGTTCATGATGCTGAAGTTGGGGTTGGGCGATTCCACAAGGGCGTAAAGCAAAAACGCTACAATGCCAGTGCCGAGCGTCGCGAAGGTTTTTGCCTTGGACGGGGATTCTCCGGCTTTTTTGATGGCGCCCTTGCTGGCGAAACCGGCGGCGAAAAAGCCGAGCGTGGTGAAGCCGCGTTCGATGCCGAGGGGGAGGCGGATGTGGTTTTGGTAGAGCGTCCAGCCGATGACGAGACTTGCCGCAGCGCCCAGGACGATTGCCCATGTTTTGCCGCGACACAGTTTTTGCAGTACGAAAAATGCGATACTGATGGAGTAGAGCGTGAACACGAACCATAGCGGGCCCGAGCCAATAGAGGACTTGCCCGCCACAAAGATCTTCGCGAGATTCCAGCCAATGTAGCTGCCCACGTTCTCGATGACGGGCCGCGTGTTCATGATGACCATCTTGGGGGCGCGCGCGTAGAGGTCGAACAGGTATACGACCGGATCCAGTGCTAAAAACAAAAGCGAAAGCAGAATGTAGGGGAAAAGGAGGACCCGTGATTTGTGGACAAAGTAACTCTTGAAATCGGGGAAGCGTCGCGTGCTAAAGAGGACTCCCGAGATAAAGAAGAACGCCGACATGCGTAGCGCGCTCAGGTGCTCCATGCCGAGGGTCGCCTGCGGGAACCCCTGCTCCACGTGGTAGAGGCACACGAGCAAAAGCACGAATCCCTTGAATTCGTCAATCCACGAAATGCGCATGGGCTAGAACCACATTTTTTCGTTGCCGATGGTGGTCGACGGGCCGTGACCGGGGAAAACGACCGTTTTTTCGGGGAGGGAGAACAGTTTTTTTTGGATTCCGGAGACGAGGTCCTCTTCGTTGCCGCCAAAGAGGTCGGTCCTGCCGCGGCCGCCGTTAAAGAGAATGTCGCCCGAGAATAGGACTGGGGGCATTTTTTTCGCGGAACCTGGCGCACTAGCCTCTTCGGGGTGGTCGCAGTAAAGGGCGATGCCCCCCGGTGAGTGCCCCGGGATGTGCAAAACCTGCAGTTGGACACCCGTTATTTCGACGGTGTCGCCCTCGGCGAGGTAGCCGCCCAGCGGGCCTGCGGGCTCTTCGACGGGGAGGCCGAACATGTCGCTTTGTTCCTCTTGCAGGTCCAGCAAAAAGGCGTCGTCTTCGTGGGCTTCTGCCTTGACGCCAAAAACGCGCTCCGCAAAGGCGTTGCCCAGCACGTGATCCAGGTGCAGGTGGGTGTTCACCACGTGGCAAACCTTGAGGTTGTTGCCGTCGATGTAGCTTTTGAGGGCGTCGCGCTCGCGAGCGTTCGAGACGCTGGGGTCAATCAAAATGGCCTCTTTTTTGCTGTTGCTGAGCACGTAACAGTTGACGCCAAAGGGGTTTACGGTGATTTGCTGGATTTCCATCGCCACAAAATATACTTAAACCCTTTTATAACTGTATAATTTTTTTTAAATTTGCGCAGGAAATATGAATTTAGATTAGGCTAACTTTTGAAACGGGGTGGACCCCGATTTTTCAAAGGAGAAAGTATGAGCATGGATTTAAAGGAAAAGGCGCTGCAATACCACGCCATGGGCAAGCCGGGCAAAATCGAGATTGTGCCCACCAAGCCGCACAGCACCCAGACCGACCTCGGCCTGGCCTACACGCCGGGCGTCGCCGCCCCGTGCCTGGAAATCGAGAAGGACAGCAATCTCGCTTACGACTACACGGGCCGCGGAAACTTGGTCGCGGTGATTAGCAACGGTACTGCCGTGCTTGGTCTCGGCGATATCGGCGCCCTTGCGGGCAAGCCCGTGATGGAAGGCAAGGCGCTCCTGTTCAAGATTTACGCCGGCATCGACGTCTTTGACATTGAAATCAACGAAAAGGATCCCAAGAAGTTCATCGAGATTGTGAAGGGAATCGCCCCCACGTTCGGCGGCATCAACCTGGAGGACATCAAGGCTCCGGAGTGCTTTGAGATCGAGGACACACTCAAGGCCGAGCTCGACATCCCAGTGATGCACGACGACCAGCATGGTACCGCGATTATTTCTTCGGCGGGCCTTTTGAACGCCATCGAGGTCGCGGGCAAGAGCATTCGCGACGTGAAGATGGTGGTGAACGGCGCCGGTGCCGCCGCGAGCGCCTGCACCAGGCTGTACCTCTCGCTCGGCCTCAAAAAAGAGAACCTTGTGATGTGCGACAGCAAGGGCGTGATTCGCAAGGACCGCAAGGGTCTCACCGAAGCCAAGGCCTTCTTTGCGACCGACCGTACCGACATCGAGACGCTCGAAGACGCCATGAAGGGCGCCGACGTGTTCGTGGGCCTCTCCAAGGGGAACATTCTCACCCGTGAGATGGTGCGTAGCATGGCCGACCAGCCGATTGTCTTTGCGCTTGCGAACCCGACTCCCGAAATCAGCTACGAAGAGGCGATGGCGAGCCGTGGCGACCTGATTTTTGCGACAGGCCGCAGCGACTACCCGAACCAGATCAACAACGTGATTGGCTTCCCGTACATTTTCCGCGGCGCCCTGGACGTGCGCGCCACCTGCATCAACGAGCACATGAAGCATGCCGCCGTGCGCGCGATTGCCGCCCTTGCCCACAAGCCCGTGCCCGACGTGGTGAACATCGCCTACAACTCCCAGCGATTCACCTTTGGCAGGGAATACCTGATCCCGAAGCCCCTGGACCCGCGCTTGCTCACGGAAGTTTCCATCGCCGTGGCGAAGGCCGCCATCGAGAGCGGCGTGGCCCGTAAGCCCATTACCGACTGGGACTCCTATTACGACAAGCTCCGCGACATGATGGGCTACGACAACAAGCTCATCCGCCAGTTCAGCGATACGGCGCGCAGCAATCCCAAGCGCGTGGTGTTTGCCGAGGGCGACAACCTCAACATGCTCAAGGCCGCCGTGCAGGCGAAGCTCGAAGGCGTGGCACACCCGATTCTGCTCGGTAACGCTGAACGAATCCAGATGATGGCGAGCAAGGAACAGCTCGACCTTACGGGCATCAAGATTGTGAATCCGCGCTCTCCCGAGGAATTCGAACGCCGTCGCCGCTATGCCGAAATTTACGCCCAAGAAAACGGCCGTAACGGCGTGGTGTTCGAGGAAGCCCGTGACGACATGTACGAGGTGAACCACTTTGGCATGATGATGGTGAAGGAGGGCGATGCCGACGCTTTCATTACCGGCGGTTATTCCAAGTATTCCGAAACCATCGAACTTGCAAAGGAAATCATCGGCATCCGCGAGGAATACAAGCACTTCGGCGCCATGCACATCTTGAGCACGCGCAAGGGAACGTTCTTCTTGGCCGATACGCTGGTGAACCGCGACCCCGATGCCGAAACGCTCGTGGATATTGCGAAACTCACGCATGATGCGGTGCGCTTTTTTGCCCACGAACCGGTGATGGCGATGCTCAGCTACGCGAACTTCGGTAGTGATAAGGAAGCCGCCCGTGGTACGGCCAACAAGGCCCGCGACGCGGTGAGGATGATTCACGAGCAGTTCCCGGACTACGTGCTCGATGGCGAAATGCAGGTGAACGTGGCCTTGGACAAGGAACTGCGCGACTCCAAGTACCCCTTCAACAAGCTCAAAGGTCAGACGGTCAACACACTCATCTTCCCGTGCCTCTCTTCGGCAAATACGACTTGCAAGATGCTCCTCGAGATGGGCGTGGGCGAGTCCATCGGTCCCGTGCAGATGGGCCTGAACAAGCCGGTGCACTTTACCGACTCCGACGCTTCCGTGCACGACATCTTCAACCTGACCGTCGCCGCCGTCATCGACGCGATTGTGCAGGAGAAGAAGGACGAAGAGAAGAACCGCAAGAATTTGGACCGTCTCTGGTAAACGTCTTTAAAACGATATCATAAAAAGGCCCGGGACAAGTCCCGGACCTTTTCTGTTGTTTCCGCAGGCACTCTCTAACCTGCGGGTACCCATACAACCAAACTTACTTGAGGTTCACCTTGTGCATGAACTTCTGGGAGCCCTGGCGGATCACCAGGAAGGCGGCGCCGCGGAACCCGGTGGAGAGTTCGACGGTGTTGACGCCGCGGATTGCGTCGAAGTTCTGCTGGGCCACTACCTGGCCGAGGCTGTTCATGAGCATGACGCTGGCACGGCCGGCCTTGGCGGCGTTGAACGTGGCGGCGATGGAGCCGCCGTTGACGCTCAGGTGGAGCTTGCTCGCGGCGACTGCCGGCTTGATGGCGTCCGTACCGCTGAGTGCTACGACCTTGCCGGTGGCGGTGCCTGCGAGGTCAGATTTTTTATCGAAGTCGTCGATGATTTCGGTGGAACCGTCGGCCTTGATGCCCTTGATGTAGTCAAAGGTGATAGTGCCTGTGACCTGCGTGCCGTAGAGGTTCAGACCGATGGCGTTTGCTTCGTTGAGACCCGTGGGTTCGTTGCGGAAATCTTCCCACTTGACTTGGAAAGTCTGGAAGGAGCCGGTGAGTTCCTGGTCGGCCTGCTCCATAACGGGGGCGTCGAACCATGCCCAGCTGCCACCGGTCATAATGAACATGTCCATCGAGGTCCAGCCGTAATCGCCGCAGCCGTCACTTGTTCCGGTGCAGGGTCCTGCAGAGGCGACGGAACCTTTCAGGCGGACTTCGATGCCGACGTACTTGGAGAGATCCTTGTTTGCGCCGCTGAGGTTGATGCGGACCGTGCCCACTTCGCTGGAGTCGGAAGTTACTGTCTGGTAAGTCACCTGCACGCCCTTGCCGCTTCCGGTTTCGGGGACTTCGTTTTCGTTCACCAGGCTGTCAAGGTTGCTCGAGTTGTTGCCTTCCTGGCCGTAGGCCTTCTGGAGAGCATTCAGAACATCCGGGTCGAGAATGCTGTAGGTGCCCTTCTGGCGGGTAATGATGGTCATGTTGCCGTCGTTCTCGGCGCCGGTGTCCCAGACGTAGGGGATAATGCCGTTGGCCTTCGCGTTCTTGGCGACTTCACCGTAGAAGAGGGCGCGGCCCTGCAGGTGGAGCTTGAGGTTTGCGGCGTCGGTAATCTGGCCGGTGCGCTTGATGGCACCGAGTTCGCCGATAATCACAGGAATGCCCTTGTCGCAGAACATGGTCTTGAGTTCGCCGAAGGCCTTCTTGATTTGGTTCGGGGTGCCGAGGGCGCTGTTGTCGATGCTGTTGGTGTACACGTTCCAGCCCATGTTGTGAGTCTTGTCGGTGGTGCTTTCGAGACCGGTGTAGTAGTAGAACTGTGTGCCCCAGTCCTCGTCGGCGGTCATGAGCGAGTACTGGTACGGGTAATAGTGCACTTCGGCCATTATGTAGCCGGCGCCTGCCGGGTCGGTGGGCCAGTTCTGGTTCAGCATGGAGGCCATGTCCATTTCGGTACGCGGGGCCTGCACAATGAGGGTGCGGGTGGCATTGTTGCCGCCAGCGTTACGCACGGAGGTGATGAAGGCGTCGTAGTAGCCCTTCAAAACCTGCATACGGGTGTTGTCAAATTCCCACTGGGTACCGTTCCACGGGTCGTTCACGCCCGGTTCGTTGGCGCCTGCAAAGAGGAGGTGCTCGTCGTAGTCCTTGAAGTAGGTTGCAATCTGCTTCCAGTAGGCGGCCTGGCGGGCCTTGGTGGTGGCAGAGGAGTTCGTGATGTTGCCTGCGCCGCTGCGGGGATTTGCGGTGCCGTCGTAAACGCGGTCTTCGAGCCAGCCTTCGTCCCAGTGGGAGTTCAGCACCACGTACATGCCTTCGGCGATGATCATGTCCACGACTTCCTTCACCTGGGCGAGCCAAGTGGCGTCGATGGTCGGGTTCGTGAAAGAGGCGTCCTTGCCTACGTGCTTGTAGGTGGAGTTGTCTGCGGTGCCGCCGTTAGCGGCGATATCTTTAGCGAGAGCATCGGAATGGGAGTACCAGGCGCAAGGAATACGCACGGTGTTGAAACCGGCTGCCTTGATGGCCTTGATGTAGCCGGCGGTCGGAAGCGGGTTGCCCCATCCGGTCGGGTTTTCGGGCACTTCCATGGTGTTGCCGATGTTGTAGCCCATGCCCATGCTCTCGACGAGTTCGCTGGACTTAGGGAGGGCGAATGCGGCGGTGGCGGCCACGAGGCCGAAGCTACATGCGAATCCAAACATCATTTTTGCGTTCATAGAACGACTCCTTTAGTTGCTTTTCCCCTAATCTATATTTCGGCTCCAAAACCAGGAAAAATAAAGCACCGACCTCAAAAAAGTCGGTGCAATGCTTTCAACAAATGTAAAGTTTCGTTTACTTTACAGCTGTTTTTATACGGTTTTTGCCGCTTTTGGCGATGTAGAGGCCCTGATGCAGCCCTTCGAGGCTCATGGTGGTGGCGGTTGTGCCGCCGGCAGCGTTCACCTTGCGAACCAGGTTGCCCTGCATGTCAAAGAGTTCGATGCCGCTTGCCGCGTTGACCCTGAGCAGGTTCCCTTCGCGGGTGATGGCGGCGTCAAGGCCGTTTTTGACCACGTCCACGAAACCCATGTAGCCGCATTCCGGAATCATGGCATCGCAAGGGTCTGTAAAGGAACTTGAGGTCGGCGCAATATTGCTGCTCGATACCGGCGCAATTGCGGAACTGCTCGATTGCGGGGCAATTCTGGAGCTGCTAGACGGCGGAACGACCATGCTGCTGCTCGATGCCGGCTCCGTTCCTCCGCCCGAGATAAAATCTTCCACGTGCGTCACGCCCGTGTTCACGTAGTTGCCGAGGTTATACACGCTGCGCATCGCATTGATGACGTCGGTCTCGAGAACCTTGCCCACGGGGGAACTCTGGCGGCGGATGTAAGCCATGTTGTCGTAGTTGGTATTGCTCTCGTTGCCCATGTCCCAGAGGATCGGGGTGAGCCCGTACTGCTTTGCGGCAGAAACCACGTCCTTGTGCCACTGCACGCGGCCCTGCTTGTGGAGGTTCAGGTCGTTGCCGCTCAGTTCCGGTGAGCGCACGTTGGCGCCGAATTCGCCGACAATGACCGGGTAACCCTTGTCCACGTAGTTCGTCTTCATCTTGGCGAACTGTTCCTGCGGGTGGACAATGCTACCGAGCTTGGAATCTACAGAACCTGCCCAGGCGTTGTAGCCGGCGTTGCGGACAGGCTCGCTAGATTTTTGGTAGTCGCCGTAGTAGTATTGCGGAAAAACCTGCTTGTCACCCCAGGTATCTTCTTTAGTCATGAGTGTGTACTGGTACGGGTCGTAGTAGTGTACCTCGAACATCAGATAGCCTGTTACCTTGTCCTTAGGGAACGTGCTTACGGGCGCGTTCGCGACAGACTTGTCGATGTCGGTGTTGAGGCCCTGGATAATGAGCGTGCGGGTGGCGTTGTTCCCGCCGGTGGCGCGCACTGCGTCGATAAACGTCTGGTAGTAGTGCATCAGCGTGCTTACATGCTGGGCCGTCCAGGGGTCCACATTCGGGCCGGGTTCGTTCGCACCCGCAAAAATCAGGCGCTCGTTGTAGTTCTTGAACTTGTTCGCAATCTGCGTCCAGTACGTCTTCATCTTGTTGTCAACAGTCGAGTTGACGCTCGTGCCGATGTTTGTCTGGAACCAGCCGCCTTCACCCTCGTGGTGAATGTTCAAGATGGTGTAGAGGCCCGCGCGCATCGCATAGTCGACGACCGTCTTCACGGAATCGAGCCAGGTCTCGGTGACCTTGCCGCCGTTCGTGTGGCTGTCCCAGGCGCAGGGAATGCGTACGGTGTTGAAGCCTGCCGCCTTCACGGAGTCGAGCAAGGCCTGCGTAGGGAAGGGGTTGCCCCATAGGGTCGGGTTGTTCGGCACTTCCATCGAGTTCCCGATGTTAAAACCCATGCCCATGTTCTTCTGGAGCTCCGCCGCTGTCGGGAGGGTGGCGGCATTTGCTGTAATTACAGTCGCGGCGATGCCGAGAATAAGTCCAAACCTTTTCATGGAGACCTCTTTTTTGTGTCCTTCATATAATCTATATCTCCGGCGCGGGGAACGCCCCCGGCAAGGGGCTACCCGCAGTAAAACCGGTGAGTGAGGCTCAACGTTTGTAAATAAAATACAACTATCGGTCTTTTACGCAGCGGACAGAATTCATAGATGATAGATGAAGCTCCCTCAATTCCGCAGATTCTTTACCAATTCTGAATATACGAGAATTGCTGTATTGGGTATCAAGGAACTTTACATAATAATAATCGTATTTGCCGGGTATGGTTTCCGAAGGTGCCCGCGTCGAGGTCCAAAAATAAGCTGCTGCGTCATTTGATGCGAAGTCAGCGGTCCACATGTTAGAGAGCTCTTCATAATTTCCTGTGGGAAGGATGGACATTTCTGAATTGTCTTTGCCTTTTCTACGGGACCAGCCATATTTAGACATCAAGAATAGCGCTGACGTGTCTGCGCAATAGTTTGTATTGTTGTTGAATGCCGTTTCATTTTCACATCCTCCAATGTAAGACATACTTAAACTAGCAAACAACGTTTTCCACTCTGTTGTATCGGGCAGGTGCCAGCCATCTGGACAAACAGTTTGTGCAGTGATAGCTGAGTAAAAACGACCGCTGGACAAACAATGTGCTTCACTAAAATGAGGGCATCTGCTGCTATCTGGTGTCCCGATTTTGTAATTGAGGTTTTGCAGCATCCACTCCTTTGCGCCAAATCCCTTCTTGTAGTATACGTGACGATCGCGTTCATCAGTAAAACGATAATCATAACCAACAAATTTGTTTCCCATCGAAATCGCCATCCAGGCTCTGGCTGGAATGTTCCAATTCCATTGTTCCATCGATATAAAATTCCCTCCCCCCGCGCACGTCATGAGTTCTCCATTAACCGTTAACGTGTCGCCAATGTAATTTGAAGTACAAATTCTATTAAGGATGATTTCACTTGAAGTCAACAGACGATAATGCCGGGAATCTGTAGAATCACAAACGTATTGCAGTCCGTTGGTTCGTCCGTATATGATTAAACTTTCAGAACCGGATTGACCACACGCGACGACTGCCCCGGTAGTCTGGTTGATGTAATCTGGAGCTAAAAGCCAGCGATAAGTGGTGTCGGAATTTTCGGCGTCGCCCTTTGAACAAAGGTAATAGTTTTCGTTAAAAGGAATCTTGCTTAGATCGCCGCTTTTGCTTATGTTTGCTCCGATGTTGTTTTGTTTTTCGGCGCAAGCCCTGCCGCGTTTCGGGTCCAGTTTCTTGAATATCGAATCCAATGCCGTGCCATGCCGCCAGTGGTTCCCGTCAAAAACATAGACAAGGTTCGAGTTTACTTTGCCGTTGCGCACATCCCCTTCGACGAAGTTTGTATCAAGAGCATCCCAACCAGCGGTATCCTCTTCAATGTTGATTGATTTACGCCAACTCTGCGAGTCGCATGTGTACCAAAGACCATCGGAGAGCTCGGCGATTTCACCATTGCGCTTAATAGTACAGCCACGTTGGCCGAAGGTGTCGTAAGCGTTGCCTGCACGCCATTGTTGAGTGGTTTGCTCGTATACATACGGGGCGTGCGTTTCTGCTCCTTCTTCTACATCTCCGTCATTGTCGGCAGTTATGAACTCGCGCGTGTCTTTTTCATAATCGGTGGACGGTCGCCAATTTCCGTCTTCACAGGTGTAGAAAATTTTGCTGATGACAGTATCTTTCACTACAATGCCGTTTCGCGTGCTCTTTTCGCCTTCGGTGCAACCTGTGCCAAGGATGGCGTCCAGCTCAGTGCCTTCCTTCCATTTGTTGTCACTCAGGTGGAATACGTATACGCTGTCTGTGTAGGTGCCGCGGCTTACAGCGCCGTCCTTTTTTGCTGGTTTCCATCCGTAGGTGTCGTATTCTATGGGCTTGGCGCTTTGCCATGCGCGGTCTCTGCAAATGTACCATTTCTTTTCGGCAGAGTCTTGCGCAATGTTCCCTTCTTTAGAACTGGTGCAACCCAGCCCAAGGATATCTTCC
>JAEEGF011187392.1_pt1 | contig 13763 bp, 7 predicted proteins | sample 9134171 | NCBI WGS metagenome assembly JAEEGF01 (sample SAMN16246542, study PRJNA631951) | gut metagenome | biome: gut microbiome; feature: rumen; material: AP-attached | host: Bos | place: Iran: Karaj | collected 2018-10
TGTGTCCATCAGCCTGGCGGTACCAGCCTACCTTTACAGGGTCTGTAACCTTCCAGAAGTATGGATCATACTTGTCTGCGAGTTCATCGAGTGAATACAGAAGATCTGCATCAATCATCATAGGAATCTGACCTTCCCACCATCCCAAAGTAATGAGATCTGGAAGAGCGTCACCGGCGATCATAGCATTCAATTTTTCTGCTTCATTTCCAGCAGGAACAATGAAGTTTACATCTACACCAGTTTTCTGTGTGATGTACTTAGAAACCTTTGAGTCACCCCAATGGCGTGCAAACCAGCTGAAGTTAATGTACCAGTCAAACTTAATTGGCTTGTCTGCATTTGCTTTCCAGCCTGCTACTTCTGCAGATTTCTTTGCTTCTGCTTTTGGAGCAGCTTCTTTCTTGCTGCAGCCAACGAGAGACATTGCAGCAACCATAGCAAAACCTAATGCTACTACCTTTAATTTCTTCATATTTATTTCCTCCTATAAATATTATCAAAACTTGTGACTAACTAACGTTTGTTAGCCCTTAATCGAACCAATCAGCATTCCCTTTACAAAGTATTTCTGCAGGAATGGATAAACACACATAATCGGGAAAGTAGTAACAACCATAGTAGCAAGACGAACCGATTGAGAGCTTACCTGCTGAGCAGAAACGCCGGCAGGCATTGCAACAACTGCTTTAGAAGCAGAAGCACTGGCTACAACACGATACAGGTAGGTTTGAATCGGCTGTAATTCTGATTTGTTGATGTACATAACTCCGGCAAAATAATCGTTCCAGTGGCCGACTCCATTGAACAAAGCAATTGTTGCAATTACCGGCATAGATAAAGGGAGTATAATTTTTATAAAAATCAGCATGTCGTTTGCACCGTCGAGCTTAGCAGATTCTTCGAGTCCGGCTGGGAGGCCGCGGAAGAAAGACATGAAGATTATCATGTTATAAAAGTTGAACAAGCTTGGGATGATGTAAACCAGGAAGTTGTCGTAAAGACCAAGGTTTTTCAACGTAATGAAGTAAGGAATAAGACCGCCACCGAAGAACATTGTGATTGTTCCGATGATTGTATAAATCTTATTTCCCATAATGTGCTTTTTAGAGAAAGCGTATCCAACCATAGCTGTGAAGAAAACGCTTGTTACTGTACCAATCAGAGTTCTGAGAACTGTAATCATAAAAGCTCTGACAATTGTACTGTCCTGGAAAACTGTCTTGTAGCTCTGAAGACTGAACTTTCTTGGCCACAGATAAATATGACCACGGAGAGCATCATTTGCATCATTGAAAGAAATGATGATTGTATACCAAACCGGATACACTGCAATGAAGCAGAGCAGTACCATAATGGCTCCGATAATAATGTCACCTGTTGTTACTCTATTTAATCTTGAATGTGCCATTTTTTTCCTCCATTAGAACAACGATGTGTCGTTCAACTTCTTAGTTACCTGGTTAGCAATGAACAGCAGGATGAAAGCAACAACCGACTTAAACAAACCGATTGCCGAAGCGTATGAATATCTCATACCGCGCATAGCAGTCTGATATACGTAGATATCAAGTACGTTACTGCGTGGTGCATTCAAAGGATTGTTCAATACCAGAATCTGATCGAAGTTAGTATTCAAAAGTCCACCAACAGCAAGGATGAACATGATTGTTACAGTAGGAGCGATTGAAGGAAGTGTAATTGTCCAGATCTGCTTCCAGCGGCTTGCACCGTCAACCTTAGCAGCCTCGTACATTTCCTGATCAATACCTGCAATTGCAGCAAGGTAGATGATTGCAGACCATCCAAGTTCCTTCCACAAATCAGAAATAACTGTAATAGCCCAGAAGTATTTAGGGTAAGCAAGGAAAGCTACACTTTCTTTAAGGATACCCATATTAATAAGGATTTCGTTGAACAGACCGCCATCACCAAGCCAGGTAGTAAGAATACCACCGAGCACAACCCAAGAAAGGAAGTGTGGCATATAAGTAATAGTCTGAACGGCTTTCTTAAATCTCATGTTTCTAACTTCATTAAGAAGAAGTGCAAAAATGATTGGAAGGGTGAAGTTGAAAACCAGTTTAAGAATACTGATTCCAAGTGTGTTTGCCATAACATTGAAGAACTCTTCATCTTTGAAGAAGTTGATAAAATGCTGGAAACCACCGTTAGTTGCCCATGGTGTTGTAAAAAATTTCTTGCTGAACAAAGGAGTTGTAATAAAAAAGTTTTTCTTGAAAGCAATTAAAATTCCGTACATTGGGATGTAGTTAAAAATCAACATCCACACAATTCCAAGAAGTGCCATAATCTGAAGATATTTTTCTTCGCGCAATCTGACCCAGAAGCTTTTCTTTGGAATCAGTGGCAGATCATTGTTTTTCTGTTTCATGACAGTACCTCGCTTACAGTTTGGAGTATAGACTCTGTTATTCCATATGAAAAGTTTGAGAATTTTCAGAAAGGTGGAAATATTTCGGTTTTAAGGGGGTTTTAACGAATTTTAGTGTTGATTTACCTGATTTCTTGCTTTAGTTTAAGGTTAGTAAGAAGTTTTTTTTATAAACCTGCAGACTGAACCTTGTAGCTCGCTTAGTGAGTTCAGTCTGCGGATTTTTTATGGAGGTTTTTAATGAAAAAGGTAAAAGGCAGCTTTACAACTCTGCCTGGTGAAAACGGTCAGTTTTACAAAATTGAGAATTATGACTGCATGGATGATTTCTTTATGACAATCACAAGTGCTTCTGATATCTGGAACTTCTGCTGGTCACAGGGCGGAGTTACAGCCGGAAGAATTGATTGTGATCATGCAGTTTTTCCATATTACACAGCAGACAAAGTTAGTGATGCAAAATCTTACACAGGTTCATACACAGCAGTAATTGCCGGTGATACAGTTTGGGAACCATTTGCAACACTCGGAGCAAGTCCTGCTATCCGCCGTGCTGCTGAAAAGAATATCCGCCGTAACATCTATAAAAATGCGGCAGGAACAGAAGTATGGTTTGAAGAGATTAATGATGAACTTAACCTTTCTTTCCGCTACGGATGGACCTCCTCTCCAAAATTCGGACTTGTAAAGAAAAGCGTAATTTCAAATCTTTCTGATAAATCTGTTTCTGTAAAAGTTCTTGACGGCTGCCGAAATATTCTTCCAGCCTGTGTTACAGCAGATTTCCAGAACAACAACAGCGTACTTCTGGATGCTTACAAAAAAACAGATTTAGATGCTGATTCAAAGCTTGCACTCTTTGCAGTATCTTCTATTGTTACAGATAAGGCTGAACCAAGCGAAGGACTTTTTGCAAATGTAAGCTGGTTCAATACAGACGATGATTTGCTGCTTGCTCCAGATGCACCGGAACAGTTTGCAGAAAAAGGAAAAGTTGAAATTGTTGATGTTGTAAAGGGTAAGAGACCTGCAGCATATATCTGCCATTCAGTTACTCTCCAGCCAACAGATCCTTCTTCTTCACTCAAAGACCGCTCATCATGGTACCAGGTATTTGATACACGTCTTGATGCATCAAAGATCGCCCTCCTCAAAAAAGAACTTAAAGACCGCAAGGTACTTACAGCTGCACTCATTGCAGATATTGATGCCGGAAAGAAACTTATGGAAACTTACATTGCAGAAGCAGATGGTTTCCAGGAAACAGCAGAAACAATGACCTGCGTACATCACTCAGAGAACGTTATGTTCAATATTATGCGCGGTGGTTTCTTTGCAAACAACGGAAAAATCAGCCTTGCAGATTTTGTTAAATTTGTTGGTCAGAGAAATAAGGCACTTGTTAAGCTTGCAGAAAAAACAACTAACGCAGCCGCAGCCTGTGCAGACAAAGACGGCTTTGTAAATTATGGCGAACTCGAAGCTGCTGTTCAGAAAACAATGAACCCACAGCTCTCACGCCTCTTCTATGAATACATGCCGCTCACCTTCAGCCGCCGCCACGGTGACCCAAGCCGTCCATGGAACCGCTTTAATATTCACCTGCGCGACAATGACGGAAATCCTATTTTGAATTACGAAGGAAACTGGCGCGACATCTTCCAGAACTGGGAAGCTCTTGCATGGTCTTATCCACAGTACATTAAGAACATGACAGCTAAGTTCCTTAACGCAATGACAATTGAAGGCTTTAACCCTTACCGCATTTCCCGCGAAGGAATTGACTGGGAAGTTCCAGAGCCTAATAATCCTTGGGCACAGATTGGTTACTGGGGAGATCACCAGGTAATCTATCTTCAGAAGCTTCTTGAAGTTTATGCAAAGCTCAATAAGGCACAGCTTGTAAGCGAACTTGGCGAAAAGATTTACGCAAGCTCAAATGTTCCTTACAGAATTAAATCTTACAAAGACATTGTTGAAGATCCAAGAAATACAATTGCCTTCGACTATAACCTTAGCTCAACACTCAAAGCCTGCGCTGCTAAAGCCGGCTCAGATGCAAAGCTTGTAACTGCATCAGGAGTTGCTGGTGAAGGTGATGTTGCAATGGTAACTCTTGCTACAAAACTTCTTCAGGTTGTAATTGCCAAGATGGCAAACTTTGTTCCTGGCGGCGGAATCTGGTTGAACACTCAGCGCCCAGAATGGAACGATGCAAACAACGCTCTTGCAGGTTACGGACTTTCAATGGTAACTCTTTATTACCTGCACCGCTTTGTAAAATTCCTTGTTACAATTTTTGAAGATTCTGAAGCAGATAAGTTTACTCTTCCTGCTGCTGTTGCAGACTGCTTTAAAGAACTCGGAAAACTTTATGCTGAAACTTCTGCTAAAAAAGCAGCAACAACAGCAAGCCTCCGCAAGAACTTTACAGATGCAGAAGGAAAGATTTTCGAAAAGGAAAGAAACTCACTTTATAAGAAAGGTTATGGCTCTTCAGAAAAGACTGTAAAGAAAGCAGAAATTATTGCTACTCTCAATTCAATTCTTGAACACATTAAGGTAACAATTGAATTGAACCACCGCTCAGATGGTCTTTACCACGCATATAACACAATGAAGATTTCAAGCACAAAAATGGAAATTGAATATCTTCAGGAAATGCTCGAAGGACAGGTTGCTGTTCTTTCAAGCGGCGTACTTGAACCAAAGGCTGCGCTTGGAGTTCTCAAGGCACTCCGCAAGAGCCGCATGTATGAGCCACGCCAGAATTCTTATATGCTCTACCCTAACAAGGAACTCGCTGCATTCGAAGCAAAGAACGTTGTTAAGAGTGTAGATGTTGAAGAGCTTCGCGGCGTAATTGCGAAGAATGAAGGTTCTATCCTTTACGCAGATTGCAACGGCAAGTATCACTTTAACGGGGAGTTCCGCAATGTACGCTTCCTGCGTGAGTTCTGCGCAAATCTCCCTGCTGATAAAAAGCCTAAGGCAAAAGAGCTTGCTGCTCTTGAAGCCCTTTACGAAAAGACTTTCAACCACCAGAGCTTTACGGGACGCAGTGGAACTTTCTATGCTTACGAAGGACTGGGAAGTATTTACTGGCACATGGTTTCTAAGCTGCTTCTGGCCGCTCAGGAGAACACTATAGCTGCAATCAATAAGGGAGCTTCGGCCGACGTGGTTAGAGAGCTCTGCGACGCTTACTACGAAGTGCGCGCTGGTATTGGGTTCAACAAGGAGGCCGAAGTGTACGGTGCATTCCCAGCGGATCCTTATTCTCACACTCCGTTCCTTCAGGGCGCAAAGCAGCCTGGTATGACTGGTCAGGTAAAAGAAGAAGTGCTTACCCGCTGGGGCGAGCTCGGTGTAGATATTGTAAACGGCAGTGCTTGTTTCGATCCAAAGATTCTGAAGAAGTCAGAATTCTTTAAGGACGGAACTCTCCGCTTCACCTGGTGTGGCACACCTGTAACATACAAACTAACTAACGATAGTTCAGCTATTACAATTAATGGTGAGCGCCGCAACGGAACAATTCTCACTGCATCAGAAACTGCAGATCTCTTTGCCCGCAACGGCAAGATTAAGAGTATTGAAGTAGAAGTTGCACTCTAAACCTATTTAGTCTTGAACTTACCAACTTCAGCTCTCAATGAGTTGAAGTTGGTAAGATTATCATTTGTAAGGTTTCGACAGATTTCTACAGCCTTTGTAATCTGGTTGGAACCGGCTGCCATTTCATTCATAGAACCTGTAATTTCACTTGTGAGATTTGCCAGATGGTACATCTCCTGACCAATCTGTTTACCACCCTCAAGAAGAATTCCTGTATTCTCTTTTACGATATCTGTTGAAGTCTGAATCTCGCTGATAGACTGAAGCACCTGAACACTTCCCGCATTCTGCTCATCCATAGCATTTTTAATAACAGCTTCCTGCTGCTGAACTTTATTTGTAAGTTCAAAAATTACTTCAAACTGATTCTGTACAGATTTTGTATTTCCAGAAACGTTTTCAATAATTTCCTGAAGTTCACTCAGCTGAGTTTTAATTGTCTTACCCTGAGTATTAGACTGTTCTGCAAGTTTACGAATTTCATCGGCAACAACCGCAAATCCCTGTCCCGCATCACCAGCATGGGCAGCCTCAATTGCAGCGTTCATAGCAAGAAGGTTTGTCTGAGAAGCAATACTCTGAACAATTGAAGAAGCTTCCAAAAGGCCTGCAGATTTTTCAAGAATGATGTTTGCAAGATTTGCCGCCTCATAAATCTGCTTACGACCGTTTTCAGATTCAAGGCCAAGCTCATGAACTGTTGCACTGTTGTTATCAAGAATCTGAGTTACCGAACGAATATTTGCTACCATCTCTTCAACAGCACTTGATGATGAAGAAACTCCTTCAACCTGAGCATTAACACTTTCATTAAGCTCGTTGATTTTCAAAATCATGTTCTGAATTGTTTTATCACTTGTATCAACGCTACCAGCCTGTGATTCAACACGAGTCTTAACACTGTTAATATTTGCCATGATTTCTTCAATCGCAGCAGTAGTTTCTGTCATGTTTATACTGATGTTATCTGCTGTATCAGCTGCTACAGAAACCGACTTATCAATATCCTGAAGAAGTTCCTTTGTTGTATCTTTAAATGCATTCAAGTCATTAATCAAAAGACCAAACTCATCGCGGCTTTCTACAAGAAGTGTATCTCCCGTATAATCATTTGCCGCAACCTGACGTGTAAAATCAGTAATCATCTTTACACGATTACTCTGACCGCGCATCTGAAGAAGACTACAGATAACAATAAATATTACGCCCAGAATTCCTTCCGGGAAAATATAATTCCAGCACAAGGTTCTTGTTGGAAGGTCATGAAGATTTGTTACAAGCACCGGAGTAATTGTAATCATAAGAGAACCAAGAGAAGTACAGCCGCTTACAAGTCCACTTCGCATAATCAAAGAAAGTCCCTTAAACTCTTTGCTGTAAGGAACTAAATAAAGTGAAGATTCCAGAGTCTGAAGGAAGCGGATATAGAAGGTTGCAGAAATCAAAATTACGTTTCCAATACAAGTTGTATAAAGAGGCGCAACATCAACTTTAATTCCCTGCATGCTGAACGAGGTCTGAATAATTGCCGCACAAGCAGCACCGTTTAAAATTGCAGTTCCAAGTGTAATATTCTGAAAAAGCTTTGCACGCTTATTCATTTTTGCAACTGAATCATAATTATCAGGATCAAAATCAGAAAAGGCTTTTTTCTGTGTAAACCACCAGGTAAATACGAAGATCAGAACGAGGATGATTCCAAAGATTCCGATTGGTGAAGTGAGACCGCGGAGGGTATCTGAGAATTTAATGACCTTCAGATAAACAAAGGCCATCCAGCTTGTAAAGAATGGAACAAAATAAGTAGATAGATAGATGATGAATAGTTTTTTGCTAAAAACTATGTCCGAAAGTTTTTTGCCAGGCATGCTGTAAACTCCTTTTTTTTAAAAAATATTTTATTTTTTTTATGACAAATTTTACACTTTTTGTCAAACAAAATCTGATACACCCGAAAATATTACACCTTTTAGAAAATTATCAAACTTACACATTTAACATTCCAAGTTTATACTCAAGGCATGAAGATCGAAAAACTTTATGAAACTGCCAAAGATACGGCAGAACGCATTTGGGAACTCTCTCCGGATGACAGAGTCTATGCTGGTGGCGGATGGATTCCAACTACGCTTACTCTCAAACCTGAAGAAACACATCAGAAGTTTTATGGCTTTGGTGGTGCTCTTACAGAGTCTTCAGGATATGTTCTTTCGCGTCTCCCGTCTCTTATTCGCAAACAGGCTATAGAAGCCTATTATAATCCAACTACAGGTAATGCTTACCGTTTTGCCCGCATCCATATGAATTCCTGTGATTTTTCTCTTGATAACTGGGCCTGTGTTCCAGAAAAAGATGAAACACTCAAGTCTTTTTCAATGGAACGCACCGACAAATATATTTCTCCATTGGCTGTGGAAGTTCAGAATGCTGCAAAGAACGCTGGTAGTAACGTTCAATTTCTGATGAGTCCATGGTCTCCTCCATTATGGATGAAAGATAACGGTGACATGAACCATGGCGGACACCTCCTCAAAAGCTATCGGGAATTATGGGCTCAGTATTTTGTGACTTTTATTAAGAAGATGGCAGAGCGCGATATTAAAATCAGCTTTGTCACAATACAGAATGAGCCGGCTGCAGTTCAGTCTTGGGATTCGTGTGAATACTCTGCAACTGAAGAAGGCGAGTTTGCCGCTAACTATCTTGGCCCTGCCCTCGAAAAAGCAGGCCTTGGTGAAGTAAAAATTTACATCTGGGATCATAACCGCGACCTTGCCCTTGAACGTCTTGAAGAATCTCTCAAGGTTCCTGGTGCTTCAAAATATGTTGCCGGTCTTGCCTTCCACTGGTACTCAGGCGACCAGTACGACAACATCAAAACAATTTCAGAAAAGTATCCTGACATTGATTTGATTTTTACAGAAGGTTGTATTGAAGGCGGTCCACGTGATGGTGCATGGTTTACCGGTGAGCGTTATGCCCACAACATCATCAACGACCTTAGAAGCGGCTGTACAAAGTGGATTGACTGGAACATTGTTCTTGATATGAAGGGTGGTCCAAATCATGTTGGAAATTATTGTGATGCTCCAATTCTTGCAGATGAAGGAGACGGCACAATTCATTTCCAGAGTTCTTTCTACTACATTGGCCATTTCAGCCGTTTTATTAAACCTGGTGCAGAACGAATCAGTTCAGACTTCTTCTCATGGATGACTCCTGCAACTGTAAGCGGACATCTTAGAGATGAAGCAGAAACTGTTGCTTTCAGAAATCCAGACGGAACAATTATTCTGGTTGTTACAAACAGAACCGAAGCCGACCTTGTTTTTGAATTCAAAATTGAAGCAGCCGGTAAGGTTCAATCTGCCGACATCCGTAACTGGGAAAAGGCCCGCACTGCCGCAGCTGATGCAGACAAAGATTCTGCAGCGCCTCTTTACCTTAAGTGCCCTCCTCGTGCAATTCAAACCTGGGTAATTAAAGACAATTAAACTTGTATATCGACTTTCAAAAAGGAGTATAAAGTATAATGAAACACTATTCGAGAAACATTATTCTGGGAACTGTGGCTGGTGCGCTGGTTGCAAGTATCATCTTTATGGGCTGCAACGAAATTAAAAACGGCAGCACAAAATCAAAGTCGTCTAAGGTACAGGCTCCAAAGGGCTGGCACCTTGTATGGAATGATGAGTTCAGCGGTAAAGAAGTAGACACTACAAAATGGGATTTCCAGATTGGTACTGGAAGCCAGTATGGTCTTGAAGGCTGGGGAAACAACGAGCTCCAGTATTACCGCAAGGAAAACGCATCTGTAAAAGATGGTAACCTTGTTCTCGAAGCACGCAAAGAAAACTTCGAAGGAATGGCTTACACTTCTGCACGTCTTCGCACTGTAAAAGATGATGGAACAGAACTCTTTACAAAGACATACGGCCGCATTGAAGCAAGAATCAAAATGCCAAAGGGTAACGGTTTCTGGCCTGCATTCTGGCTTTTACCTTCTACAACAGATTATGGTGTTTGGGCTTCTTCCGGAGAAATTGATATCCTTGAAGCAAAGGGACGCCTTCCAAACCGTGTTTACGGAACTGTACACTTTGGTCAGCCTTGGCCAGGAAATAAGTACACAGGTTCTATGTACAAATTCCCAGACAGCCAGACAATTGCAGACTATCATGTTTACTCTCTCGAATGGGAACCAGGCGTTCTTCGCTGGCTTGTAGATGACAATGTTTATTATGAAACTTCACAGTGGTGGTCACTTGGTCCTGGTGAATCTGAGCCATATGCTTACCCTGCTCCATTTGATAAACCATTCTATATTCTTTTGAACTTTGCTATTGGCGGAAACTACGACGGCGGAGTTGCTCCAGAAGATTATCAGCTTCCAGCACAGATGCTCGTAGACTGGGTTCGCGTTTATGATAAAGATGAGCCTTATGCTACAAACGTAAAACGCCCTACACCACAGCGCGACGAAGACAAGTTCAAGAGCTTTGAAACTTCAGATGGCCGCAACTTCATCTTTGATTCTCAGATGCAGAAGGCAATTGTAGAAGGAAAGAATGAAGGAATGTCTTCTAACGAAAATATGGATGTAAAAGAGCGCGCATGGTATTTCCTCGCACTTTCAGATTTCGGTGGAAAAGCAGTTTCTTCTGCAGAAGGTGAAGGACGTCGTGTAAAAATCACAAATCCTGGAAATCAGAATTATTCAGTTCAGCTGATTCAGCACCTTCCAGTTGCTAAGGGCTATTCTTACAAGATTCAGTTTGATGCAAAGGCAAGCGCTGCACGCAAGATTGCAATTAAGCTTGGTGGTGATGCAGACAACGGCTGGGCAGTTTATTCTCCAGAGTACTACCCTGAGCTCACCACAGAAGTTCAGCACTACTCATATTTCTTTACAATGGAAAATGACACTGACCTTACAGCACGCCTTGAATTCAATCTTGGCTTAGACACAAATGATGTCTGGATTGGAAATGTAAGCGTAACTCAGGAAGAATTGTAATCAAATTGTCAAAAGACAATCTAACAAATAATTATTGCTAAATTCATAAGCCTCCTTCATAATAGTAGTAATACCTTTGTGAGGGAGGTTTATCATGTGGAACTACGACTTAGTAATTCCTGAACTTGTTATCATCAGCACTTTTCTCGTTTTTTATTTTACACAGCCACGCCTGCCAATTAGACTTCATAAATCATTTCTCTTTATTTTAATTATTGATGTTACAACTCTTTTCTTTGATGTAGGCTGCACCGCTTCTCTTGAATATCTTGATAATGTTCCACCATTTGTTTACAGACTTACCAATACAATTTACTTTTTTCTTTTTGTTCAGCGCGTTATGTGCTTTACAATGTTCACAAATATAATTCTTGCAAAAGACCTTCGTTTTACAAAACGACGTATAATTTTTTATCTGCTTCCGTTCATTGCAATGAATCTGGTTGTTCTATCAAATCTTTTTGTTGATTCAATCTTCTGTATTTCTGAGACAGGAGAATACAGCCAGGGTCCTTTGTATAATCTGATTTATGTGTGCGCCTATTACTACATTGCGCTCTGTCTTTTCTATACAGTTGTTAATCGTAAAAGGCTTACCCGTGGAGAATTTGTTCCTATCATTGCGCATAATATAGTTTTGCTTGCAGGCTATAGTATGCGAATTCTTTTCCCAACATATCTACTGATGAACTTTTTTACGCTCATTACAATAATTGTAATTTATCTTTCTTTTGAAAATCCTACTTTGTTTATTGAAGAGAAAAGTGGTGCCTTCAACAAAAAAGCACTTTTAATTCTTTTAAGGGAAATTAAACCAGACCGTCAACCCCTGATTCTTGGTTTTACAATTCACAACTACAGTGAACTCCGCGAAATCTACAGTTATACACAGACTGACAAAGGTCTTTCTCTTATCGGAGACTATCTTAAGAAAACCTTCCCTAACCTTCTGCCATTTTATCTTCATGACGGACGCTTTGTTTTGCTCGGAAAAAATCTTGAAGAGGCAGACCTTATCCGCGCCTATATTATGCAGCGTTTTGAAGCTCCATGGAAAACTGATGATGATATTGATATGCTTCTTGAAATTGCCTTTACTCAAGTAAAACCGGAACTTCTTGCCTGCGACAGAAGCGTTCTTTTTAATACTCTGCTTACAACTCTTGCAGAACTTGATCCAGCCAGCCCGGCACATCAATATATTGATTTTGATGACATTGCTAAAAATGAAATGAATATGCATATTAAGCGTGCAGTAGAAATTGCTGTTGAACAGAATTCTGTTGAGCTTTTTCTACAGCCGGTTATTGATGCAAAAACCCGCAAGCTTACAGGAGCAGAATCGCTTGCCCGCCTGCGTGACCCGAACGGCGACTATATTCCGCCTCCACAGTTTATTCCGGTTGCAGAAAAGAACGGCCGCATAAACGAGCTTGGTGAACAAATGTTTGAAAAGACCTGCCAGTTTATAAAATCTCACGACCTTAAAGCCATGGGCCTTTCGTGGATCAACGTAAACCTTTCGCCTATTCAGTTTTTGCGCCGCGACTTAGACAAACGCTTTACAGCAATTCTTAAGAAATACGACATTCCTCCAGAGTTTATTCATCTGGAAATTACAGAAGAGTCTATGATTGATTTTGATTTGCTTGAGTCTCAGATGTGCAAAATGAAGGCTTCTGGTTTTGTATTTGTACTTGATGATTACGGCCGCGGTTATTCAAACATTGCGCGAATGAAAAAGTGTCCGTTCATCAATGTTAAACTCGACATGGAATTTGTGTGGGATTTCTTTAAGGAAAAAGATAAGATTCTTCCAACGCTGGTACAGACTATTAAGCAGATGGGCTTTACTGTAACAGCAGAAGGAATTGAAACCCAGGAGATCGCCGATGCCATGAGCGACATCGGCTGTGATTACCTCCAGGGCTTTGTATTCTCTAAGCCAATTCCTGCAGATGAATTTGCAGGAATCTACGGCAAGAATTAATTAAGCAAACAGTTCTGTTGTCTTGAGCCATTCAGCAACAGCTGTTGCTTCCTTATCAAGCTCGCGGTCATCTTCAACAAAGGCACTCATCTTACGAACTTCATCGTGAACCTTCTTTGTGAATGGAGCAAAGTCCTCTTTACCGGCAAGATCAACTGCCTGCATTGCAGCAAGAAGATGTGTTGCAAACTGAAGGAATACGAGTTCAATCTGTTCTGCCCATTTGCGTGCAGAAATTGTACCCATTGAAACCTTATCCTGATTCAAAGCTTCTGTTGGAGCACTTGTAAGTGATACTGGGAAACAGTAAGTTGCAACTTCACCACGAATAGCAGAAATTGTAATCTGAGCTGCCTTAAAGCCAAGGCGAAGACCAGCACGTGGATGATCAGCTGGTGTATATGGAATAAGGTTTTCTGTAAGTCCGTTGAACTTTCCATCGATAATAACTTCTGCCTGCTTGTCTGAAAGGTCTGCAATATTTGCCAAAGCAGTTCTCATGTAATCACATGCTGCACAGATGTGTCCGCCATAGAAGTTACCTGTGTTGTAAAGGCGCTCTGCTTCAATGTCTACGAGAGGATTGTCGTTTGCGCTGTTCAATTCTTCTGTAATAAGGTCGCGGGCAAAGCGGAGTGTGTCGCGGTAAACGCCTGTAATCTGAGGAGCGCAGCGGATTGAGTAGCGGTCCTGGATTTTATTTGTCTGAGCAACAAAGCCCTTTCCTTCCATCTTTTCAATCT
>JAEEGF012384953.1_pt1 | contig 13763 bp, 5 predicted proteins | sample 9134171 | NCBI WGS metagenome assembly JAEEGF01 (sample SAMN16246542, study PRJNA631951) | gut metagenome | biome: gut microbiome; feature: rumen; material: AP-attached | host: Bos | place: Iran: Karaj | collected 2018-10
CGAACTGCACATGCGCTGTATGCGCTGTAGGTCTGAGTATCTGTTACGCCCTTATTGAGGTAGCAGTCTCTGTTGAACTTGTTGAAGTAAAGTCTGTACTCCTGTCCGCCGTTCTTATCATTATCAACGATCTCGTCAGAGTTAAGTCTTGTGGTTGCTCCGATAGCTTCAAGGAGCTTGTTGATCTCTGTTGTTGTCTGTCCGTCCTTTGTATCCTGGTAGTCTGCAATACCGCAAACGATAAGGCTTCCGCCTGCTGCTACATACTCTTTTACCAGGTTGAGGAAGCTATCCTCAAAGTGCTTAACATCGCCGTACTTAGTATTCTTGTTAGGTGCTGAGATTACAAGAACCTTGCAGTCATCAAGCATCTCTTTTGTGATCTCTGTCTTAACAACGTCAACCTTTACATTGTCGCTGGCAGCGATGTCTGCAAAGTTTCCTACGTTTCCAGCATAGTAGCCGGCAACATAGTCATTTAAGTGTGTTCCATCAACGATTACGTGTGTAACCATGTCAGGTGAAATGTATACAACATCTACAGAAGATGTGTAGCTCTTGGATACGCCGTTAAGGTAACCAAGAAGTGTTACTGAAAGCTGCTTCATTCCAACGTCATTCTGTGTAAGCTGGAAGGAATCGTTAAGCTCTGACTGAGACTTGATAACGCCCATGTCGCCGCTTACGTCTGTTGTGTGAACAACTTCACCGCTGAGGGTGTAAACAATTGAGCTAACCTCAAAGTCAGACGCCTCGTTATTGTAGAAGTTAGCATTTACTGTGAGCTCTTCGCCAGCTACAGGAAGTGCTGTATCTACGCTGATTGAACCAATACCAAGTGCCTCAACATCTGAAAGCCATACAGGTGCTGTAACAGCGATATTGCCATCAGCCTGTGTAACCTTGATGTAGTAGTAATTGTAATTAGGTGAAAGTGTGAACTCTGTAACTGCGCTAGCTTCATCAACTCTCTTGGAAGCAACTGAAACACCGCCATTTGCAATTACTTCAACTGTCATTGTGCTGGAATCTGTAACATCAGAAGTCTTAACCTTGATGTTAACCTCTGAAGGCTTCTCGTCAAGGACTGTACCCATCTCATAGCCATTCAGTGTGTAGTAAATGTTAAGGTCGTTATCCTCTGTTGCATATACACGCATGTTGCGGATAGCATCATAGATATTTTCACGGGTAAGAGAATCTGCAAGGATTACTGTTCTACCTGTGTTTGCATCTCCCCATCTGCCCTTGTGGTTATCCTGGTTGTTGGCAGGTGCAATGTGCCAGCCCTTGTCCAGTGCTCTTGTGTAGTACTCATAGGAAGGGAAGTAACCTGCGCTTCCGATGGCGCCCTCACCGTTACCAACCTCGATAAGTGTGATCTGCTGGTCGTTTGCCTTTGTGTAGTAAGCAAAGTCATAGAAATCACCGAAGGTTGTTCCGGGGTGGTTGAACATGCTGATGGAATCAGGTGTGTTAACCAGCTGTGCATAGTAGTTCTGAAGAGCTGTTCTTGACTTGCTCTCGTAACCGGGCATGTTACGGCTCATGAAACCATTTGTGTTGAAGGTGTTCATGTGACCTGGAGCTCCGCCTGACCATGTCATCTCGTAGCCGAAAAGACCTACGAACTTGTCGCTTGTGTACTTGTCTGCGAGGTTGTGACCCTCAACCCACTCTGTTGATGCGCTACCATCAGCGATTGTAACTGATGTGTCATTGTCGTAAGAGTTTGAGTGGTCTGTTACTGCAAGGAAGTCAAGGTTCTCTACTTCGTTTGCTGCGTGGTTAAATGCTTCATCAGCTGTACCTGCACCATCTGAGTAAGATGTGTGTGAGTGAAGCTGACCAAAATAGATATTATATTCTTCGTTAAGTCTCTCTGTGTACTCGAAAGTAGCTACAGGGCTGTCTGCATATCCATCACGAATAGCCTTAGCCATAAGAGTCATAGGAAGCTCAGGAAGCTTGAATGGCTCTGTGTACTCATTCCAGGTCTCACCCTTGTCAAAAGAGTAAAGAATCTGAGCACCCTCTGTTGCTGTAGCAAGAGTGATGCTGCTGCTCTTTCTGATGGCACCGCCGTTAGGACTAGCCTTAACGTTGCCAACCTGAGCCTGTGAGTAAACGAATGTCTTCTTTACGCTGTCAGATCTGCCTTCGCAGGTAGCATATGTTACTACTGTAGCCTTCTTTACAGGATCAAGCTCTGATACTGCAACGAAGTCATCTGCTGTAAGAACAGGCTTAGCTTCTGCGTCGTATGTAGCGAACTCGCCGCCGTTTAATGAATAGAGAATTGTTGAGTTCTTAGTAGCGCACTCAAATGTAAGAACCTGACCAACAGGAACTTCGCCTGACTCAGGATCTGCCTTAACAGCTGCTGTCATGTCTGCTGCGTTTACAGGGCTTCCTGTAACCTTAACTTCCATGAATCTGTTAACGCCGCCTGCTGCTACTGTCTTGCCGTTGATGGAAGTGTCATCTGAAGGACCAACCCTGAAGATAACCTTCTCAACATGCATAACCTCTACAGGAACACTAACTTCTCCATCATAGAAGCTGGTTGAAGCTGTGAATGTTCCGATGTCTGTGAAGTTAGAACCATCAGTACTGTAGGAAACCTTCCAGTTCTTGGCACCGGTGTTTGATCCCTTAGTGGAGAAAGAGAGCTTGTAAAGGCCATATCCCTTACCTGCTACAGAAATCTGATAGTAGTCACCGCTCTTCATGCCCTTGGAACCTATGATGGCATTCTCTACATCGCCGTTCTTGTAAGCATAAACAGGAGCAACCTGTGTGCCACCGATGTAAGCTGTGAGCTCATTGTTCTTGTCAGCGCCGTCGTTAGCCACGCTGCCGTCAGCATAGATAACAAGGTCATTCTTGTGCTCAGCAAGAGCTGAACCTGCCCACTTAGCGATATCAAGAGTTACAGAATCATCAACTGTAACGTCCTCATCATCGTCGTCGCCGGCTACATCTGCAGCTTCTACTGCAGGGTGATCAGCATCAGAGATAACAATACCCTGAGCTCCCTTGTAGTCTGACATTACCATGGATACGTTTACTACTGAGCCTGCAGGGAAGTCCTTGAACTTAGCACCTGTACCTGCTCCGTAGAGCTTAAGAGTTGCTTCTTTGCCGGATACTACAACTTCCTTGTCAGCTACAGTAGATACTGTAACTGCCTTGAGAGAGATCTTCTGGCACTCGTAAGCATCGTGGTTGTCCACAAGTGTCTTGAGATCTTTGCCCTCAAAGACTGTATAACCATAGTCCTTGGTGTTCTCTTTATCGTTGGATACTACAACTGCGCTTCCCAGCTCAACGAGACCGTTGTAAACTGTTTTGTCGCCGCTGGCTGTAAGAAGATTGCCAACCTCAATTGTCTTGTCTGCTGTTGCAAGATAGATGCAGATAGCACCTGTCTCATCCTGAACATATACGTTCTTGCCGGATACATAGTTAACTACGCCGGCTACTGTGAAGTTACCGCTCTCAGCTGCAACTACCTCGCTGATGGCTGTCACTTCTGTCTTGTCCTCAACAGAATCCTCTGTTGATGCTGCATCCTCTGATGAAGCCTCGGATGCTGCGTCCTCTGATGAACCTTCTGTCGCACCAGCGTCCTCAGAAGAACCCTCTGTTGCTCCTGCATCCTCTGATGAGCCTTCTGTTGCTCCTGTGTCCTCAGAAGAACCTTCTGTTGCTCCCGAATCTTCTGATGAAGACTCAGATGCTGCTTCTGAACTTCCCTCTGCTGATGCATCCTCAGATGACTCTGATGACGCCTCGTAAGCCTCTGTCAGCACTTCGTTGCCTTCTGCAGCAAATGCTACAGCAGTTGACTGAAATGCTGTCGTCACTGACAAAAATCCTGCAAGGACCAGTGCCAGTACACGTTTCCTGTTTTTCATACGCTCCCACCTTTCTAAATACCTTAGATAAATCGTTTCCTCTTATTTGGTCAAGACTGTTTGGAAGTCTCAATCTTAGCTGAGAGGGCAGCTACTATTGGCACAGTCAGCACTATTCCAATGCTTCCTGAAAGGCCCTGAATCACTTCCCGTGCAATCAGGTCAGTGCTGACCAGCTGCGTAAGCGAGATGTCATAGAAATAGATGAGTAAAAGAAGTGTAAAGGACGATCCCACAAATGCCAGGATCAGGGTGTTGGCCATAGTTCCCATGGCGTCGCGGCCGATGTTCATGCCGGAGCCAAAAAGCTCTTTGGCCTTGAGAGAACCATTGACCTCATGGAGCTCATGAACCGCCGAAGCGATACTCATAGCCACATCCATGACAGCTCCCAAAGCAGCGATAAGAATACCCGCTGTAAAAAGACCGGAGATTTTCATCCCGTGGTCTGTGCCAATCAATAATAATTCCTCAGCCTCTGTGGTCTGAAACCCGCTGATATGACAAAGTGCACCACTTACAGACGCAAATACTCCCGCGATCAAAACGCCGGAGAGCGTACCCAGTGCTGCACTAACAGTTTTCCTATTAATTCCATCGATCAATACAAAGGTGAACACAGTAATATAGAAGATAACCACAACAGTTGTGGCTACCGCCGGAAATCCATACTCAAGAAGAGGGAAAAGAATTCCCACAATAGAAAAGAGCGCGATCAAAAGCCCGCCCAGAGCCATAGCACCCTTTTTCCTGCCAATGGCCACCAGAAAAAGAGCAAACAAAGAAAACATACCAAAGAGCAAAGCGCTCCTGTCATAGCTGTAGATAAAAGCAGTGTAGCCGTCACCCTGGGGGTCAAAACGAAGAACCACTCTGGTTCCCTCCTGGGCATTGATATTGTAAAGAGCAGAAAGATAATTGGTGGTCTGGTAGTGCTTGCCCTTAAAAGGCCCGGAAAGTGCCTCCACAATAACCTCCTGACTGCCACGGAGGATACCTTCTGTCTTGTCATCACGCTGGGTATTGTCCTGAAGAAGGGTCACAACTCTGCCCCTTACGAACTTGGAAGTTGCTACAGAATCTGAAGACTCAATGAGAAAAGTCCTGATGCAGAATAAAGAAACCAAAAATAAAGCTATGAGAATCCCCACAGCAATCCATCTGGCACTTTCAGTTCCCCTTGCACTACTCTTCCCCATTGCCAAATAACTCCCCAAAACTCCTCCTCACTTCATAAACAAATCATAACAAAAAAATTAATTTTTTATGAAGAGGGAATTTAATCATAACACCTATAAGGAATTAATTCCACACCTAAGGCAATATTAATTGTTTCATTATTGTTAGACTTAATTCATCGCTTTTAAGCGTAAAAGTGGCATCAGAGCCCACTTGGAAAGCCTTTATTATATAATAATATTCCGTTTATATTAGTTTTATTTTCTGATGATATAATATAGGGTGCAAAACCACAACTACGCGGAGCTCCTGATGAATACCAGAAAAAAACAATACAAACTCAACTTCATAATATCCATTCTGGCCATCGTTTTTTTTATATGCATCATTCTGCTCTATTACAGGATGCTGTATATGGAGAAAAAGGCCAATATCATCAGGGACGGCGAGATTACTGCCAGAGCCTCCGCCGACCTCATTGACCAGTACGTATCCCCATTTATAGACTCAGTAAGTCTGGCGGCCTATGCCCTGGATGAGATGGTCACCAAAAACAGGTCCAACGAAGATATTCAGGACTTTCTGGTGAGGCAGTCCGTGGCCACAAAAAGCGCCGTGGAGGAGGACTTCACAGGTTTTTACGCCCATATTAATGGAAGGTTTTTCAGCGGTGTCAACTGGGTTGCTCCCGAAGGATACGACAGCACCACAAGGCCCTGGTATCAAAAGCCCCTTAAGCACCCGGGGCAGATAACTCTGCTGGACCCGTACCTGGATCTTGAGACCAACAGATACAAGCTGGCGGTAGGTAAGCTATTATGCGACGGCGTCAGCGTTGTTTCCATGGATATGACCTTTGAAGAGATACAGGCCATAGTTGAGGAGGCCGTCAGCAGCGGCGATGCTGACGTATGCTTTGTTATCAGCGAGGACAATCTGGTAATCGCCCACACAGACCTCTCGGAAGTGGGCAGGGACTACGACGTCCAGATCGGGACCCTGGGTGAAACCATAGTCCGCAACCTGGATGCCACCAAGGACGACTACTACTTTGAATTCGAATATCAGAATTCCAATTACATAGTTTACGCTGCCACACTGCAGTGCGGACTTCGCTCCATCTATGTCAAAAATGTCTCCAGAGTATTCTCCTCCATGAAGTGGATACTCTTTAGCACCATCCTGGTGGTGATCATGGGAGTGCTCCTCATCGCGTTTATCTCAAGCCACTTCTCCAAAGCAGCAGAGGAGAGCACACCTGAGGCCGCGGCAGATTCGAAAGAGCCGGCTTCGCCCCTTCAGGAGAAAAAGAAGGCCAAAGAGCCCATCGCCGTGCCACCAAAGAAGCCCTCTAAGGCCTCAAGGTTCTTTGATGTCTTCGGAGCCAAAAAAGAAACCCATCTTTCCACCAGAATCCAGAGACTGGTGCTGTTGATACTGGTGGTTTCAGAGAGTATCTTTTGTATTGCAACCATTGTTCAGTCAAGAGCAGCCATTAAATCCTCCGTTAACCAGAGGATGATAGATATCGCCAACTGCGCAGCGGGTTCCGTGGACGGCAACATCCACAAAAGCCTCACAGTGGATGACATAGGAACCCCGGAATACATGGAAATCTACAACGCCCTTTCTATCTTCAGGGACAACGTGGAGCTGGAATACGTATACGCCATAAAAATAGAGGATGACGGCCGCTTTACCTTCTCCGTGGACCCTGACATCACGGATCCAGCGGAATTTGGCAGAAAATTGGAAACCACCAAAGGCCTCCTTGAGGCCAGAAGCGGAGTCCCTTCCGTTGACGAGTTCGAAACCACCGGTAAAGGGGGAACCTTCTACAGCTCCTACAGTCCCATCATAGACTCAGATGGAAATGTTGCAGGCCTTGTGGGGGTGGACTTTAGCACTGAATGGTATCAGAATCAGCTGAATGCCCAGACAAAAACCGTAGTGCTGATCTACGTAATCATTCTGGCTATAACCATAGCCCTTACCTGGGTGCTCTGCTACATCTGGATTCGCTCCATCACTGAGCCCCTTCGATATATGACGGAAGTTGCCATGCACTACGGTGAAGGTGACTTCAGTGAAACCATCGAAACAGACAGCAAAGACGAGATTGGTGTGCTCTCCCACACTCTTCAGGTCATGTCCGGTTCCCTACAGGAGCAGATTCATCGGGCGGAAGCCGCCAACAAGGCAAAGAGTACTTTCCTTGCCAACATGTCCCATGAGATCAGGACTCCCATCAATGCCGTCCTTGGCATGAACGAGATGATCCTGCAGGAATCCAAGGACAAGACCATCCTCTACTACGCTCAGAACATCAAGAGCGCAGGCAGGTGCCTTCTTAATCTTATAAATGACGTACTGGACTTTTCCAAGATCGAAGCCGGAAAAACAGTACTTGCTCCGGCAGACTACGCGCTGGCGGGCCTTTTGGATGACCTCCTTATAATGACCCAGAGCAGGGCCCACGACAAAGGCCTTGAATTTAACATAACCGTAAATCCCGATATCCCAAGAATACTCTTTGGCGACGAGGGACGAATCAGACAGGTTACCACCAATCTTTTGTCAAATGCAGTTAAATATACCAAGGAAGGCAGCATCTCCTTTAACGTGGACTACAAGATGTCCGGAGAAAACCCTGATTCCATCTATCTCCTGGTATCTGTTTCAGACACCGGCATCGGAATAAAAGAAGAAGACCTTCCAAAGATTTTTGATAAATTCGAGAGATTCGATGTCAGCAAGAACCGCAATATCGAGGGCACAGGCCTTGGCCTTAGCATAACCCAGAATCTCCTGGAGCTCATGGAATCCACCCTCAAGGTTGAGTCCGAATATGGCAAAGGCTCTGTCTTTTCCTATGAACTCAAGCAAAAGGTTGTGGACTGGGAGCCCATCGGAGTTTACGAGAGCTTCTCCAAGAACAATTTAGCAGCCGGTGAAAAGAGCCATGTGAGCTTTACAGCGCCTACCGCCCAGATCCTGGCAGTGGACGACAGCCCCATGAACCTGGTGGTAATAAATAACCTCTTAAAGCACACCAAGGTTCAGGTGAACACCGCAGAAAGCGGCTTTGAGGGCCTTAGGCTCTCCCGTGAAAAGAAATACGACCTTATTTTCCTGGATCACATGATGCCTGAAAAGGACGGTATCGAGACCCTTAAGGACATCCGCTCCGATGAAAAGAACGAAAACAATAAAACTCCCATCATCTGCCTCACCGCCAATGCCATTTCAGGGGCAAAAGAGCGGTACCTGGCTGAAGGTTTTGACGGCTATCTGTCCAAGCCAATAGACATCTATCTGTTGGAGGAGAGCCTGCTGGAATTCCTTCCCAAGGATAAGGTTGAGATCGGAAGTGAGAAAGACGTATCTGAGAATGGTGACGCGGCAGATTCTGAGGCTTCCGGGCAGGAAGCAGCTCTTTTGAATAGTCTTCGAAGCAGCAACATCATTGATGTGGAGGCCGGTATCAGAAACAACGGCGACCAGGGCGCATTTATCTCTATACTTAAGATGTACGCCGTAGGAGCCGACAGCAGGGCATCCCAGCTTAATAACCTGTACAAGGAAGGAGACATCGCAAATTACGCGATTCTCATCCACGCCATTAAGAGTTCCTCCAGAATCATCGGCGCAGCGCCCCTGGGTGAAGAGGCCCAGCAGCTGGAAAACGCCGCCAAGGCTGAGGACATGGCGTTCCTGGATGCGCATCACCAGGAGTTTCTTACTTCTTTTGGCAAGCTGAAAGATGGGCTCCTAAAGATATTAGAAGAAACGGGCATGCTGGAGGATACGTTAGACGCCTCCCCGGATAAGCCCAAGGCCGATACCGCCACCATGGACCGGTACTACTCCTATATACAGGCCGCCGCCGAGGACATGGACAGCGACAGGCTGGATGAACTCTTCAAGGAGATGGAGGGCTATTCCATCCCCGAAAAAGAGACAGTTCTTTACAATACCATAAAAGAAGCCGCCGATAACTTTGACTACGACACAGTTATCAAGGCTCTCACAGAAAGGTAACCTTTATGGGATATTGGATTGTTGTGGTGGACGATGAGCCACTGAGTTTGAAAAATGCAAAGCTCCTTCTCAGCACGCAGGACATGCGGGTGAGTTGTTTGCGTTCCGGAGCGGATCTGCTTAAGTTTCTGGAAAAGAACACCCCTGACCTGATTCTTTTGGATGTCCTGATGCCTGAGATGGATGGTTTCCAGACCCTTTCCGCTGTGCGAAGTTACCAGGAGCAGAACAGAAAGCCCTGGATTCCCATCATCTTCCTGACAGGAGAAAACGACTACGAGGTGGAGAGACGAGGCCTCGGTGCCGGCGCTTCGGACTTCATCCATAAGCCCTTCGACAGAGACATTTTAATAAGAAGAATTACCAACACCATTGAGAGTATCAGAAAAATAGAGAACCTCACCGAGGAAGCCTCCATAGACAAGCTGACGGGGTTCCTAAATAAAGCCAGTGGCACTTCCAAGGTGGCCGACCTTTGTTCCAAAGAAACGGGAGCCCTGCTCCTACTTGACCTTGACAATTTCAAACTGGTAAATGACCTCTTCGGCCACGACATGGGCGACAAGGTCCTGGTGGCCTTTTCCAACGTTATACGTCACAGCGTGAGGATGCACGACACCATCAGCAGGATCGGCGGCGACGAATTCATGATCTTTTGCCCGCAACTGGTGGAGGAGGATGCAGTATCCTCACTGACGGACAGACTTAACTCACAGCTAATGGTGGAAACCTCGGCACTTATGGGAGTTGACCACGGTGTTCCCCTGGGGATTTCCATTGGCGCAGCCTTTGCTCCGGCCCACTCCAACGACTACCAGACGTTGTTCCAGTTTGCGGACACCGCACTGTATAAGACCAAACAGAACGGCAAGCACGGCTACACCGTCCACGATCCCAACGAGGACGCCTCCGTCACAGGCGGTAATTTAGAGTTTGAGATGGAGCGCGTCTCCAAGATCATGGAGGAGCGCGGTGACAAAAAAGGCGCCGTTATTCTGGGAAAAGAGGCCTTTGCCTGGAACTACCGCTTCATCGTCCGCTTCATAGAGCGCTATGGGTCAGTGGCCACAAAGCTGTTGTTTGCTCTTTCTCCAACTCAGGGCGACAACCTTTCCATCGAAACCATACAGGCCTTTGCGGAAGTTCTGCAGAAGAAGCTTCGCCGCAGCGATATCATCTTCCAGAACAGGCAGAATCAGTTCTTCATTGTGCTTCCGCTTTTATCGCAGGAGGACTCAGGTAAGGTGATAGACAGAATTATGAATGCCTGGGCAGAAAGCAGTGCCAAGGAGCAGGCAGAACTTTCCTATGCCATAGCTTTTATAGAAAAAAAAGAAGAAACTTAAAAACATTTATTTTTTTACAATACATTATTTATTTTGAGTTAATAATTATTCTGTATACTGTATATGCGGCATTAAAACTTTTTTACCTTTAATAAAATAACAAGGAGGGCTCTATGAGCGCAAACAACAGCAAAGACGGAAATTCTCCAAAAGCAATCAGCACAAAATTGTCCCTTCTATTTGTGGCAATGCTCCTCGTTACCATTCTTGTGGCAGAAGGTATCACCTTTGCCCTGGGATATGGCACCATCAAGGATCTCATCTATACATCCCTTAGAAATGAGGTTTCTGCTGATGCCAGCACTGTAAACAAAGATCTTACTGCTAACTTCTATTACCTCAACGGTGTTGCAGATGCCATCGAACAGAATGAATATGCAAATAACGATGAGATAATGAATTATCTCGCCGGAACTGTGGGACGCTATTCCCTGATTCCTACCGGCGCTTATCTCATGTTAAATGACGGAACATTCCTGTATCCCAGCGCCCCGGATTACTCTATTGATAATGTAACCGAAAACGTAATGTACAAGGAAGCCATGAAGTACACCAACAGCTGGTTCTACTACTATGACGTTCCATATTTTGACACCGTTACCGGTGGACTGTGTGCTTCCGTTCTCCGTCACGTTCACTTAAAAGACGGTCGAGAAGGCTGCTTTGCCGCTGACCTGTTCCTGGCAAGTGCCTCTGAGAAACTTGATACAATAAAGCTCTACGAAACCGGCGGAGCTATGATGATCACAGCAAAAGGGCAGATCCTCACCTACAGAGATGATCCTTCCCTCTGCGGTCAGGGTATCGACAGCCAGCCTGACAATGCTTTTCTCCAGGCCATGGGCCAGTTCGCAGCTGATGAAGTTAACCAGGAGGAGCACGAGGTAACTCCTGTAAAGGTTGCCGGAAAAGAATATTTATTCGTTTCCTCTCCTGTAAGCGGCACAGACTGGAGCGTTGTAGTTTATGTTAAACAGAACGAAGCTCTTAAGACCATCCAAAATATTGTTGTAGCTCTGGTCCTTGTAGTTATCATATCTGTAGTTCTTGTTATCCTCATTATGAACTTTGCTCTTAAGAAGATGATCAAGAATCCGGTAACTTCTCTTACTGACAATATCGAAAAGATTTCCGGCGGTGACTTCACCGTGGACATCTCCAGTAGCGGAAATGACGAGATTGCCTATATGAACAACGCCATGGGCGACTTCGTAAATGGAATGAGATCATCCCTCAGTGAGATCAAGGACGTATCCGGAAGACTTCTGGGAGACGCCCAAACCTCCAAGAATACCGCTCAGGACCTTGAGGGTGCTGCCAACGACCAGTCAGCCAGCATGACTCAGATTCGTGAAAATATTGAAAATATGGCCCAGGCCGTTAACGAGGTCGCAGAAAATGCCACTGTTTTGGCCCAGACTGTTGCCAGTGTAACTGATCAGGAACAGCAGATAGAAGCTACCATGAACGAGCTGGTTGGAAAAGCCAATTCCGGTCAGAAAGACATGGCATCCGTTGCCGGCGGCATGAACGATATCGTAGATTCCATGAGGGATATGGCAGAGGCAGTATCCAGCGTTGACGAGGCCGCAGCCAAGATCAACCAGATCGTTGACCTCATCAATTCCATTTCCTCACAGACCAACCTCCTGTCCCTCAACGCTTCCATCGAGGCAGCAAGAGCCGGAGAAGCAGGAAAAGGCTTTGCAGTTGTTGCTCAGGAAATCGGCCAGCTGGCTCAGAACTCAGCAGATGCCACCAAGCAGATTGGCGACATCATCAAGGAAATGTCCGCAAGAGTTCAGCTCCTGTCCCAGAAGTCCGAGTCCAATACTCAGCTCATTAACGACAGCGCTGAGTCCGTAAATACAGCAGCCACCACCTTCAAGGAGATCACACAGCAGCTCTCCGAAGCCAACGCTACTCTCGCCACCATGGCAGAGTCCATGGAGAAGGTCAACGACGTTGCCACCAACATGGCCTCCGTCTCCGAAGAACAGTCAGCTTCCACTCAGGAAATCGCCGACAACGTGGACAGAGTCACCGAGGCAGCCAAGGGCGTTGCTTCCTCCTCAGAGCTTGTGGCTAACGCCGCTTCCTCAGTATCTGAGGCGGTGGATACAATCAATGATAATTTGCAGAGATTCACAATTCAGTAAGGCGTAAAGGCCAAATAGGGACGGGGGTGATGGTCCATTTTGAAAAATGGACCATCACCCCCGTCCCTTGGTTTTTTCAAAATGGGCCATCACCCCCGACCCCAGGGGCCCATTCTACAATTACCATCTCATTGTTTCTTATTATTCAGATAAGTTTCCATATCATTGCGAAACTGCTCAACAGTCTTATTTGCCTTCATGGCAGCTATCTCGATACCGAGCAAGTTCTCATGAACCAATGAATACAATGTATCATCTCGTCCCATCTCAAGTCCCTGCTCAATGCCCCTATTAACATCCTTCTCTATCTCATCCTTCATGAGTTCCCTAAGTGCTTCACACATAGTTGTCTCCCTCCTGATCTTCTGGTACAGCTCAAAATTTGCCGATACACTCACCTGTAGAATGGCATCAACATTATTCCTGTCTCCCGGAATGAGAATACCATTTGTTTCATTTATAAACTCCCTAATATCCTCTTCCCTTGCGTTACGCGTAAGGATTTTTAATGCATAAAAACCTTTCTCCCCAAGCTCTCTCGTTACTACAATCTGTATCGGGATATTGATGATCTCACTTACATAATATACCCCGTGATATTTTTCCTCAATGACCGCTCCCAATTTTTCTAACTTTTTTAATAATTCCCTGGGATAAGTGTTGCGAAAAATAGAAATGCTGATTTCTGTAACCTTAATCTCATCAACATAGTTTCCCATACTCTTAAACAGACAAGCATAAGATATAGTCTTATAAAACTGATCCAATGACAGCTCATCATCCGGACTCTTATACTCTATTACATTGTACTTACGGAAAATTCTGCCTATGTCGTTGTTGATTACTGTGTTATCATCCTTTTTAACTATGAGTACATCCATTAAAATAGGTTCTTTCGATAGCTCATGCTCACTCTCAAAAACAAGTTTATCCCTATAATTCCTAAGTTCATACTCCAGTGCTCCATAAAATCCAGGATGCCACTTGATTGCGCTGTTATGTTCCATAATATCACTCTACCTTTGACGTAGTTTATTATAGCTATTATAGAACATTTGTTCTTCGAACACAAGTTCGTTTTTTGGAAAAGTGGGGTCAGTCCCAATTTCCCCTGAATG
>JAEEGF010414466.1_pt1 | contig 13762 bp, 9 predicted proteins | sample 9134171 | NCBI WGS metagenome assembly JAEEGF01 (sample SAMN16246542, study PRJNA631951) | gut metagenome | biome: gut microbiome; feature: rumen; material: AP-attached | host: Bos | place: Iran: Karaj | collected 2018-10
GAAACGGGCTATTACTTCGAGCCCCGTCTATCGCTTATTTTTTTGCCCAAAATTAATGCTATAATGTCTTTATCAGCACCAAAAATCATACACAAAGCCTGCGACGATCTGGTAAAGGAGTTCAACCAGTCATCAATCCTGATCCAGGCCAACGAGACAACTACTGAATTCTACTTAGGAGGCTGATATGGTCAACAGCAGGGTTCTTAAGTTAAAAGAGAACATGGAAAAAAGAATTATCGGCAAAGGGGCTGTTATTGACAGGATCATAACAGCTCTTTTAGCAGGTGGACATGTGCTTTTGGAGGACGTACCCGGTGTGGGCAAGACCACTCTTGCCAGGGCCCTTTCGGACTCTCTGTCCCTTTCTTTTGCAAGGATACAGTGCACGCCTGACACCATGCCCTCTGACATCACGGGCGTCTCGGTGTATGACCGGGAGAAGGGAACCTTTTCCGTAATGCCGGGGCCAATTTTAAGCAACATAGTTCTGGCGGATGAGCTCAACCGCACTTCCCCCAAGACCCAGTCCGCGCTTTTGGAGGTCATGGAGGAGCACAGGGTGACCATTGACGGCACCTCCTATCCTGTTCCCGAGCCCTTCATGGTCATCGGAACCCAAAACCCTTCTGAAATGGCAGGAACCTATCCCCTGCCGGAATCCCAGCTTGACAGATTTATGATGAAACTCTCCGTGGGCTACCCGGAGAAGTCCGCTTCTGAAGACATGGCAAAGCGCTTTCTCTCCGGAAGCCTTCATGAAAATACCACTTCGGTCCTGACAGGCAGAGACGTCTGCGAAATGCAGAAAGAGGTGTCGGCGGTCTCGATTCATGACAACCTTCTGTCCTATTCCGCCGCCATTGTGGACGCCACCAGGACCCGGGGAGAGATCTCTGTGGGGGCCTCTCCGAGAGCTCTTTTGTCCATGCTGCGCTGCTGCCAGGCCATAGCTTACATGGATGACAGGGACTATTGTATCCCCGAGGACATAGCCGCTGCCGCCATGCTGACGCTCCCTCACAGGCTTGTGCTCACAGGGGAAGCCCGCATCAGCCGCATCACAGGCGAGGATCTGTTAAAAGACATTCTCGGAAAGATCAAAGTACAATGAAGATCACGTTCAGAGGACGCAATCTCATAATCTATCTTGTTTTTCTCATAGCCGGCATCGTATTTGCAAGCTTCTATGGCGGGGCGGTGGCTTATGCGCCCCTATCGGCACTATTGCTATTCCCGCCCGTTTCGGCCCTGTACATCTTTATCTGCTTCAAGTTCCTCCGGGTCTATCAGGAGGTGGAGGTCCACAAGCTCACCAAAGGGGAAGTCCACAGATTCCGCGCATCCCTCGAAAACGCAGGACTTCTGCCCATCCACGACATGGGACTTGTCCTGTACAAAGACCGCTGCAATCTCTATAACATCCCCTCCGGCACTAAACTCTCATTAAATGTCAGGGAGAAAAAAGAGCTCACCTCCGGTATCAACTGCCTCTTCGCCGGGGCCTATTATGTGGGCATCGAGAGAGTCTCTTTTGCGGATCCCTTCCATATATTTGAGATTGCACTTGATGTGCCCTACTCCTTCCGGGCCCTGGTAAAGCCCAGGATAACCGATATCGCAGGCAAGGCGCTGGATCTTGAGAACCTGGTCAACAGCACCGGGCAAAAGAGCTTACGACTCCCGGAGGACACTCCCGGAAACGACATAAGGCCCTACGTAAAGGGGGACTCCAAAGCCAGCATCAACTGGAAGGTCTCGGCAAAGGCCGGAGATCTGATGGTGAGGGTTCCCGACAGGATGGAAAAAAGACGCGTCTCCATCATCATGAACGTCAGGGATATTCCCGAAAGGGAATGGGACAACGCCTTCCTGAAGAGCCGCGACTATTTTCTTGAGTTTGTGGTGTCTGCCGCCAGGCACTTTGCAGACCAGGGGATACCTCTGACCATAATCTATCCTGCAGGGAAAGTTACCGAGGTCAGGATCGACTCAGAGAAGAGTTTTACGGAATTCTACGAGCGCATCTCCGACGGGCTGTTCTTCTCATCGAAGGAGGAGAAGGCGCAGCTTCAAAAGCTTATTGCATCGCACAGGGACAATACAAATGACAGAGAAACCTGGATCATCATCAACGAAAAGCCAAGTGATGAAACCAACTTCATCGAAATTTGCACATGAGGCAGAGGCACACCTTTTCGCCTTTTGTTTTGCTGCCATTATTTCTGCGGCTTACCTTTTGTACGCCCCCTCATCGGATCTTTTGGACAGAGCATCCTTTCCCTTCCTTGTGACGGGAGTTTTCCTTATCTGCTGCGGTCTTGAGCATATCTTTGCACTGTTCGTCTCAGGACGGATATCTGCTCTTTTCTCACTGATCCCGTGGCTTGTACTGCTGCCGGTCATAAGGAGCATCGAGGTTCTTTACCTGCTGCAGCCGGCCATCGTTCTGGGTGTGCTTCTTAGGCTGTGCGTAAGGGTTCTGCCCCATGGCAAAAGAACTTTCATACCCGGTACACTCTGCCTCGATGCAGCGGCCCTGTACCTGTTTTTTTATCATGATCAGTTTGGGGATAATGAACTGACCTCCAGACTTCTTTGCATCTTTCTTGTGATCCTGACCATGTCCGCCGCCGAGCGCACATTTTTTGCACAAAGATCTTCAGCCTATCCAATCCACCTTTTCCTGTTCCTGGCACTCTCTTGTCTCTTCGTGCCCATGGCCTCAAAGCCCATCGACTGGACTCCCGTGGAAAGGGCCGGGGAAAGAATCGTTTCAGGCCTGGAAAGGGCTGCGGATAATATCGCCTACTATTTTGCCTCCAATTTTGGAAACGGCTACATGGCGGGCTACAGTTCTTTTGGCCGGACAGGTGAAAAGCTCGATCTGTCCAAAAGGAACCAGCTCCTCATCGAGACCCGGCAGCTGCCCTATCACACCTTTACTGACGAAGAGACGGGCACGCTGATCAACCTGCGCAAAACCCTTTATCTGTCAGGGGGACAGGGCGCTGATGAAGTGCAGTTTGCTGGCTTTCTTGGATTTCTTTATCAGAACGGTGTTGACCGCGGCAAGGCCTTTGCCTTTTCGGACACGGAACTGGTGACCCTTGAGTACAGATATCTCGATACACGGGATGAGATCGTGCCTTCCACCGCCTTTCTTGTGACCCACTGGGGGGATAAGGTTCACGGCGGACAGAGCGGAGCTGTTCATCACAAGGGCTATCGGTTAGATGCACAGTATCTGGACATTGACTATGGCAGCGCCGAACTGATCGAGCTGTACAGGGCGGCGTCTTCGGCGCAAGGCTATGAAGGAGCCGCGCCTTCGGCGCCTGACTACTACGAAGCGTCTTCCTACGCCAGGGAGCTGTGGAATCTGGACCTTTCTGAAGTTCTTTCTGAGGATGAATATGATTCTGCCCTGAAGGAGCTGACGAAACGCGATGCTGATGTTCGCGATGAGTATATGGATGTGTCCGGCTCAGATGCCAGGCTGTCTGACCTCGCAGAGGAAGTCACCCGGGGATGCACCAATGACTACGATAAGTGCAGACGGATTGAAGAGTATCTGCGGCAATTTGCATACACCAGGGATGCCGTCGGCGGCTACAATGCTTCTTCCGATATGAGCAGCGCCGAAGGTATGGCCGACATCGCGGAGCGCTTCCTGTTTGACACGGGCAAGGGCTACTGCGTCCACTTCACCTCTGCCATGGTGATGATGCTGCGCCTCTCCGGGATCCCCGCCAGGGCCGTCACCGGCTACAGGTACGCCTTCCCCTTTGAAGTCGCCGATGAATACCCGGTGAGCAGCAGCTGTGCCCACACCTGGCCGGAAGCCTATATCCCCGGAGCCGGCTGGATTCCCTTTGAGCCAACCTCCGGTTACTACGCCCCTTCCGCAAATACATGGCACAGGAGTTCAGGTTCTTCCAAAGAGCTTCCGGGACACTCCTCTGCGCTGCCTGCTCCGGCTGTCACCGCAGTTTCTGACACCACGCCTGAAGATCAGGATGCAGCCGTGGAGAGCTCCCTTGTCCTTGCCCTTAAGGTGCTCTGGCCCTTTGTCCTGTCTGCAGCCCTTATAGTTCTTTTGCTTTTTGTGGGCAGCCGTCTCTTAAGAGCCCTCCGCTACCGCCTCTCTTCTCCTGCCCAAAAGCTCCTTTGGGATGTGGAGCTCATAAAAAAAGATCTGGCAGCGCTATCCGGCACAACTGTCTCCGACAGAGGCTTTCTGTCCGACTATCTCCCACTTGCCCCCGCGGAGATGAAGCCTGACCTTGAAAGTATCTTCCGTACCTCCTACAGAATTCTCTACGGACCTGATGGCAACAATACCCCAACTACCGCAGAGAATGATCTTGCACGGGCCCTTCGCGATAATCTCAGGCAGCGCCGCACCGGACGCCGAAAAATTGAAGACTCAAATGAATTTTTACAATAGAGCTTATGCAAAAAAGCTGTTCCGCAGCCTTATGCGCCATCAATACTTATTGATATCCGTCAAAGCCACCATATTGACCTTTCTGAAGGCAATAAAGTTGATCGTTACGGAAAACAGCACATTTACCAGCACTGAAGCTATCCATGCCAGGGCAAAGGGCTGCCGTACGAACATAAATGCGTCTGTCTCAAGGTTCTTAATTATGACACTTGTAAGAGGCATTCCTATTGCCAGTGCTATCACAACAGATAACACCCCGGTCAGCAAAACCTCTCTCGCCAGATATCCTATGACCTGTCCGTTAGAAAACCCATTCACACGCATTGTGAGGATCTCTCTCATTCTGTGAGCCACCAGGATGTTGCTCAGGTTCAGCAGGATCATGAACGAGAGCATGACTGAAAACAGAATAACAATTACAACCACGGCATTATACAGATTAACAACCGCCATGTTCCTGTCCCTTAAGTTCTTTGTCAGTTCCACCGACGACACGCCGGGAAGTTCTGACAGGCTGTCCTTAAGCTCTTTTTCGTCGATGCCGGAAGCCTTGATATAATAAGTATTCGGTACCGGGTCAGCTCCCAGCTTCTCCCTGTAATAATCACCTGTCATTATCATGGTCTTTCCCGCATAGAGCACGAATATTCCCTTAACATCGACTTCGCAGTAGCTCAGATTCGCGCCGATCAGGTTCACGACGCTGCCCTCGTTAAGCCCGTTCTTGTCCTGCATCTCCTTAGTCACAAGAACGCCGTCGTCAAAAACTCCGATCTTTTTCCCTCGAGGATCCTTAAGCACATAGAATCTTCCAAACTCTTCCTTATTATCGACGCAGATTATACTCGTCAGAACCTGAGATTCCCCGTCGGTTATAACTCCTGCCGTGACAGGCAGATATAGCGCATCATAGCCTTCAAGCGCCCTGCTTATCCCTTCCTTCTCCTCCTCGGTTATGGTCCCCGATTCCGTAAGGGTGATGTCGTACTGCCAGATATCGTTCATCTGCCGCTTTAGCGCACCCTCATAGGCCATCTTGATATCAATTCCAAATCCTACGATAAACACGCACATCACAATTACGACCACCGAAACGATCTCTCTTCCGATGTCCGTGAGCAGATTGCTGATAATGAGGTTCGAATAAATGCTTGAAAAAGAAATCCCGCCCTTTTTCCTGTATCTGCCTGCGGGCTCACTTCCGCTGATAAGCCCGACAGCCGAGCACCTGATATACCGATGGCACGACCATACGACAGCCACAACGGTAATAAGAACTTCCATCAGGGGTAAAAGAACTATCATCACAATATTGTGCCCTGTCCCATCCAGGGAAAACGCCAGATTCCCCTTCATGGTATTCATGAGCATCTTCTCTATGGCAAATGCCCCCGCAACGCCTGCCAGTGCGCCGAAGAGAGCTCCTGTAGCGCCAAATACAATGTACTTTCTCATGATCTCCGATTCATACATTCCAAAGGCCTTGCAGGTTCCAATCTGACTTGTCTGTTCCTCTATAATGATGGTCATTGTAAAGAAGCATACTATCGCTATTATACCCGCATACAAAGGAGTAAAGGCGCCAAAAAAGCCGTCAATGGCCTTTATATAGGACTTGGTCTGAACAAACGGAAAGTTGACGTCCCTGGTCCTTACCATGGAGCTCCAGGATGTGTTCTTAACCGACTCTATCTCACGGGCAAATTCCGCCAGTTTATCATCGGCCTCCTTCTTTGCGTCTTCATACTGCTGCGACGCCTCAGCAAGCTTCTTTTCTCCGTCTTCCTTCTGGGTCTTATACTCTTCTTTCGCGGTCAGGAGCTTCTCTTCGTAGGTCGCAATGAGTTCTGTCGCCTCCTTCTCCTTGGCGCTCAGTGTCTTTTTGGCGTCCTCCAGCTGCTTAGCCCCTTCAGCCTTCTTCTCCTCAAACTCTTTTTTTGCGTCCTCCAGCTGTTTTCTGGCCTCAGGCTCCCTTCTTGCGTATTCGGCCTCCCCTTCCGCCAGCTGCTTCTTGGCAACTCCCAGTGAATACCAGCCCTGATCCAGCTCTTTTCTGCCTTCCTCGATCAGCTCTTTTGCATCATCCAGCTGCCTTTTCTTTGAAGCATACTCAGCTTCACCGCTATCAAGCTTCTCCTTGCCTTCCGCCAACTTATCAAGCTCTTCCCTGAAGGTGTCGATTCCAAAAAGCTCATCGATCTTGTCTTTGACGGGGGCAATTACAGCATCACCCACGTATTTGTCATAGAGCGCAAGCAGTCCCTTGGCCCTGTCATAGGCTGAAAGCTCCGCAAGTGCCTTTATTTCCTTACTCAGGACATCCGCCTTATCTCCCTCTTCTTTGGAAAGAGCTTCTACCGCATTTGCCACATCACCTATGATCTGACTGTTTAACTTGCCATCGAGCTGATCTATGGCACTGTTGTAGGTCTCCCACCCCTCGTCCAGCTCTGCCCGTCCTTTTTTTAAAAGCCCCTCGCCTTCTTTATATTTCTCAAGGGCGGCGGCATATTCTTTTTCCTTCTCGTTTAAAAGCTTCTCCGCCTCATCTATCTTCAAAAAGCCGTCGAACAGCTGCCACTTCGCGTTATTTAGCTCTCTTTCCATGTCCTTTTCGGCATTTTCAAGCTGAGTCTGCCCGTCAGCCAGTTTAGCGTTGTATTCTTCTTCCCCCTCTTTGATCTTTCTTTTGGCCTCAGAAAGCTCTTTTTCTGCAGTCTCTTTGAGGTTGCCAAGCTCCTCTTCGCCCTTTGCAAGCTGTTCCTCGGCAGAGGCTATGGTCTCTTCGTAGAGCTTTTTTCCGTCATCAAGTTCTTTTTTCCCCTTCCCCAGCTCTTCCTCAGCGGTTTTCTTCGCATTCTCATATTCTGCATCCAGCTGCCTGCTCATGTCTGCCGCCCGTTCTGCCAGCAGGGAATCGGCCTGCGCTTCTATGATCTCTTTTAACTGAGTGCTTTTCTTCTTGTATCCGCTCTTAAAGGTGTCCTCTGTGATATCCGCGTCCACAAGAACATTTGAGTAGTCAAAAGAAATCCCGGAAGTATCAAAGGAATCCAGAGGCAGGACCGCGTAGTCAGTCGAGATATTGACCATATAGTCGGGATGGGACGCAACTCCCGTTATCTTATATTTCTTATTTGGCAGTATTTCCTCAAAGCGGGACGACGAGACGCTTATCTCGATCACGTCGCCTATTACCGCCCCAAGTTTCCCCATTGCGCTGTAAGAAACAATGCACTCCTCCGGTGATGACGGCATCGTTCCTTCCATGACCGTGGGTATGCTTATCCTGTCCGTAACAGAAAGGATCGTTATTCCTGCGCTGCCCTCTCCAAGATAGGCAACTCCCTGAAAAGTTATCTGCCCTTCTGCGTCATTTACTTCATCCAGCTTCTTTATCTTTTCGATGTCATCCCCTGTAATTCCCATGCTGCTTGATACATCAAAGTCCTTGAAGTTCTGGCCGCTTATGTAGGAAGCACTCGCCTTCTTAACCGTTGAGGACGCAAAAAACAGGCCCAGGATCAGCGTCGTCCCTATAAGGACAATCGTGACTATGGACAGCCAGGACACTATTCTCTTTTTAATATTGCGCAGAGCGTCTTTAAGCCAGGTTTTCACCATCTGTATCCTTCGCCAAAAGTGTATATATAAATATATTGGCAAATAACAACGTCCTATAGATTATTGTATCACGTATAAGCGTCCATTCGGCGCAATTAAATTTAAGCTCCACCGTGGTCAGATATGGAAAAATGAGTTATACTCTTATCTTAGGTTAAATAATACCTTTTGGAGGTTTCAGGTGAAATACCATATATATAGATTTATCCGGAAAGTGGTATCCCTTGTGACGCCGGTGTTTCAGACAGAGGGCGAGGACAAAATCCCTGAGGGCCCGTCCATAGTGGTGGGCAACCACTCCCAGGCCTTTGGCCCCATCGCCGCTGAGCTGTACTTCCCGAAGAAGCACTACACCTGGTGTATCTCGGAGATGATGGAAAAGGACAGGGTGGCAGACTACGCATATCAGGATTTCTGGTCCAAAAAGCCGGTTCTCATAAGGCCCTTTTTCAGACTGTTCTCCTACATGCTCCCGACCCTGGCAGAGATCATTTTTACAAACGCAGACACAATCCCGGTCTACCGCGACAAGCGCATTATGAAGACCTTTCAGATATCCTGCGATAAGTTAAAAGAAAATGCGGCTGTTGTAATTTTCCCTGAAGACTACACGGAGTACAACAACATCGTCCACAGGTTCCAGCGCGGCTTCATCCATGTGGCAAAGTATTACTACAGGCAGACAAAAGAGCCTGTTTACTTCGTTCCCATGTATGTATGCCCGAAGCTCAAAAAGCTGGTCTTCGGAAAGCCCATCCTCTATGACCCCTCTTCCAAGACGGAGGAAGAAGCCGAGAGGATCTGTACATATCTTCAGGACAGCATCTCAGAGCTTGCCTACAGCATGCCCAGACACCGCGTGGTGCCCTACCCCAACGTGTCAAAAAAATACTATCCTTATAATGAAAGATTACAATGAAGAAACCCGTAGTTGATTACACAAAACTCAGACTTTCCAATATAACAAGCAAGGAATACCGACATGTACTGCTGCTTATCGGCTGGATAATATACTTTATCATGTACTTCGTGACAGAGCGGGTCCCTGTCGAAAAGTGTCACGTAGTGCACAGCAAAGTCGACGACCTCATACCTTTTAATGAGTACTTTGCCATATTTTACATTTCATGGTATTTTTTTATGGTATGGTCGCTTCTTGAATTTGTGCTCTACGATATAAAGGGCTTTGTCAGGGCGCAGACGCTGATCATCGGCATGCAGATCATAGCGGTCATCACCTACATCGTGTGGCCCTCAGTGCAGAACCTGAGACCCGACCATTTTGAACACAACAATTTCTGCACCTGGATGCTTGGTATATTATATGCAAAAGACACTCCGACCGGCGTATGTCCGTCACTTCATGTGGGCTACACTCTGGCAGTACTTTCTGTATGGCTTTTAAAGAAAGACGCATCGCTACTTAAAAAGATCCTGGTCACCGCCTGGGGACTTTTGATATGCATTTCAGTGTTATTTGTTAAGCAGCACTCCTTTACAGATGTGTGGGCTGCAGTTGTTTTATATATTTTTCTTGAGCTCTTATTATTCGGGAGGGACATTAAAAATGGGAAAACGCAGATTTGGTGACAGGCGCGACGGCACTCTTCTGAGAAATATAGACGCGATGCATTACATAATGCCTCTCATGTACCCGAACAGATGTGACAATGAGGCATATATTCGGCTCACCGTGGATATATCGAACACAGAGGAGTATATAAAGGAATACAATAAGAGCCACCCCGATAACAGGATAGCCATATTTGACATTGTCATTGCAGCAGCCCTCAAACTGGTAAGACTGCGGCCACAGATGAACCGCTTCATCGCCAATCAGACCCTGTACCAGCGAAACAACATAACTGCCGCCTTTACTGTCAAGAAGGATTTCAGGGATGACGGGGATGAGACTCTTGCCAGGATCGTCGCTGAAGATACTGACAATCTCGAGAGTTTAAGCCGAAAGGTCAGGCAGCAGATAGCGCAGTGCAAGACACAGGACGATGAGTCCACCGAGGCCATGAACGTTATCATGAAGATTCCCGGAAAACACCTGGTCGGCGCTATTGCAAGGTTCCTTGACAGGCACGGATGGATGCCCAAGTCCGTTATCGCCACTGACCCCTATCAGTGTTCAGTAGTGCTTACAAATCTCGGATCCCTGGGCATGGATATCGGATATCATCATCTGATGAACTGGGGAACCAATTCTATATTTATCATTGTAGGGACCAAAAAGAACAGAAACCATGTAAATGCAGATGGATCCGTGACCACAAAGAGAGAGCTGGATCTGGCATTTACCATAGATGAGAGGATATCCGACGGCTTCTATTATGCCCGCTCCTTAAGGCTTATGAAAACCCTGGTGGAGAACCCCTCACTGATGGAAGGTCCTCTCTCGGAAGATTTCGTAAAAAAAGCGGACGAATAAACCGTCTGCTTTTTTATTGCACAAAATTACAGGGCCACTGCCGAAGAATCCTTCAGCAATGGCCCCGTATAAGAAAATAAGAGAAAGAATTTGGCAATAAATTCTATCAGTTCTTAACGATCATCTTTCCACCGCGCTTTGATACTACGTCAAAGATAACTGCGGCAAGAAGAACTGCACCTTTAACCACTTTTTGCAGGTTGGCATCAACGCCCATAAGTGACATGCCAAGGTTGATAACACCCATGAGAACCGCACCGACGATAACACCGGGAACAGTTCCGATTCCGCCGTAAGCAGATGCTCCACCAATGAAGCAGGAACCGATGGCGTCCATCTCGTAGTTCTGTCCGTATGTGGGCTGAGCGGATGTAAGTCTTGCGATTGTAACCATGGCTGCCAGAGCTGCAAGGAAGCCCATGTTTGTGTAAGCCAGGAAATAAACTCTGTTGGTGTTGATACCGGAGAGCTTTGTAGCTTTCTCGTTACCACCCACTGCGTAGAAGTGACGGCCGATTGTGGTATTCTGTGTGATGTAGCCGTAAACAAGTACCACAACCAGTACCCAGATGAGAACTGTAGGAATACCCTTATGCTGAGCCAGCTTGTATGCAAAGAGCAGAACAACAGCAACTATAGCGACCATCTTCACAGCGAAAGTCCAAAGGGGCTCGTTCTCATAGCCGTGTTTTCTTCTGTTTATACGGCTTGTGACCTGAAGTACTACAAAGATGCCTGCTGCCAGAATACCGCCGAAGAGACATGTAAGATTAAGTGATCCGCCTCCGAAGATGTCCTTGATATAGCAGTCAGCACCGCCTCCGAAGAGGTTTACGAATGTGGTCTGATCCTTAATGGATACTGTAAGACCGTTGAGTACTACGTTTGAGAGACCTCTGAATGCAAGCATTCCTGCCAGTGTTGTGATGAAAGGAGGAATTCTTACAAAAGCGATCCAGAAGCCCTGGAAAGCACCGATAGCTGTTCCGATAAGAACCATGATGAGTATGGTAAGCCATACAGGTACATTCAGGTTAACCATCAAAGTAGCGCCGATAGCACCAACGAAACAAACTACGGAACCAACCGAAAGATCGATGTTACCACCGGTTAAGATACACAGCAGCATACCGGTTGCAAGAATGAACACATAAGCGTTCTGTGAAATAAGGTTACTTACGTTCATTGGAAGGAGGATCGCACCTCCTGTCTGCCATGCAAAAAAGCCGAGTACTATTATCAGTACTATTATCATCGTATTCTTTTTTATAAAATCCAAAAATCTAACATCTTTCATTATTAACCAACCTCCCTTTTTCCGGATGACTGTAATATATAAGTCATAATCTTCTCCTGGGTAGCATCTTTGCCATCCAGTTCGCCAACCATTCTTCCTTCGTTCATGACATAGATTCTGTCACACATACCAAGGATCTCCGGAAGCTCAGAAGATATCATGATTACAGATTTGCCTTCGCTTACCAGCTGGTTGATAATACAATAGATTTCATATTTCGCACCTACATCGATACCTCTTGTAGGCTCATCAAGAATAAGGATATCAGGATCAGCAAACATCCATTTTGCCAAAAGAACTTTCTGCTGGTTACCACCTGAAAGGTTACCGACGTTCTGCTCAACTGTAGGACATTTTGTCTTAAGCTTTTCCTTGTACTCAACTGCTACAGAGTACTCCTTATCCTTATCAATTACTGTCTTGTTACTTACTGCGTCAAGATTTGCAAGAGTTGTGTTTATCTTGATCGGATTGGAAAGAATAAGTCCATTACCCTTTCTGTCTTCAGTAACATATGCAAGTTTGTGCTTGATGGCATCCTGAACTGAGTTAAGATGTACCTCTTCTCCCTGGATAAAGACTTGTCCTGAGATATTTTCGCCATAACTCTTACCAAAGATGCTCATGGCAAGCTCTGTTCTGCCGGCACCCATAAGTCCTGATATGCCGAGAACCTCGCCTTTTCTTACGTTGATGTTGACATCATCAACGATCTTTCTCTCGTTATATAATGGATGGTAAACATTCCAGTTCTTAACCTCCATCATTACGTCGCCCACGTGGGATTCTCTCTTGGGGAATCGGTCGGAAAGTTCTCTTCCTACCATGCCCTTGATGATCCTGCTCTCGGAGAAGTCATCCACGCCCTTGGTAAGGGTCTCGATCGTGGAGCCGTCACGGATTACCGTAATCTTGTCCGCAACGTAGGAAACCTCATTGAGCTTGTGGGAAATAATGATCGACGTCAGGTTCTGCTCTTTCTTCAGCTTGAGCATAAGATCCAAAAGTGCCTGGGAGTCTTTCTCATTGAGGGATGAGGTGGGCTCATCCAGAATAAGAAGTCTCGCATGCTTTGAAAGTGCCTTTGCGATCTCAACCAGCTGCTGCTTACCAACACCGATATCCTTTATCAAAGTCTGTGTGCTGTCGGGAAGTCCCACAGTGTCGAGGTACTGCCTTGAAAGAGCACTGGTCTCATTCCAGTTGATCTTAAAGCTGTTTCCTCTCTCATTTCCCAGAAACATGTTCTCAGCGATGGTCATGTAAGGGATAAGTGCCAGCTCCTGATGGATGATAACTATTCCCTTTGCCTCGCTGTCCTTAATATCGTTAAATTTGCATGTTTCTCCGTCATAAATAATATCGCCTTCGTAGGAGCCGTAGGGATAAATCCCACTCAATACGTTCATAAGTGTGGACTTTCCGGCTCCGTTTTCACCAACCAGCGCGTGGATCTCTCCTTCTTCAACCTGTAAATTTACATTATCTAAGGCTTTCACACCGGGGAAGGTCTTGGTGATATTTTTCATTTCCAGTAATATCTTCGCCAAAGTTGCCCCTCCTTCTTTCTCTTAATCTCTTATTTAAAGTCTCGCCAATGATTTACTTTATAGTTTTTTTATAAATGCTCTGTTTTCCTTAATTGAGGCGGGTCAAACAGCACCCGCCTCATAGTTATTCATATCTCAATTTCTGTTCAGGAATTACTTAAGCTGATCCTCTGTGTAGTAACCGGAATCGATAAGGAGTTCCTTGTAGTTGTTAACGTCTGCAAATACAGGCTCGCAAAGGTATGAAGGAATGATACCTGTTCCGTTGTCATATGTTGATGTATCGTTTACAGGAGCGTCTGTGCCCTTCATGATAGCGTCAACCATCTCTACAGTCTTAGCTGCAAGAGTACGTGTATCCTTGAAGATAGACATTGACTGCTTGCCGGCGATCATGTTCTTTA
>JAEEGF011557047.1_pt1 | contig 13762 bp, 11 predicted proteins | sample 9134171 | NCBI WGS metagenome assembly JAEEGF01 (sample SAMN16246542, study PRJNA631951) | gut metagenome | biome: gut microbiome; feature: rumen; material: AP-attached | host: Bos | place: Iran: Karaj | collected 2018-10
ATATTTCCTGTTTCCATGATTGTTCTGAATAATAATGTTTCCATTTTGATCTCCTTTTTTGAATAAAACGAAATTTATGCTGACAGAGCCTGTATGTCTTTTGCTACTATAGTTCTGCTTGTCTTTGCAGGATACATGTAATCCACATAGCCTCTTCCGTATTTGGAGAAGGATGTCTGTCTTATTGAAAGCTCATCAAGTATCCTTGCCATCTCCACCGACATGGCTCCTGCTATCTTGAGTTCCATGAGATGTTGTCCGGGCTTTAAAATATCTTCTCCTACATTTCCCTGTTTTAGATCCAGATGATCTACTCTCCATCTGATGTTCTCATCAAACGTGATCCTAAGCTCCGGATCGTGTATGCCTGCCATCGCTATTCTGTCGTAGGATATTGCCATCGCAGGCTTAAGTCCTTTGTAGTAATCCTTGAAGTAATCGATTTCTCTTGAAATCTGTGATTCCTGAACTCCTGACCTATTGTCTTCATTCAGGTATTCCATGGCATCTTTGTAATTCATTCCGATTCGTCTTTTGTAAACCACTCCTTTGAATTTCTTCTTGATCTCTATGAAGGCTCTCGTGTCATCCTCCGGTACTCCGTAGGTTCTCAGCCTCAGCTTCTCTTTATAAACCGGTTTTTCAAGGGAAGCCTTGATCAGTCTGAAATCAGGTGTGTCATAATATATATTTAAGATGGAAGTTTTTCCGTAATCATCGACACAGGCCATTCCCTCGAGTCGTTCTCTCAAAGCTCTGTACTGAAAATCTTCCAACAGATATTTTGTTTCTATTCTCTGAAAGGTGTCCTTAAATCCACTCATTTCCTGTCCTCTTTTCTGTCTCAAACAGTTTTTATTTCTTCGTTCTGACGTTATGTTAATATGTGAACCTAAAAGAATCCTTAAAGAAAATATTTTTTGAAAAAAAAACATAAAAAAACTCCAAAGCAGCTAATTAACTGCTTTGGAGTGTAAACTCATATTTTTATTCCTCTTCTATATGAGCATTTGCGTTCTCCGGAATAACAACTTCATGAATGGATGGATCAAGCTCATGGAAGAAATGTCTCGTCTCAACCAGTCCCAATTTTGCTGTTTCGAACTCCCATAAGAACTTCTCCGGGATGTTCTCAAATCCGTACATATTGATACGTCCGGCATAGGCATGAATGATGCTTATGTATTTTTTGTCCAGCTCATAATTTCTAAGGATTTCTCTGCGAAGTCTGGGATGACTAGCCACAAACTTCCTTATATCTATCCTTAAGTCAAGGGGCAGTTCCTGCTCTCTTCTATGAACTGCTTTGAGGTACTTGTTATAAGTTTCCTCATCGATCTTCTGAAAACTGTCCTCATATTCATAGCATCCGGCACCATCCGGAAGAAACAGTCTGTATCTGCCATTTCCACAAATATCTTCTATCTCTGCTACAACCTGAGGCACCAGGGGCTTTCCGTTATAGTCGAGGATAATGATTTTGTCACCAACTTTATAAGAAGCCATACTCAAAATCTCCTTATCTATGATTATATTGCATCATAAATAATAGCCCCTAAACACCTATAAAACAATAGTTTTTCCACTAATTTAATGGCTTTCTCATTTTTTTAATAAATCCCGGCAAACTCCCGGAATATCTTTTCTTTCGGCGTGATGTCAAACTCCATATCTCTGCCGTTTGCAGGATGCCTGAATTTCACGCCGGCTGCACAGAGTGCCACATTCCTAACTCCGAGTCTTTCTGATATTTCACGGCTTTGGTCAGAACCGTATCTGCGGTCTCCCAGTATTGGATAATCCTGGGATGACAGCTGGGCGCGTATCTGATGATATCTTCCTGTCTGAAGCTTTATTCGAAGCAGAGATATATTAAAGCCATCTACTTCCTTTTCCTCAATGACGGAATACGAAAGGAGAGCTTCCTTTGCTTCCTTATCAGCGGCATCTGCGATCACTGCACATTTACTTGCAGGATCCTTTTTCAGATAATCCCTAAGCTCTCCCTCTTTTTGTTCAGATGGAAAAAAGCCCGCTGTGACAGCCAGATAAGTCTTATGCATTCCTCCGCCGGACTTTATCTGATCACCGAGTGAAGCTGCTGCCTTCCTGTTTTTGGCGAATACAATGATTCCCTCCACCGGCTGATCAAGTCTGTGTATCACATGGATATCACCCTTTTGTCCGCTCCGCTTCAGTCTGTTTCGCAGTTCGCTTTCCATGTCGGGAACGGAGATGTTCTTACTCTGAACCGCCATTCCTGCCTGTTTCTCACAGACCAGTATGTCATTGTCTTCAAATATTATATTTATCAAACCTTAAATCTGTATCCTACTCCCCAGATAGTCTCAATGTACTGAGGGTTACTTGTATCAAATTCAATCTTCTCACGGATCTTCTTAATATGAACCGTAACGGTGGCGATATCACCGATTGAATCCATGTTCCAGATTTTCCTGAAGAGTTCTTCCTTTGTGAAGACGTGGTTAGGATTCTCCGCAAGGAAAGTAAGAAGATCGAATTCCTTTGTTGTGAAGCTCTTTTCTGCTCCATCAACATAAACTCTTCTTGCAGTCTTGTCAATTCTAAGACCTCTGATCTCCACAACATCATTGGACTCATGTCCGCTTCCCACAAGTCTGGAATAGCGAGCCATATGAGCCTTAACTCTTGCTACCAGCTCTGATGGGCTGAAGGGCTTGGTTATATAGTCATCTGCACCAAGACCAAGTCCCCTTATCTTATCGATATCATCCTTTTTCGCTGATACCATAAGAACCGGAACGTCCTTCTTTTCGCGGATTCTCTTACATACCTCAAATCCATCCAGTCCGGGAAGCATGAGATCAAGTATCACAAGATCAAACTCTTCATTAAGGGCAGTCTGAAGTCCCACATCACCGGAATTTTCAATTTTCACTTCAAAATCAGATAATTCCAAGTAATCCTTCTCGAGGTCAGCAATCGCTTCTTCATCCTCTACAATCAGTATTCTGCTCATACCAATGGCCTCCTGTCTTTTTTGTTGTTTTTATACGCTCTCAAAATCGTGATCTACCACAGATTCTCCGTCCGCCTTCTCATGGTATTCCATGTACTTGCGAAGGACGAAATGCATGCAGGTGCCTTCACCTTCATGACTGGTAGCCCAAATGTATCCCCCATGATCCTCTATGATTTTCTTTACTATGGAAAGTCCGATTCCGCTTCCTCCCTGCTTGCTGTTTCTGGAGGAATCAGTTCTGTAGAATCTGTCAAAAATATTTGGTATATCCTGGGATCCTATGCCCTTTCCATTATCTTCTATCTCAACTCTTACCGAGTCAACTTCATCAAGAATTCTTACGTCGATGATACCTGATCCATCGTCCCTTCCCAGGTATTTGACGCTGTTACTTACGATGTTGTTTACAACTCTCTTAAGCTGCTCGGGGTCAGCGACTATCTGTGTGTCAGGTGCCGTAAGGTTAGCGTAATTAAGCTTGATATCCTTACTGTCCAGATCCATTCCGATCTCTTCAATACAATCTCCGAAATAGTCTCCAACTACTATTCTGGTAAAATTGTAGGGTATGCGGTTATTGTCGATGCTTGAGTATAACGTAAGCTCGTTTATAAGGTTATTCATGTCATTCGCCTTGTTGTAGATCGTGCGAATGTACTTCATCTGTCTCTCAGGAGTATCTGCGACTCCCTCTAAGAGTCCCTGTGAATAACCCTTTATCGCAGTAATAGGTGTCTTAAGGTCGTGGGAGATGTTACTTATAAGCTCCTTGTTCTGACCTTCTCTTATTACCTTTTCATCGGCTGATTCCTTAAGCCTCAGCCTCATGTCTTCATAATTTCTGTAAAGTTCTCCTATCTCACCTTTATCACCAATGTCTGTCGGAAGCATGTAATCAAAATTGCCGTCCTTGATATGCTGCATCGCAACATTAAGTTCATCCACCGGCTCGAAAAATCCCTTCCTTAGCCAGGCAGTCAATATGACACTGGTCGCTATCATTATCAACCCAAATGCAATTACCATGTAGGTAATGAGACTTGTATAATTATTGGCAACTGAATTTTGTATGATGATAAATGAAGCAATAACCAGGATAAAAGGTAAAATAACAATGGTTGCTGACGTGATCATCAGCCTGGTTCTAAAACGCATGTATGCTCCTTAAGTATATCATATTTACATATCCGGAAATTCTTCCGCAGCATTGCCAAGGATCTCCTGCATCGCTTTGTAATACATATCATAGCGGCCCTGACCTGTCAGATTCTCAAGCTCCTCTATCAGCTCAGGTGACTTCTCAATTACTTTAACTATATTCGGGTTATATCTTGTTCCTGCTTCGCTCTGCAGCTCCTTTAAGAGCCTCTTGAAGTCCTTACCCTGTGTATAGCTTCTTGTTAAAGTATCCGTTCCTGCTTCTATTGAATCCGCTATGGATATCAGATCTATGATGCTCCTTATCGGAGATTCTGTATTATCATAGTTCAGAGGATATCCGTGAAGTCCGTCGTAATGCTTATGATGTCCAAGAATTACATCCGCATAGGGAACAAGCGCGGAATTACCCTTTGCTTCCCTGTAGCCCACCTCGGAATGCTTTCTGATCGTAGCGTATTCCTTGGTATTAAGACTTCTGTTCTGTCTGTTAATTGTGTCCGGTATGTAACATTTTCCAATGTCATGTACCAGACCGCTGATTGTGATAAAGGAAAGAAGATATGCTTTATTTTTCTGTATATCTTCGAGAGTCTCTATCCCCCTGATTCCAATAAGCTCATCCGGTTTCTTTTCAATGATCTGCTGCCCAATAAGTGTTGCAATCTTGGCAACCATTTGGGAATGAATGTAAGTAAAGGGCTGCCTTCTTACAATCATCTGCATTATGAACTGAACCTTGTTGAGCTCCCCTTTTATTACCGGCTCTGCTGCGTGATACCACTGCTCACACAAAGGTTGCATCTGTCCGGTAAAGAATCTATATGGTATATCGGCTAAAATCGACATAGATTTAGGCATAAATTTTTCAGTCCACTCATCTAATGCAGATTCTTCCAATTTCATCTTTTCCAAAATCATTATTGACGTGCATGCATACTTGAAATGACGCATTACAAGTTCAAAGTTAACCGGGTCATTTTTAGAAAAATCCGGTGCAGGAATTATCTCATTGATACTCTTTATAAGAACATCAAGAACTTCCTCTGAGGGCATCTCTCCCCTCAGCCACTTGTATGTAACACAGGTCCTGAAATCAGGTGATCCAACAACGTCCCCTTCTCCGGCCTCTGCTCTCTTATTTGAATTTCCAAGAAGATCGAGATACTTATCCCTGTCCTCTTCTGTCAAAATATCTATATTTTTGGACTTCGCCATAAATGCGTCGTCGATAATCCTTAGGAAATCTTTTATCTGTTCATTGTCAGCGTCAAGTTTCTGAACGTTTTCATTTTCCCAAAGAGCCCACACCTCGTCATAAAGTCTGATACTCTCTGATTTTTCCGTATAAAAACCGGAAAGATATGTAATTAAGAATAAGTAATCCTGGAAAATAAACTCCCTGACTTCAGGAGAGGAAATCTGTGAATAGCGGCTTGCTTCCTTAATAGATTTGCGGAAATACTGAAGGGCTGTCTGCATACCTGTCTTATCACCTACGGAGCGGTAGAACTGCGCATATTCCGTGCCAAGTACGTGATAGATTGCAACAAGAAATTCCGGTTCATCCATATCAATGAAAACCGGCAAAATCTTCTCACAGAATTCAGTTAGTACTACGAAATCGTGATGATCATCAAAGAAAAAGCCAATTGCAAGATCATACAGAAGCTCTGCTTCCTCAGGAGTAATCTCCTCTGAGCAGTTCTCCCAAAGCTCTGCCATAAGTTCTTCATTCTCTTCGTAAACCTCACGCATGACATAGGATCGCTCAGAGAGAAGCTGAATCCAATCGAATGGATCCTGCAGAGTGAAAAGCTGATCTTCATATGTTTTAAGCTTTAAAGAGTTTTCAGTGTAAAGCTTCCTGAATTTCTCTGCAAGTTTTCTTTCTAACATCTGTACCCCTCAATACAATCTAGAAAAAGAATGCAAAATATCAGTCATAGTTATCATACCATATTTCGTTTATTAGTGCTATGGTGACTATCACTAATTGCACAAATTATTAGTATTTGCTAAAATTCTTATACATTCATATACAAGGAGGTTCCTATTAGCAAAAAGCGAAATGTCGTATTCTTTGGCTTATTAACAGCTCTTTTGGGAGGGGGAGCCGCTACTGCATCCATTTTTTATGATATGGCAGTTGTACCAAAAAAGAAGACACAGGAAGAAATAGATTCCGATCCTATCGACGCAAAATCGATCAGATGGCTTAGAAATTGCCCTGAGAGAGAAGACATATATATAAATTCAATTGATGAATTAAAGCTTCACGCTCACTACATTAAAGCAGCAGAAGAAAGTCACAAATATGCCATCTGTATCCACGGTGTGAAAAGCGATGGCGAATACATGGCAATGTACGCACAGCACTATCACGATCTTGGAATAAACGTCCTTCTTCCCGATAACCGCGGTTTTGGTAAGAGTGAAGGCGACTACACAGGCTATGGTTACTTTGACCGCCTGGATATTCTGGAATGGATTTACTCCATCATCCGCAAGGACAAGGATGCCCACATCATCCTTCATGGAGTGAGCATGGGAGCTGCCATAACTCTCATGACTACTGGTGAGCATCTTCCCGAAAACGTAGTATTTGCTGTTGCAGACAGCAGCTACACCACTCTTGTTGAAGAGTTTGCCGATGTTTACAAGATGACTAAGAACATCATTCCTGTTTCGGTCTGCCTCTTCATTCTCCGCATGGCTATATTATTGAAGTGCGGATATGACATTAAAAAGGTTGATGTTCTGGAAGCGGTTTCCAAATCCAAGACACCGACACTTTTCATTCATGGCGATGAGGACAAGCTTATCGATCCTCACATGTCAGCAAGGCTCTATGAAAAGTGTGCTGCACCCAAGCAGTACTGTCTGATTCTTGGTGCCGGCCATGTAAAGGGGGCTTATATAAACCCTGAAAAGTACTGGACTAAAATTGAAAAGCTAATGGAAAAGACTGGGTATTAAGCCCAGTCTTTTATCGTTTTATAAGTATTTACTTACTGTCGTCTTCGTTAATCTTTACAACCCACACTCCGTCAATCTTGGCAGCGCAGCCATCAGCGGGATATATGGGCATGTTCTTAAACTCATCAGTCGCCATGAGCTTTTCTTTCTTATCCTCTGTGAGATCACCTGTCTCAAGTCCGAACCAGATTTGAAGAACCCTGTCTCTGTTTGTGGGAAGGAAAAGAAGGTCCTCTAATGTAGCACCCTCGAAATCCACAAGCTCTTTGCCGTTCATGTTGTGATTTGCAACAGGCAAAGGATCGGGATAAAAACCTCCAAGTATTGTCAGGGGCTCTCCGTAGGTAAAGCCCTCGGCAGCTTCAAGCTTTGAAAGGATTCTGTTGTAGTACTGCATAACTCGGTTCTGAGCAATGTAGCTTCTGTAATAGGCGTTGTTTACAACTCTGGCACTTGAATAAAACTCAAGAAGCAGTGTGATGAACATGGCAGATGCAAAAAGTACCAGCACCTTATTCTCCCTGCTTACAGCTAGAAGCCTCTCCATTCCTGTGATTATAAAGAAATAAAATACGCTGTAGGAATAGATCATAACCGTTGATGCGTGAGACAGCTGCGGAGCCATCACATACACAAGTCCCAGAGCAAGAGGCATTATTATCAAAAGGATTATTGCAAGAATTCCTCTAAGGGGTTTTACAAATGCCTTCTTTTTAATGAAAAGAACAACTATGAGAACTATCAGCATGCCGGTCAACACTCTGTTAAACAGTGTGGGCGAGCCCTTCATAAAGCTCTCGGGCGCTGTTACGAAATACTGAAGTACTCTGTGGTAAGCTCTAAGTACCGCAAGAAGAATATCACTGGGAGAGGTCTGACCTATATCACTAAGTCCCTTGTAATCACTAAGATCAACAAACTTAAGACTTACAAGATAGCCTCCCATTGCGATTCCAAGACCAAGGATACTTCTAAGTCCCTTCTTCACAATGATGAAAACATCGCCTCCATCTATCAGCATGAAGAAATAAATAAGCACAAACAGTGAAGCTGCCAGTCCAAAATACGCCTGATAGCAGGCCATACTGAAGAACTGAATCACCGCGCCAAGTATAAATCCAAATTTGTACTTCGAGGTTATATGGACGTTAATGGTGGTGGCCAGAATTGCAAGAGCAAAAGTAGGCGCAAGGTACATGTAGTACATATTGCTGGCAGTACTTGGAAGAGTCATCATCGTAACTCCGATAAGAACCGCGGCTGTTATGCTCTCTATTTTCAGGGTGTTCACTATAACGCAGGCGGCAATAGACAGAATTATGATCGCCATTATTCCGTTCAGTGCCGGGCTTGACCACGGTGAAAACAGATCATGAACCGGCTCCTGGAACCATCTTCCCAGTACCTTTCCTCCGCCAACACCCGGAACACATACGATGTCGTCCAGATTGGTTATCTTATTTGACAGCATATAAAAATGAACCAGCAATCCCGTTATTAAACTGGCAAAAAAACAGAATCTGTTAGTTACCGGAATGCTGCTCCATATTTTTTTAAGAAAATCGGGCATTTGCTTTTTTTCTTCCATCGCAAACTCCTCTTCAATATTAAAATCGAATTCAATTATAGCAGAAAATATGGTAGTATGAACAGAATGATATTATAGATAGAGGACTATATTTGATGAAAAAGCTACGTACTACTTCAATCGCTTTTATTCTTGTTAATCTTTTTACACTGCTCATTTTTCTTGCAATTTTCAACTTTAAATATCCCATACGCTACAACAATATGGGCGGTGACAACATATGGCAGTCCGCTTCAACCATAAAGTATGTAAACATCTGGCTTGAAGAAGGCGCTGCTTCCATGCATTTTACCGCATGTGAAAACTATCGTTCCATCGAGTTCCAGAGCTTCAACGACAGAGTTCCGTTTATCAGCTATCCCAGCGGACATATCTTCCTGGTGTGGCTCTGTGCAAAGCTCTGCGGAAGGAGCTTTATCAACATTTCCTTCGTTAAGCACCTTCAGATGGTTCTGTTTGCCATAGAATCAATGCTGTTTTCAAGCTTTATCTTCGTATTATTGTGGAAGCACCGCATTGGAAGCTGGCTATCCCGCATCATAATTCCTGCCTGCACTGTCGTTTTGTGGATGCTCCTTCCTGTTAATGCCTGGTATATGCCAAACGTGTTCTTTACTGATCAGAGCGTAATCTTTTATGTGATGCTGTTTCTGTTTTTGGAGGTGCTCATATATGTTCCCGAGCTTAAGGAGCACAAGGTACAGAACATTATCGTGCGCGTTCTCCACTTTTTGACCATCTACTGCGGAATCCTTACAGATTACTACTTCTGGATACTCGCATTTTTCGTATTCCTCATGCGAATGATAGGAATGATCTTAAATAAAAAAAGCATCAGAGAGATTTTTGTTTCTGCTCTTAAATATGCAGTTCCTGTTGTTCTTGCTGTTTCAACCTTCATTCTTCAGCTTAGCTTTGTGGATGGATGGCTTGATACTCTTCAGTACAAGCTGAAATTCAGAACAGGCGGTGACGACAGTCTTTCCGCTATTGTTTCAAGGCTTATTGAGAACTTCACCTCCTCCTTTACGCAGGAGCAGCGAAGCTTCATGATCTACCTTTGCCTCTTCCAGCTTGCTGCCATCGTTATATCATTCCTTACACTTCAAAAGGGCAAGCGTATAAGAACACTTTTTGTAAATAATGACATCGCACTTATAATTGCAGCCTACGCTTCAGTTGTTTTCCAGATCATCCTGCTGAAGAACCATTCTGCAGTTCACGAGTTCTCAATGATGAAGGCCGGATGGTGTGTTGCCATGACTGCACCTATTGCTACAATTGCCTATACCCGTGCCATCAGTATGGGAAAAGATGATGATAAGGCTCTTTTCCTTGGACGAAAGATTGCTCCTCTCATTCCGATCTTTGCTTTATGCTTTTTCATACTGATACTTATAACAGGTGTGCCCACATCAACCTCCAAGTATATTGTTTCAAGGGATGGTGAAGAGGACTACTCACTTGATGAGTTCCTCTACAGGAATACCGATTACAACGATGTGTGCTTTTCATTTACTAATGAAATTCACTACGAGCCGCCTATGGACCTCACAATTTCACATGAGAGAGTTTATCTGGTTGACTCCGTAGAGGAAATAGATACGAGATTCCCTGATCTTAGCAGCGAAGCTGTAAAGCTTCTTCTTGTTGACGAAGCTGCTATGGATGAGAATCCAAAGCTAAAAGATATGGCTCTTCCTTTAATAGAAAAGTCCAGTATCCGTGCTAAGGAAGACGGATATATCCTTTATGAGTTGCCCAATGAGTAAGGTTCACTACTTTCTCAATATGTGGTACTCTAATAAAATAAGGAGATGTTTCAGAAATGTCTAAGAAAATTGTTTTAACCGGTGGCGGCACTGCCGGCCACGTTACACCTAATATGGCACTTATACCTGAGCTTAAGGAAAAGGGCTATGAGATAAGCTATGTCGGTTCCCACACAGGAATCGAGAAAAAGCTCATAGCTGACTATCATATTCCCTATTATTCAATTTCCACAGGTAAGCTCAGAAGATACTTTGATCCTAAGAATTTCTCAGATCCTTTCCGTGTTATTAAGGGATTTTTTGAAGCCCGCGCTTTACTTAAAAAATTAAAGCCCGATGTTGTTTTCTCCAAGGGTGGTTTCGTATCAGTCCCTGTTATAAGAGCGGCATCAACTCTGCATATTCCCTGTATATTGCACGAGTCTGACATGACTCCCGGACTTGCTAACAAGCTCAGCTTTTCATCAGCTAAGACCATCTGCTGCAACTTCCCGGAGACCCTTGATCTACTGCCTTCAGACAAGGCAGTACTTACAGGAACTCCCATAAGAAAAGAACTCCTTAAGGGTTCAAGAGAAGCAGGTAAGAAGTTTTGCGGCTTTACAGATGATAAGCCGGTTATCATGGTCACAGGCGGAAGCCTTGGTGCTCAGAGCATCAATGAGACATTAAGATATGCGCTTCCCAGACTCCTTCCTCACTTTAACATAGTTCATCTTTGCGGTAAGGATAAGATGGATAACCTAAAGCTCAACATGGAAGGCTACAAACAGTTTGAATACGTCAAAAATGAGATGAAGGACATCTTCGCCATGGCTGACGTGGTTGTATCAAGAGCAGGCGCAAACGCTATCTGTGAACTCGCTGCCCTTAGAAAGCCCAACGTACTTATTCCTCTTTCTGCCAAGAGCAGCAGAGGTGACCAGATCATAAATGCCAAGTCCTTTGAGAAGCAGGGATTTTCCATTGTTATCGATAATGAAGAACTTGATGAGGATATTCTTGTAGAGAGCATATTCGATGTGTATGAACACAGAGATAAATATATTGCCAAGATGCAGGAATCAAATCAGTCAGGTGCTACAGAAACCATTCTAAATATTATTGAAGACGCTATAGTTAATAAATAAAAAAATCCTTCCCAGAATTAAAATGGGAAGGATTTTTCTATCTTATTTTCTCTTATCAGATGTTCAGAAGATCACTATAAACTGCAAGTGCTCCGTCTGTCTCATGTGCAAGTACCTTCTTAGCAAGTACCTTACCAAGCTGAACACCTTCCTGGTCGAAGCTGTTAAGATTCCATACAAATCCCTGGAACATAACCTTATTCTCGAAGTGAGAAAGAAGTGCGCCAAGTGACTTAGGATTGAGCTCGTCACCAATGATGATGCTTGAAGGACGTCCGCCCTTAAAGTTCTTGTTGAGGTTCTCATCCTTTTTACCACAAGCAAATGCTACGATCTGAGCTGCTACGTTAGCGCAGAGCTTCTGCTGGCTTGTGCTGCCCTGGATGTCAACGTCATTCTGAAGCTGGCTGTTCTTGAAGCCGATGAACTGCATCGGGATAACGTCTGTACCCTGGTGAAGGAGCTGATAGAAGGAGTGCTGTCCGTTTGTACCGGGCTCACCGAAGATTACGGGACCTGTTACATAGTCGATAGGCTCACCGAAGCGGTTAACACTCTTACCGTTAGACTCCATATCAAGCTGCTGAAGGTGTGCAGGGAAACGGCTAAGTCCCTGAGAATATGGAAGCACTGCTGTGCTGTCATAGCCAAGAACGTTTCTCTCATACACGCCGATCATAGCATCGAGCATTGCAGGGTTCTTGTACATATCCTTGTTTGCTGCAAGCTTGTCTTCCTCTGCTGCGCCATCAAGGAACTGTGCAAATACATCAGGGCCAAACGCAAGTGAAAGAACTGCTCCGCCAACGCCTGATGTTGATGAATATCTTCCACCGATGAAGTCATCCATAAAGAATGCTTCAAGGTAATTGTCACTCTTTGCAAGAGGTGATGTCTCAGAAGTAACAGCGATCATGTGCTTGGATGCATCAAGACCTGCCTTTTTAAGAGCATCTGTAACAAATGACTCATTTGTAAGAGTCTCAAGAGTTGTACCTGACTTTGATACAAGAATAAAGATAGAATGAGCAACATCTACTGAATTAAGAACTGCAGAAGCATCATCAGGATCTACGTTACTGATGAACTTGGCTTCCATCTTGAAGTTGCCGGTCTTCTTTGCCCAGTTCTCAAGAGCAAGATACATAGCTCTTGGACCAAGATCAGATCCACCGATACCGATCTGAACTACTGTTGTGAACTTCTCACCCTTTGCATTGGTGATCTCGCCTGAGTGAACCTTGTTTGCGAAAGCAGCGATTCTCTCCTGCTCCTTAACATAAAACTCACGCTTGTCTACACCGTCAGCCTCAACTGCATTTCCAAGCTGACCTCTTGTAAGCTGGTGAAGAACCTTACGCTTCTCACCTGTATTTATAACTTCTCCATTATAAAGAGCTTCATACTTCTCAAAAAGCTGTGCCTCATCAGCAAGCTTTGAAAGTGCTGCGAGAATACTGTCATCTACTGCCTTGGCTGCGTAGTTAAAGCTCATGCCTGCTGCCATTGGCACCTGATAATTCTTTACTCTGTTTGCACCATTCTCACCTGACATAACTGCTGCAAGATCTACCTTGCCGGTCTTCTTAAGCTCTTCAAAAGAACCTAATGTGTCTAGATTTTTCCAATTAATCATTATTAATCCTCCTGTGCGGTTAATGAAACCATTCGGAAAACGTATTCCGCCACTCGATTTCAAGTGTATCAAAGAACTTTTTCCATATCAATAAGGTAGAAGTAAAATATTGATGAAGTTTTCTCTGAATAATTACAAGTTCTTCAAAAGTTCCATCGTTGCTGCCGCACAGTCTTTTGCTGCCTTTGCCTCGAACTCAGGATAATCCTTTATCTCACTTCCATCTGCCTTGTCGGAGATAGCTCTGATAATAAGGAAAGGAATATTGTTCAAAAAGCATGCCTGCGCAATTCCGCATCCTTCCATCTCACAGCACATTCCGTCAAAGTCCTTCTTTATGGCATCCTTTACCTCGGATGAGCTTATGAACTGGTCTCCGCTGCAAACTCTGCCCTCAAATACTTCCTGATCAGGAACTGCCTTTTTAATTGCTGCCTTCGCCTTCTCTCTTAAGGCTTCGTCTGCGGTAAAAGACGCTACTCCAAGCTGAGGGAT
>JAEEGF010826641.1_pt1 | contig 13759 bp, 7 predicted proteins | sample 9134171 | NCBI WGS metagenome assembly JAEEGF01 (sample SAMN16246542, study PRJNA631951) | gut metagenome | biome: gut microbiome; feature: rumen; material: AP-attached | host: Bos | place: Iran: Karaj | collected 2018-10
ATGATAATAATACGAATTTCTTTTTCATGTGAAAAAGGTTTGCGTTTCATATACATTGAAGGAACAATATTATTGCCAATATCTTGAGCTGTATGCATGTGAAGGTTTTTTATCCACTGCAATAATTCTTTTTTATAATAATATTCAACGACACCAATAGATGTTGTCGCCATACATTCATCTGAAATGTAAATCGAGTCAAATAATTTTTGTGCAGTAGTTTTTATCTTAATGGCTGAATCATTAATATTTTGAGGATTAGAATATATTCTCCACATGGCATCAGATTCGTTCAGACTAGTCCAACATTGACCATACACTTGATTAATAATATTATCTGCTTTCAGAGGAATATTCTTATACATAAACTTCTGTTTTAGGAGAAAGTTTTCGTATGTATCTTTCCATTTTTTTACTTCAGAAATATATAGCTTTTGTGACTTAAGCATATTTAACACATATCTAAACGGTATGTATTTATAGATCGATTTTTTTAAATCAAGATCATTCAAAACGCATCTCATCTTAAAATCGTTATTTATTGCCATTTTAATTATAGAAAAGATAAACAATAAGATTATTTTATGTTATTACCGCTATGCGTTAAAACTCGAGGCCGAGGCGGAAGGTAAAGCCACCAGAGTTTTGTGTCCCTTCCACTTCCATAAAGACGTCATCGCTATTGCGGATTTTCTCATTCTCGATAGTATAGCATGCTCCGTCCTTATTAAGCCAGTTGTCGTAGTAGTAGATTGGCTTCACGCTCTGAAATGTGTAACCTACGCTGGCATTGATGGCCAATGGCGTCTCTTTGCCAAGCGCGAAACGAATACCTATCGACGGGCTGATCATCAGCCCCATGTGTTTGCCCATGTTGTAACCTGCTCTCAGATCAATGAATGGGTCGATATTTGACTTTAGAAAATCGACGCGCAGGTTGCCAAAGAGAGTATGGGTGCTGTACTTCTTGGCAATCTGGTCAATAAACAGGTAATACTCATAGCCAGCTCCTACAAACAGCCACGGCTTAAACTGGTAACCATGCGTGGTTGAAATTCCATAACGCGTAAAGCCATATTTGCCAGAACCGAATGACGCCTGACCATCAATAAAGCCGCGGTAGCCCTTTTGTGGGCCCTTGCCATTGAAGTCGCCATTGAATGCCACATTGTCCGGCCTTGGACGACGCTGCACACGTTCAATTTCGTGGATATCGTAGCGCAGTACGCGTCCGTCGTCAGTACGTATCACCAAGTGGCTCTTGGGCTCATAGTCAGTAATTTTGCCCTTTATCACCTGACCGTTATTGAGATACACGACCTCATATTTATCGCTTTCATATGCATTTGTGCTTATTGCCAATATAAAGAGTGACAATATCAATAATATGGTCTTTTTCATTTAAATCTCTTGCATTTTGATAAAAAAAGTTTAAATTTTTCTAAAAAAACTCCATAAATCACATAAGAGGAATCATTTTCTGTTGCTTTGTAAATTGTTAATCAAATATTCAAGTTACAAATACGGAATATATCTATAATAGTTATCACCAATCACTGTTAATGAACCTGTTTCTTAAGTATTTTAATCGATTTCTCACTTCGGTTGCTGTGGTATCATTCTCCAAAATAGGAATCTGTATTTCAAATAGTTTTATAATGTCTTTTTTTGAGAAATAAAATCTTTTTATCTCTCCTTTCTCAACAATAGACACACACATAGTGCCAAATTGATGTCTGTTCTCAAGAGAATCAGGAGAATCAACTTTGTCTGAATAAGATTCTATGGATTTCTTAATTTTGGAATAACTACATTTATCAATTTTATAAGTATAAACAGGTCCCATTATAGAATCAAACCACATTAGACCATAATAAAAAACATCGTTTGTCTTCTTTGTTTCAGGATTAGTATAACTTCCTAAATTATAATAGGACATTTGAGTTGCCCAAACAGGTTTGTCTTGATTACCTCTGTGAGAATAGACAATTTTATCTATCTGATTCTTAGCCAATTCATCAGAATAACAAATGCTGAATGCTAGAAACGATAATAATATGAATAATATTTTTCTCATAACTTTACTTTATTGAATCGTTAAACATTTTTTTATGTTTTTCTGAAAGAGATGATCTTAAAATGATTCTATTTGCATGTGATTTGTTGTCTTTTCCAACGGAAAAGCCGTATGTTAAAGTAAGTATTATTTGAGGACATGTCTGAAAAAATATGTCCTTAAAAGTGTCCTCAAAAGAACCGTCCCTTTGAGGACGTAATTATTGGTTATCAAATATCCATATTTTTTTACTAATAGAATGACCGCACAAATTTTGTGAAAGCAAAGTGAAAGATTTAGTTATTCATTGTCATCCTTGATAATTGTACTGAATTAGAGGTATAATTATTGTTATTAAAAAAATCAACTGTTATCTCATCTTGTTTAATGATTACCCTGAAAACATAAGTTAAAAAAGCGTCATCTTCCGCACATATCACACTTTCTCTACGCAAGTCATCCATACTTCTTATAGCATCTAAATCCCAATTGCAAATATATGTTCGCCATAAATTGTGTTCAGAATCATCTTCACTAATCCAGAAAGTTTTCAAAGGACTTTTAGTTGAATATTTTTTATAAACAAAAATGCTATTTAATGCCCTGTTTTTCCAAGCTTGAGAATGAAAAGGATGATATATATCAAAATCTTCAGTAAAATATAATGTGTCTCCAACATTTATATTAAGAGAATCAATAAAGTTAATTTGATTTCTAATCTCATCATACCATACCACAAGGGAATCATAATAGCAAGCTGCTTTAGATTCTGAAAAAGCTTCATTTATTTCACGTGCATTAGCAATATGATCAGTATAAATATGACTAATTTTTTTCGATATATTAAGCCAATCATTACTTGAAACTAAAGTATTGCCAATTACAATAACAATTATTGTCAAAATAGTTTTTTTCATTATTTCAAAATCATTTTTTGTTTTTTAATAAAAGTGGAGTTCTAACAAGAACAGGTCGGCCAAATAAATATACTGGTTTTAAAAAGAATAAGTTATAATTATATTTAGCGTCTATTGCCCTAGTGTCTTCATTGGGTGTGTGATTTTCATAATATGAATAGTGTGACCGCAAAGGGATATTATGTTCTTCTCGAATCGCGTTCTCCCATGCAATTGCAACTTTTTCAGAATTTGGAACTAAATATTTGCTATTAGTTGTAATTAACAATTCACACCAAATACCAGAAACAACATTGTTGATTTTGTCAAAAGCATGACCCAATTCATGAGATAAACCAATGAATGAGGGTCTTTCAATATTATTATTCACATCAATGCCCCCCTCTAAACACTTGGGGTTCCATGCCAAATCATATTCACCAGTATCTGTATTTTTTGTTAATCCATTAGAACCATATGATATATTTATGACATTATCTATTCCCACTAAATAACTCACCATCATGTTTCCATACGTTTTTCCCATTAGTTTTGCGAGAGCCGTTTCTAATTGATGTAGAAACTCAGAGTCGCCTTTGTACATCTTATTGTATTCATCATAAAAGCCCCAGTCTTCTCCATCCATCATTTTATAAGTGTATCTTTTACCATTTTCACGATATGCAATAACCATTCCACTTGGATCAGTAAAATTAAATGGATTATTGGCACAGAATGAATATGGACTCAAATGTGGGTATTTCTCCTGCATCGGATCCGGGGTCGTGAAACGCATGAAGATGGGGTCATACATTCGAGCAAGATTGTCGTACCACGACAACCCTCCGAATGCCCTCCACTGTTTGCTTGTGTGACGACGGTCATCAAACACATTTAAACTTTCATGCACAGGGATGCCACTGGCATAGTACATCATTGAACATTCTTGATTGCCTTCTTCATCAACCACAGCCCTGATACTGCCTAAATAGTCGCGCTCGTAAAAGTGATAACTCACACTATCACCATCATTGTGAATGTCGATATAACCAGCCTCGTTATAAATGCGCGGTGGCTTACCGCTCTCCATCACCATGTCGCCCTGGAAATCACGACGTAAAAACCGCACCCTGCGCTGATCAACCCATGTGGTGTCGCCAGTGACACGATTTATGCGCATTACTGTCACATAATAGAACTCTCGCATAATTTCCACATGCTTGCTACCATCGCTTTGGTAGGTAATATGAATATCATGGTCGGTATCAAGATTTATAATTGAGGGCAAGCCTAACGGATTATATACAATCTGGGTGATACCACGACTATCATCACGAGTTATTCTGCCATCAAGGTCGTAATCAAATGCATCAGGATAGCTTCCTGAAACCAATTGTGCGTCCTCGCCCAGATAAAGGTCAATGACTGCCGAATCGGTCACCGACTGCATCTGATTGCCAGCATAAGTGAAGCCTAAACGGTCAAATGCAACTCCACCACTGTTCACGCCACTGCGAGCGATGCTGGTCACATTGCCGTTAAGATCATAAGTGTAACGTTCATCATATTGAGGATATCCTGATACATTTACTTTTGTCACCCTATTCAACTCATCATATTCCATTTTTCGATTATAACTCTGAGAGATCCCAAGTCTGTTATTTAATGTCTCAGAAATACCTGAAATGGTGCCGTCAAAACATGGATAATGTCCATTTCCCAATGCTGAGCTATTATAATACAGCGTCTGGGAGAAATATCTGCCCTCTATGCTTGTCTTCCATCCTCTTAAATTGTAACTATAGGTAATGTGATTTGAATTAGAATTACCATAATAACAATCAGCCAAACGACCTAACCTATCGTAAGAATAAATACCAAGATTTCTCCAGTCTTTATTACCGTATCGATGACGAATTCGTGTGTTTCGTCCCCAGTTGTCATAAGTGTATTGCCACTGCTCCATGTGACTATCTAATACCTGTTGCTCTGCGAGTTGCTGAGTAAGCCTTTTCTTTGCAGTTAGATTTCCATTATGGTCATATGCCATGAAAGTAGAAACCATGTAATCCTGTCCATATATGTCACGCTCTGCAGTCATCACGACATTGCCCTTGAGGTCATAGGTGTTTATGCGAACAAAAATATCGCCTTCGAAATCAGATGTTGTTGTGCCCGTGAGCAAACCTTTTGCATTATAGATGTCACCACGTTCATAAGATGCATCCACTGGCATTGGTATTAACGTTCCCCAATGACTGTAATCGTCATAGTAATATGCCTTGTCGGCGGTAAAATGGGGAACTCCACAATTATTGGTATAAAGCATATAGCCTTCATAATCGAGATATGGGTTGTAAGTCTCTATCAAGGTTGTGCTGCCCCATTGCTGCTGTAAACTTTCTCTAGTCGCTCCTGCGATAATTGCTCGACCTTCTATAGCTATACGCTGTTGATTATCAAATTTACGAACACTCCATTCATTTTTCATTCGTTGTTCGCCATCTTGACTGAAAATAACACGGTTCAGTTTATCATAAACAAAATGTCGTTCAGCTTGCCCTGGCATCTTTTTTGTCACACAACGATCACGATTGTCATAACCATAAACGTAGCAGTAGCGTTCTACCGCATCTGCATTGCAGACAGTTCCGAATGTGGCTTCGTCTTCACCAGAATGTTGGTTCGTAAATATTTCAGCAGCGACAGGTGATATCATGTAACGCAGTCGTCCAAATATGTCATAGACCCAATAAGTGTCGGCAAAATCATTCCCGACACATTGCCGCTGTAATATTCTTCGGCCAAACTTGTCTGTAAATATTGCTGAGCCGTTTCCTTGCTCATCAATTGTTACTTCAATATGCAATGTGCCGGGAGAGTACTCAAATTTTCTGCGTAGCGTGCCACTATCATCCACAAAAAAGTTAAGACATGAGATGTCACAATCTATTAAATCGTTAGGATCAGTCCAACATTCACAAGGGTTGCCGTTTAGTAAATAGTAATGTTTCACGCTGGCTTCATTCTGTCTCCAGTCTTCTCCTGGACCCAGTTCAACCGACCGACGGTTGTGGTGGGTGCCGTCATAGGTGGTCTCAGTAAAAGGATAAATGTCACTGTGGAAACTTTGTGCGAGGTTCTCAAACCCAGATGGATATCCACCATCACAACAGGATGTCCTTACAGGCAGCCATTTCTTATATTCACGCCCCAAAGAATCGTAAGTGATATAATCGGCAATATCATATTCTCCGCTTCCAGCAGCCACTTTAATGGTGCTTTTAGTACGTCCAAGACCGTCAAAATGAGTGACTGATATACGAGACATCGTATAGTCATTCACTGGCTCTGATGTGCTACCGCTCAATGGCTCAGTGATGCGCACCCAATTCCCTTGTGCAAAAACTTGAATCACGCATATTACCAGCAACGATAAGAATAATATATGACGCTTTGATCTCATCTCAATATTTTTCATTGCAAATATATAATTTTTAATTATCATTTCCTAAAAATCTTAAAAGAAAATAGTTTACTTCCTATATAGGCAGTAACTACATACTCACCCTGATGCAATTGTGATGTGTCAATGCTTAAATTGCCGTGAGTGTCCTGAGTTTGGCGCGTAAAGCCAGACATGAACGCACCAGTCATGCTATATATTCCCACCATAATGTTTGTGGGAGTCTCACTGTTGTAACTGAGTGTCGTTGAAACGTCGACCACTAACGGCGATAATGTGCAGCAATCTCCCTGTGAAAGGAAGCCCAAATTACTATTACTTAAACCAGCCCCATTACCTTGAATCAATTGTTCTATGTTCCAAGGTTCATTACGGTCTATCATGCGAAGGGAATCATTTTGCGCATCCTCTGCAAGTTCTTCTTCCTGCATTTTGGGAGAAAAGTAGCAAGTCTTGGTTAACGAATCTACCTGTATCTGGTTATAGAATGTCTTTACTATATTCTGCTCCAATATCGGGTAACGATATCCGCGGGCATACCAGCTATAGGTGTCAATGCTGTGAGTTATACTATCATTTACTAGCCAGCCAGCAATGGAATCGCTGTTTAACATAAGGCTGTCGCCTCTCATTAAAAATGATTTAGAAAAGTCGGCACTTATGTGAGTAGATCCTGCACGGTATCGATGAACGAGCAACACATTACGCAATGAGTCACAATCTGGAGTTATCAACCGTCCTTTTGCCTCTACTGCAGTACAGCTGTTGCCTGCTTGCCTCAAGTAGTGCGAGCCATCAACAACACCTTCTCCATAAAACCAGCAACCCACACAACTTGTATATCCCATCGGATACGCCATCAACAGTTCAGGAAGCAACATGTCTAAATGCTTGAATGGCGCATTATGCACAACAAGTGAGATTGTGTCTCCAGACATTGCTAAATATGACACTTCACGATTCTCAGCTTTAGCAATCAAGCTATCACTCAACTTATAATATTTTATTTGCTTACCAGTATTTTCAACTCTCAATTCTGCGAAATCCCATGTAACGTTGTCTCCTGTTGTTATTGTGTTAAACAATTCAATGGTCTCAGCATTAAGAACATCTCCATTTCTTGGAGAATTATGACTGAAGTCAAGGTAATAAGCTGATACCATAGAGCAATAAAGCGTAATTATCGCCAACATTATTTGTATTTTCTTTTTCAACATAATTAATTATTCTGGTTATGATAGTGATAGTCATATTTACGGATAAAATATCCATTAAAATCTTTAACGTCTTTAAGACGACCAAAGTCGTCATAATTATAGTATGTTGTTACACCTCTTGCGTCAGTCATTGTTCCGACACCAACAAGCCAATCATAGGTCATTGTAGTAACATCGTTTGCTGGGAACAAACTTCTTATAGCAGAAAGATTGCTTGGGGTTAAGTCATAACGGTTCAGTAACTGGTGTGGTTTCATCCCATCAGGTAGAACTGAGTTAACAGTTGAGTAAGGTACACCCTTTATCTCAGCTATAGGATGAGATCCTTTGTAGCCCCATAAATAGGATGCAAAAACAACTCCGTTATATGATATTTCTACGATATTACCACCGTTGTCATATTGGTAAGAATACTCAGGTAAATTAATCGCATTTTTAAGAGCTTCTGTTGCTTCTGTACCGTTATTGCCTATCATATACTGGTTGTTATTTGACATACCAGTTGGTCCACGATAAGTTCCCACCAACCTACAATTGGAATCATAGACATTACGACGAGAGGATATTATTTTATCTTCGCACATTGTTACTTCTGTCTCACGTAATGCTAAGGTTTTACCTTGGCGATGTAAATAAGTATAATATGTTATATAAGTTTTACCATCAGAAGCCAGATGAGACTCCGACCGTATTAAGTTCGCATGAGGGTTAGAATTATAGATATTGAAGAAATATGTGTAATTGACCTCATTCTCCATCGATTGAACAATTTCACCTCCTGAAGACATGTATCTTTTTAATTCCGTAGAATGAACTGATACCAATCTTTTGTTATATGGAATAAGCTTGTAGCGGCAAGTCTCATACACACTGCTATAAATGTCCAAATTATCCGGGGTGGGAACATTCATGCTATCAACATCTGTAATCCTAAAGAAGTCACCAGTAAAACATGGTAAGTTTGAAGTTTGCTCAATTAAACTATAATCATATTCTTCTCGTTGATATAATTTACCATTGCTAAAATATTCATTTTTTATAAGATTACCTGTTTTATGATCTTGGGAAGTAAGTATTCTTGCTCCCCCTGAAATATAACCATATAATGGACAATCAATCACATCATTATCGAGTAGGTTTTTCATTGAATCAAATGTATGACGAATTGATACACCGTCACCAATAAATTCTAAAACTGTAGGATACTCAACATGTGACCCTCGTCCTCCTGCTGAAGAGAACAAACCATCTGATCCAAATGACTCTAAATGTGCCCAGTCAGTAATAAAATTTCCAGCTGGAGTCAATGGCTTAAATGTGCCAATGTGTTTTTGAGATTCATAATATGGTTCTTCCCATATTGTTCCACTTGACAAGAGAGGATTAATAGAATCCTTATAAGTATAAGTCTTTTTTATATCATAAAAATCCCCACAAGAAGACCTAATTGAACTTATTCGTAATCCTCCCCAATGCTTTGAATAGTTTATTTGAGTATTTTCTAACGTCTTAGTAGTGATTGAAACAAAACCATTTTCACCGTTAGCATTATATGAGCCAGAATGTTTTACAAGATAATTATATATTTCGGCAGGTGTCACATTGTCAAGATTGTTATACTTATCTCTCAACCAATTATATGGGTTTTTCAAATGGATAGTATAAGTCCCTATTGCTTCTGCACTTGTAAGAAAAACAGTAATAGGTGCTTGAGAGCACTGACTGCAATCTATAAAAAGACGTCTTTTTAATGTCCCATTTGGATATCTGATTTCAACCCTTGCGTCATTGGAGTTGCTATCGTATTGTGTGTGAGTATAATAGTATTTACTATTAATAGTTGCTAATCCACAACCACTATTCATAAGGTTTGTTATAAAAGTAGATATGTCTAAGGTCAATTCAACACTTTGACCAGTCGGAACACTAATTGTCATGTATCTGTCAAAAACACTAGAACTAACAGATGCGTCGGTAATGGAGCTTAGTTCTGCTGGAAAACCATATAATTGATATTCATTGGTATTATAATTATTGCTACTACTCATACCAACAGCGGCATTTCTAATAAAGGAATAATCATTTTGTTCCCAGTTTAAATAGGTGGTTCCACCTGTTGCATAGCTGATAGATGTCAATACTCCATTTTTTGTTTTTGACACATTAGGATTTCGATCCGCTCCACTATTTGTGTAGTAATTTGTCCTCGTTAATAATGTGTTATTATTTGCTCCATTATAATAGCCCCAATGATCTTGTGCAAGATAATAGTCAGCCGTCACACTATAATCTGAATAGTAATTAAAAGTATATAATTCTATCTCATTATTTTGAGGAGTCATTTGTGTAATGGAATTTAAAAAACGTTTATTTACAGGAAGGAACTGTTCAGATACGCTTTTGAATACTCCAATTTGCCTCTCCTCTGAATTTAACCTATAACTATAAACTAATTCTGGAGTTGAGGCGTTTCTGTAAACAGAAATTTTAGAGATCTTTTTTTCGTTTATATCATAATCAAAAACCACTTTTACAGATTTTGTTGTAATACTTGTTAGCAACTGAGGATAGTAAGTTACTATATGCTGATGTGAGGAATATACATTCTCTTGAATCATATCAGATTGTGATGAATGTGTATAGTTATATGATTTTCCAACCCATTCATCACGTCTTTTTCCTTCAGTATAATGGAATGTAATCGTATCTCCATTCACACTAATGATTTTCTCTAAATGCCAAGCAGAATAGTGATATATTGTGTCAACAGCTTGATAACCTTCATCGTGAACATATGTGTAACGTGTCCGTTCAGGAGCATTAAATATATATCTTGTTTGAAGTTCATCCACAAGCACATATTCACCAGCCACTGTACTTCTGTATCGATCTGGTATATCAATATTGCTCGATGTACTTAACTCAATATGATGATTTTCAGGGTTTATGATAAAAGTCCCACTGTGTCCAAGAAAATTGAAGTTGAATATGTCATTTGCCATATCAACCCTTCCAGCATTGAAGGCATTACAATATCTGGAAGGTAAAGCATAACTGTAAAACTGAATAGGATTATATATGTCTATTTTTGCCAAAGTTGAATCGCGCATTTTTTGTTCATTTTGTGTTAAATGAAACAGACCGTGCAACGGCTCCTTATTCAGTTCATCAGGCAAGCCGTGAACACTTCTTGATATACAACCACCAGCATTCAGATACCATCCCATGCCAATAAATCCAGGCAATTCATTTACCTTTATTCCTCCGCCGTGATAATTAAGAGTAATTGGCACAACTAAGTTTCCTTCTTTTATTGTATAGATTGGAATTGTTATATCCGGCTGTCCAGTAAAAGGTGACACTGGGATATCTAAAGACTTCATAAGCGAAGCCACCTCTGGCGATGGTGGAATGATTGAATAGTCATCTGGATAATATGACTCTGTGCTTTGTCCCCACAAGGACAAAGTACTAATAGCAATAATTATTAATGGAGATAAACGTCTTGCCATAATCTTAATCTTTTGTCTTCTTGGGAGTTGCCCACCTATAATTATATAAGAGGGCAACCCCATAGAAGAAACTAGTAAAAAATAAAGTAGTTAAAAGATGGAGCGCTTATTCAGTCTCAGTCTCTAAAACTCCAATGTAACCATCGTCAACTGATGTAATGGTTATAACATAGTAGTTTTCAGGAAGCAAATTCACATCATAAGAATATGAATTGCCGTTTGTTACAACTGGAGCAGAATGTAGAACCTGTCCACCTGCGTCTCTCACGATAAGGGTGAATGAGCCTTCCGCCTCAAATTCAACAGAGATTGTGTTCTCTTCTGGATCATAAGTCACCTCTGGGACAATCTCATTATGATACCCTTGTCCTTGTTTTGTCATTACTACTTCTTGTTTCGGCTGATTGTCTGCTAAAACACAAAAAGTAACACCAAAACACAAAATCAAAAAACATAAAAATTTTCGTCTCATAGCATTATTGTTTTTGTAAAAATCTCGCCACAAAATTAGGCTAAAAAAGTATTAAAATTTTGATTTTTCACGATTTTTCACCTAAACCTAAAAAGTGTTATATATTTAATTATTAATAGATTACAAAAATTAAAATTAAACCACAAGTAAACCATTTTCGTATTTGTTAAATTTACCCCCCCCATTTAACTTTCATTAACTATCATACTAAGAATAGACATGTTGAGACATATAAAACGATTGAATGAACCATGATAAAACTTTCAAAAAAATCATTAGAACATATCATATATTGATAATAATAACTTATCTTTGTGGGAAATTTAAATAATAATCATCAAATATTAGAACTATGATTAATAATAAAAGGGGGTTATATTGTATTGTATTATTGTTTTTTTCAGTAAACATCTTTATCGGTTGCAAGAAAGGAGAAGCAAATAAAGAATTAGTTCAAATTGATACACTCCTTTTTCAAAAGCAGTATGAATCTGCTTTAAAAAAGATTAGTACAATTGATGCAAGTAATTTGAGTGACCAAGACAAAGCGTATTATTCATTATTAAAGACGCAAGCTGATTATAAGAATTACATTGTTGCAACAACTGACACAACAATAGATTTTGCTGTAAATTATTACAAAAATTCAAATTTCAAAGAAAAATACACTCGTTCTCTAATTTATCAAGGTTGTGTAAATGAAGAACTTGGCAATCTCGAGAAAGCAGTCGAATGTTATCACAAAGCAGATGACGTTGCTGACAAGAATGACTTGCAGAATAAGGCTTTTGCAAAGATGAGACTAGGATTACTATATCAAAATCAACATCTTGGAGCAAAAACAATTGCATTAGCAAAACTTAAAGAAGCCCTACCATTATATCAAACATTAAATGACAAGCATTATGAACTAATCTGTATAACAGAAATAGGAAGACTTTATAGCAGTAAACCTAACATGAAAGATAGTGCTCTTTATTTCATAAACTTAGGTATTAAAAATTCCAAAAACGAATTAGATGAATATATGGAATTCTCTAATTTATATATTAAGTCTCTGCTATATTCAGAAATAGAACATGATTATAAAAAAGCCAAAGACCTACTCATTGATTCCCAAAGACTAGGGAATGTATCTATTAGTCCTGGGGCATATCACAATCTTGCATTATGCTACGCAAAACTTGGAATTGTTGACTCCGCTGAATTCTATTTACATAATTCCCCAGCAATGAATGATTATGTTGATAGCATCACATATTTTGATGCTGCCTCAGAAATTGAAAAAGCGAAACATAATGATGATTTATCGCGCATGTATTATGATAAATCAAGAACACTAGCTGATTCAGTCTTAATTGGAGGTCTTAATCATCGTTTACGAGAAGTCGAAAAGAAGTATGACACTCAAAAGTTTGAACTTGAGAATGCCAAATTAAATTCAGAACTGAAAACCTCACTATTAACAATTGCAACAATAGCAATTATTTCACTTATTCTTCTATTGTTCACTATTCGTTATCGCCAGAAACTAAAAATGAAAGAAATGGAGAATGAGTTGATAAATGCTGATCTTGCCTCTTCACTTGAGGATTTAAACAAAATGCAAGAGACCATAAACCAATATGATAATAAATTGAACATAATAAAACAAGAATACATAAATTCGATAATTGCATCAGAAACACAAGTGTCAAAATTAAAGAACGAGATTGATGATGCAAACAAATCTATTGTTTTAAGTCATCAAGAACGCGAGGACTTAAATAAACAAATACTTGAATTGGAAGAGAAAGAGAAGCGCTCAGATGAGATGAAAACTGTCATTAAAGAGCAAATAAATGTAGTTCGTGAACTGCTTTCTTATGCAAGTTGTGATTCAGAGACATTTAGTAAGGTTTTCAACTCAACAATGACATTGCCAAACCATTTCTCCAAGAGACATTCTTATTGGACAAATTTATATATGATTACAAATGAATTCTTTAATAATATTCTTATCAAGGCTCAAGATATATCAGATGGCATCTTGAAAGATGATGATTTATTTATTATAGCTCTTTGTTGTTGGAAATTTCCAAGACAAGGAATCATGATATGTATGAAATACAAGAATCTTGCTTCTGTAACAAATAAAAAA
>JAEEGF011288246.1_pt1 | contig 13759 bp, 11 predicted proteins | sample 9134171 | NCBI WGS metagenome assembly JAEEGF01 (sample SAMN16246542, study PRJNA631951) | gut metagenome | biome: gut microbiome; feature: rumen; material: AP-attached | host: Bos | place: Iran: Karaj | collected 2018-10
ACTTCCGTCTCCGCCCTTGATCTCCAGAAGATACAGGGCATGAGCACGAGTTCTGAGAAGGGAAATACGAAGCAGGTTCTTAACGGTCTCCGGAACCTCTCCGAATCTGTCCATAAGCTCGTCCCTCATATCATCGCACTCTCCCTGATTCTCCAGGCTGGCGATTCTCTTATAGATCTCCAGCTTCTGCTCTTCGTTCATAATATAAGTATCAGGAATGAAGGCGCTGACATCCAAGTCAATGCTGGTGTGGATGTCCTCAAGAACATACTCTGAGCTTTCTTCGGTGTCCTCATTCTTTTTGTGGCGCACCGCTTCTCCCAGCATCTTGCAGTAGAGGTCATAACCTACAGCCTGCATATGTCCCGACTGCTTTCTTCCAAGAAGGCTTCCGGCGCCGCGGATCTCCAGGTCCCTCATGGCGATCTTGAAGCCGCTTCCCAGGTCCGTGAACTCACGGATAGCGGAAAGACGCTTCTCCGCAATCTCTTTTAACATCTTGTCCTTCTTATACATAAGGAAAGCATAGGCTGTTCTGTTGGATCTTCCTACGCGGCCCCTGAGCTGATAGAGCTGGGAAAGTCCCATTTTATCTGAGTCGTGGATGATCATGGTGTTGACGTTGGGAATATCCAGGCCTGTCTCAATGATTGTTGTTGAAACCAGCACATCTATGGTTCCGTCGATGAAGTCGTACATGATACGCTCCAGCTCCGACTCCTTCATCTGTCCGTGAGCAAAGGCCACATTGGCTTCCGGCACCAGCTTCTGGATCTGGGCCGCCACGTCTGCAATATTATTAACTCTGTTGTAGACATAGTAAACCTGCCCGTTTCGTGACAGCTCTCTCACAATGGCCTCACGGACAAGCTCGTCGTTGTATTCCATTACGTAGGTCTGGATCGGGATTCTGTCGTTGGGAGCTTCCTCCAGAACGCTCATCTCCCTGATGCCAACCAATGACATATGAAGGGTTCTTGGAATAGGCGTAGCTGACAGTGTCAGAACGTCAACGCTCTCCTTCATGGTCTTGATCTTTTCCTTGTGGGTTACGCCAAAGCGCTGCTCCTCGTCCACGATAAGGAGTCCCAGATCCTTGTACTGCACGTCCTTGGAAAGGATCCTGTGGGTTCCGATGACGATGTCCACCAGTCCCTTCTTCAGGTCCGTTACAGTCTTTTTCTGCTCACCGGGAGTTCTGAATCTGGACATAAGATCCACCCTCACCGGGAAGTTTCTCATTCTCTCAGAAAAAGTATTGTAGTGCTGCTGCGCAAGAATCGTAGTAGGAACCAGCACTGCCACCTGCTTGCCGTCCTGGAGAGCCTTGAAGGCTGCACGGATGGCGATCTCTGTTTTGCCAAAGCCCACGTCTCCGCAGATAAGTCTGTCCATGATCCTTGGGGACTCCATATCCCTCTTGGTGTCCTCGATGGCCGTCAGCTGATCCTCTGTCTCCTGATAGGGAAAAGCGTCCTCGAACTCCTGCTGCCAGACGGTATCCTTGCTGAATTCGTAACCGGCGGTCTGCTGTCTCTTGGCGTAGAGTTCCACCAGATCCTGGGCCACCTCTTCAACGGCGGCCTTTACCTTACTCTTGGTGTGGGACCAGTCGCCGCTTCCCAGCTTGTTGAGCTTGGGCTTGTGGGTGGTCTCGTCGTCACCGCCGGAGGCGTACTTCTGAATAACTGAAAGGCCTGTGGCCAGCACGTAGAGATTGCCGCCACCGCCGTACTCGATCTTGATATAATCCTTCACCACATGGTCGGACTCGATCTTCTCAATTCCTCTGTAGATTCCAAGGCCGTGGTCCTCGTGAACCACGTAGTCACCTATCTTAAGGTCAGCAAAATCAGAGATCTTCTCTCCCTTATACTGACTCTTTTTCTTCTTGCGCTTCTTGACATGCTCCGTAAAAATGTCGCTCTCAGCGATAACTGCGAACTTGATCTCAGGGTACTCAAAGCCCTTAAGGATCCTTCCGTAGTAGGTCATGATCTCGCCGCTTTGAAGGGTCCTTCCGGGATCCTCACTGTAAAAGGCTGAGACCATATTGTCACGAAGGTCCTCAACTATACGTTTTGCCCTGGTTCTTGAACCTGACAAAATAAGGACTCTGTAGCCCTTCTTTGTGTAGTTCTTAAGGTCGCTTACAAGGGCATCAAAGCTGTTGTTGTAGGCCGCAATACTTCTTGCGCTGATGTCCACGCTCTTTTCCGGCTCAAAGGCGTTCTGGGCCTTGGGCATCTGAAGGGCGGAGATCAGAACTCGCCTGCCGTTGCCCATTCTGGCAATACAGTTATCCACGCTGTAAAGAAGATCCATCTGCCCCGGAAGAACATAGCCCTTCTCTGCTCTGTGGGTCATGCTCTCACGAAACTCCATCTCTACAGCCATGGCGTGCTCCAGAACTCGCTGGGGCTCATCTATGAAAATGCAGCTCTTTCCCTTGGGGAACAGCTCCTGCATTGTAACGGTGTCTTCGTAAAAATATCTGATGTAGCTCTCAAGGTTAACGGCGGAGTGAAGCTCCAAAAGCTGTTCCTTCAGCTCGTCCACATTGGTCTTTAGCTGGTGGGCTTCCTTGGTCTTAAACTCTGCCCTAAGCTTTTTTACCATCTCCTCGGACTCATCCTCGATCCTCTTAAGTCCCTCGTGGAGGCGCTTATCCCCCATGATGATCTCGGAGGCGGGGTAGATCTCGATGGATTCCAGCTTCTCCAGGGATCGCTGTGACAGGATGTCGAAGCTTCTGATGGACTGGATCTCGTCTCCCCAGAGCTCGATTCTGTAGGGGTTATCCTCAGTCAGGTCAAAAACGTCCACGATGTCGCCGCGGATTGAGAACTCTCCCGGTCCCTCAACCTGATAGTTCCTGACATAGCCCATCTCCACCAGCTTCTTGCCAATCTCGATCTCGTCGATGGGTCTGTGCTTATCCAGGGGAAGGATGTGATCCTTGATAACTTCAGGCCCTACCTGGGGCGCCATCAGAGCAGAAAAAGTTGTGACCACAGTCACGGGCCTGCCCTCAAGGAGACGCCTCATACAGCGAATCCTCTGGCGGACGATCTCATTGGAATGAACGTCTGCCTGGTAAAAGATCAGGTCCTTGGCGGGATAGACTGTGACATTCTTGTCGTAAAATTTGTAGTCCTCATAGATTTCTTTTGCCCGAAGGTCTGAATAAGTGACGATGATCCTGTACTTAAAATCAGCGCCCAGGCCATCGATAAAGTGGAGCTTCTGTGAGTCCACACAACCGGTGACCTCCGCACAGGCAAAGGGCTTTTCCAGATATTTATTTATTTCCTCGAACTGAGGAAGCTCATGTAAGGGAGTTGAAATCGCTCTCATTCTTATTCTTTCTTGCCATTAAACTTGTTCATGGCAGAGTCAACGCCGTTTTCCATTATCTCAACAACCGCATCCGCAGCGCGGCCTATGGACTCCTTCATTGTGGCAGCGTCCTCACCCTGGAAGTGGCCGAGAACCCAGTCCACCATATCGTATTCCTTGGGCTTTTTGCCGACGCCCACTCTGACCCGGGCAAAGTCGCTGTGTCCCAGCTGGGCGATGATGTTCTTAAGGCCGTTGTGACCTCCGTGGCTTCCCTTGGGACGGATTCGAAGGTTACCCACATCCAGCTCCACGTCGTCGGAAATGACGATGAGCTCTGAAGCAGAGTCCACCTTGAAATAGTCACATAAGGGGCGGATTGCTTCGCCGCTGAGGTTCATGTATGTTAAGGGTTTTACGAGAATAACCCTGTTGTTTCCGATTCTTCCTTTTCCGAAGGCTGCTTTAAACTTGGTCTCTGTAAGACCGATATTATACTTGTCCGAAAGGGCATCTATGGTTTCGAAGCCCACATTGTGGCGGGTTCCGAAATATTTCTTTTCAGGGTTACCCAGTCCTGCGATAATAAACATTCTTCCTGTTTCCTCTTCCTTTTCTTTTACAAAAATTCCCCTGATAAATTTAAACATTTTCCCTCCCAAATGCAAGCGCACAAAAACACAGGGGGCTTAGAATATAAGCCCCCTGAAGTATCTTTTTTCCCAATATATGTCTTAAGCTGTAAGTTACTCAGCTGCAGGAGCAGCCTCTCCATCTGCGGTCTCCTCGACGTCAGCCTCTTTATCAAAGGCCTCAAGAATGGTGTCCTGTAAAACCTTACGCATATCTGAATTGATTGGGTGCGCAATATCACGATACTCACCATCTGCAGACTTCTTGCTGGGCATTGCGATGAACAATCCCCTCTCGCCCTCAATCACCTTGATATCATGAACTACGAATTCATTATCAAATGTAACTGATACTACTGCACGCATTTTTCCCTGCTTAGCAACTTTTCTGACACGAACATCTGTAATCTTCATTATTTTAACCCCCTCTTGGTTAAGATTTAAAGTGTCGTTATCGGGTTACTTTATTAAGTTTATTATAATACTTTTTTGCGATATTTTACAAATTTTTATATGTTTTTTCCTTATATTAAAGAACGTACCTCTCATTATTCTCAACAACGATCTTGATGCCGTTATCCTCTTTGTAGTAGGAGTTGGCCTGGATGGTGCCGTGGCTCTCCACGATACAGTTCTCAATATGTGTATTGTCCCCTATATACACATCGTTGAGGATAATGGAATTCTTGATGTAGCAGTTGTTGCCGATGAAGGCTCCCTTGAAGATTACGGAGTCCTCAATGGTTCCGTTGATGATACATCCGCTGGAAATAAGGCTGTTCTTAACGTTTACCCCCACGTTATACTTAGCCGGCGGAAGATCTACAACCTTGGTGTAGATTCCGGGATACTCTCTGAAGAAGTACTGTCTTACCTCAGGCTTGAGGAAGTCCATGTTGGTTCTGTAGTAATCCTCAACTGATGCAATGTTGTTCCAGTAATCCTTGATCTTGTATCCGTAGATGCGCTTCATATCCTTGTATCTAACAAGAATATCTCTAACGAAGTCGTATCTCTCTTCCTCTTCAGCTCTCTCGATGAGCTCGATGAGCTGTCTCCTTCTGATAACATAGATACCGCAGGAGATAGTGTTGGATCTTGATACAACAGGCTTCTCCTCGAACTCTTCGATACGGCTCTCCTCATTCATGCGGATAGTTCCGAATCTCTCGGTATCGATATCTGCCGGCATATCCTTGCAAACCACGGTGATGTCGGCCTGTTTCTGAATATGATATTCAAGGAGCTTGGCGTAGTCCATCTTGTATACGCAGTCACCGGAGGTGATGATAACATATGGCTCATGACAGCTCCTTAAGAAATCAAGGTTCTGTGCAATGGCATCTGCTGTTCCTCTGTACCAGAGGTTTCCTGATGCCTTAACTGCAGGAGTGAATACATAAAGACCACCCTGCTTACGTCCGAAGTCCCACCACTTGGATGATGAAAGGTGTGTGTTAAGACTTCCTGCATTGTACTGTGTGAATACGGCAACTGTCTGGATATGTGAGTTGGTCATGTTGCTAAGGGCAAAGTCGATACTTCTGTAAAAACCTGCCACAGGCATAGCACAAACGGCTCTTCTCTTGGACAACTCCAACATTCTGCTACTGCTGCCACCTGCTAAAATAATGCCAATCGCCCTCATGTCAATCACCTGCCTTATCTAATGTTCTGCCGCTGTCAAGAATACCGTCGGGGTAATCCTCCAGGGTAGTAATTCCGGAAATCATGGTATTCTTACCGACCTTAACGTCGTTAGGAATAACAGACTTCTCACCGATAGTGCAGAGACCTTCACAGTAGATACCGGGCTTGGTCTCGTTGGGCTTCTCTTCGAAAGCACCCAGTGTAACTCCGCTTCCGATCTTGGCCTTCTCAGCGATGATAGCCTTCTCGATGGAACAGCCCTCGCCGATCTCGGTCTCATTCATAATGATAGAATGTGAAACCACGGTGTCCTTGCCGATCTTGACACCGGGACCGATTACTGAGTTGTAAACCTTACCGTAGATCTCACAGCCCTCACCTACGATACTGCGCTCGATGGCGCTTTCAGGGCCCATGTACTGAGGCGGCTGAACATCGCTGGAGGTGTAGATCTTCCAGTATTCCTCATATAAGTTAAACTCAGGAACGATGTCGATGAGCTCCATGTTAGCTTCCCAATAGGAAGTAAGGGTTCCGACATCCTTCCAGTATCCGTCGAATTCATAAGCATAGAGAGACTGTCCCTGTTCCTTGCAGTAAGGAATGATATGCTTACCGAAATCAAGACCTGCCTGATTTCTGTTCTTGATAAGCGCGTCCTTAAGAGCCTTCCAACTAAAGATATAAATACCCATAGATGCAAGGTTGCTGCGGGGATGCTCAGGCTTCTCCTCAAAGTCGATAATGCGCTTGTTCTCATCGGTGATCATGATACCGAATCTGCTGGCCTCCTCCATGGGAACAGGCATAACAGCAATGGTAGCATCAGCGCCGCTGGACTTGTGGAAGTCAAGCATAGTCTCATAATCCATCTTGTAAATGTGGTCTCCGGAAAGGATAAGCACATAGTCTGGATTATAGCTCTCCATATACTCTAAGTTCTGGTAAATAGCATTGGCGGTACCGGTATACCATTCACTGTTGGCACTCTTCTCGTAAGGAGGAAGAACTGTTACACCTCCGAAGTTACGATCGAGATCCCACGGAATACCTATGCCAATGTGAGAATTAAGTCTGAGTGGTCGATACTGTGTAAGGACTCCGACAGTGTCCACTCCTGAATTGATACAATTACTAAGTGGGAAATCAATTATTCTGTATTTCCCCCCAAATGAGACTGCGGGCTTAGCCATCTTGGCTGTCAGCACTCCCAATCTGCTGCCCTGGCCCCCTGCCAGAAGCATGGCGATCATTTCTTTTTTTATCATGTTCCACCTCGTTGCTACTTTGTCGTCCGAAACCGCGAAAACGACAATTTTCTGATCTCCAATCATGATTAAAGCAGATTAAATATAAACTCCACCCTCGAAAAAGCCGGAATTCAATTACATTTTCCGCCCCTCGTAACCATGTCACAGAAAACCGCTTTTTTCCTATATAAAAGTATAGCATAAAGAATGTATTAAAAAAACATATATAGGCACTTAAATTAACAAGTTTTTTTCAGTTTTTCACCGAAAACGATTAAGTTGATTTTTGACATAACTAAATAAAGTAATATAATATATTCCGTTAAATAAGTAATGCAAAAATATTATTAATATAGTATGAATCGAGAATTTTATCGAGGAGAGCACTATCATGAATATATATATTTCAGGGATATCCGGCACCGGAATGGGACCTTTGGCTTTAATGGCAAGAAAAGCCGGAATCAATGTGTACGGCTCTGACAGAAGCCTTGGTGCCATAGCAAAAGAGCTTGAAAATGCCGGTATCGAATACCAGGTGGGCCCTCAGGACGGAACTTATTTTTCTGAAAAAATAGATACTGTCGGAATTGACTGGTTCATTTACACTTCAGCACTCCCCCAGGATCATCCTGAACTCTTAATGGCAAGAGAAAGAGGAATCAAGGTTTCCAAGCGTGATGAGCTTATTGCAAAGCTGGTAAAAGAGCTTGACCTTAAAATGGTAGCTGTAGCAGGAACCCATGGCAAAACAACCACTACCTCAATGCTGGTCTGGGCAATAGACAAGCTTAGGGATGAGAGCGGTAACAGACTTCTGCCCTCTTCATATCTGGTGGGAACCATTCTTTCTTTTGCACCATCAGGATCTTACAAAGAGGGGGATAAGTTCTTTATATATGAAGCGGATGAGTACGACAGGAATTTCCTTAATTTCCATCCATGGGTCAGCCTTATAACCTATGTTTCCTATGATCATCCGGATATTTACAAGACAAGACAGGACTACGAAGAGGCATTCATCCAGTTTGAGGAGCAGTCTCAGAACGTGATCTTTGCAACAAAAGAGGCTTCTCTCCATGGCGTAGACGTCCTTAAAGCCGGAGGAAAAGAGCCGCAGATCATTTCGGAAATTGATAAGCGCATCACTCTTTCAGGAAGTCCCAGAAGAGAGGATGCCACCAGTGCATTTTTTGCCCTGAAGGAAATGCTTCGTTACTGCGACCTGCAGGTTTCAGACGAGAAGCTTATTGAAGTTTTAAATGAATTCCCCGGAGTAAGGCGCAGATTCGAGCGCGTAAGTGAGGGCTTTTATTCAGATTATGCCCACCATCCGGAGGAGGTAAAGGCCACTATAGATATAGCTTCTGAAGAGGCAGTCAAGCTTGGCAAAAAAGGAGTTGTGGTAATTTACCAGCCTCACCAGAATACCCGTCAGCACGAGGTCAGAGACCTGTACAAGGACGCTTTTGACAAAGCGGACAAGATTTACTGGCTTCCTACTTTCCTTACAAGAGAGGATGAATCCCTTGCCGTTATCACACCCGGGGAGTTCATAGCTGATATCAATGCCAGAGATAAGGCCTTTGTGGCAGAGCTTGATGATGACCTTGCAGGAAAGATCAAAGCAGATCACAGCGAAGGTTACCTTGTCATTCTTCTGACTGCGGGACCTGCAGATGCCTGGTTCAGAAAAACTTTTGCGGAGTAAAAAAAATTCCTTTTGCTAAATTGCACTAATGGAACTTTGTTGATAACACCGGGAGCCGGAGATGTGGTTAAAATCGGGGATGAACTCCCTGGCAGGAAATACTTTTCCACTTTTCCACTTTTAATATCCGTTTTATGTTAATACTTTGATGTGGATAACAGCCATCATTTGTGGGTAAACGTTTTCGTAAAGATTCCCACTGTTGATGGCTGTTTCATTTTTTTTCGGAAAAAATAATCCACGTTATCCACATTGTCCACAAAGGACTGTGTATAAGGAAACTCAGACCACACCTGAAATATCTTCGTTACTTTTGTCCATATCATATAAAAAATCACCATGCTATAATCTGAATTGTTCCGAAAAACATAAGAAAAATTTTAGATTTGATACTAATTAGCTTATGATTTTGGATAAATGTGCGAAGTAGGTGATTAAGTTTATGATGGGGCGAGTTTCAATCAGTCATTCTTTAGGGGAGGATTCAACAAATGTATCGAACATCTTTATCGACGAGTACATGCAGGATGCAAATGATGCGCAGATAAAGATCTACCTCTATCTGCTGCGGATGATGAGTGCGAATTTATCCACCAGCGTATCCGCTCTGGCAGACAAGTTCAATCATACAGAGAAGGACGTTATCCGTTCTTTAAAATATTGGGAGAAAAAGGGACTTATCAGTCTCGAGTACGATGCATCTCAGAATCTTACAGGCATTCATATGGAGGATATCACCTCCCAGAGGAGTTTAGGAAGAAGAAAAGAGGACACTGTTTTAAGAGCTCTTCCTCCTGTTACACAGACCAGGGAGCAGAGCAAGGTTACTCCTATTGCTGCTCCGGCCAAGCCCAATTATTCAGTGGCAATGCTCAGATCCTTTAAGCAGTCTGACGGCCAGGGCCTTCTGTTCATAGCAGAGCAGTATTTTGGAAGAACCCTTAATCCAACAGAGATTTCTACAATATATTACATTCACGATGAGCTTAAATTTTCAGATGAACTTTTGGACTATCTGATGCAATACTGCGTCGATAATCATAAAACTGACTTCCGTTACATGGAAAAGGTAGCCATCAACTGGAGTCAGGAAGGCATCACAACGCTGAAACAGGCGCGTGCGGAAAACTACAAACATGACAGCGACATCATCACTATCATGAAAGCACTTGGAATGGAGAACAATCCTACTGATAAGGAAGTGTCTTACATCAACAAGTGGCGCGGGGAGTTGGGATTTACGATGGATATTATTCAGGAAGCCTGCGACCGTACTGTTTTAGCAACTCAGAAGAATCGTCTGCGCTACTGCGACGGTATTCTGAAGAGCTGGCATGAGAGTAAAGTTATGACCAGGGAGGATATTGCCAGATTAGATGCCAGTTTTACCGCAGATCTGAAGAAAACCAGATCCAAGGCTTCTAATTCCATCGATAATAAAGCTCGTTTAGGCGAATCATCTATTCGCCTTGGCGGAGTCCAGAACCGCTTTAACCAGTTCGAGCAGAATACTTACGATTTTACCGAACTTGAGAAACAACTTCTGGACAACTGATGTTTTGGTTATCTGCTGCCATACGCGGCAGGTGGCGATCACTTTTTCCGGCTGATTGGGGAATCGGCCCGGAGCAGTTTGGAAACGCAGCCCTGTACTTTGGCTTAGCGGCGGCTATTTCAGCCTTCCCTGATACACGTACAGGGCTCCTTTACTGTTCATTATAGGAGGAGGAACAGTCATGGCACTGACCAATGCTCAATATGACGAGATCATGCATCAATATGAGGAAATGAGGTCTCTCCACAGATCAGAACTGGAGGACCGTCAGCGCCAGGTCTACGAGACCGTGCCGGGCTACAAGGAGCTGGATGATGAATCCGCCAGTGCCAGTGTACGTTTTGGCAAAAGACTTCTGTCCGGAGAGAAGCTGGACAGAAACATTCTTAAGAACCAGCTTGCAGAGCTGGCAAGGCAGAAACAGCTTCTTTTAACGGAGGCCCAGTACGCTTCCGATTATCTGGAGATGGGCTATACCTGCTGCGACTGCAAAGACACAGGTTATATCGGCAATGAGAAGTGTCACTGCTTCAAGCAGAAGATCATTGACGTTCTTTATGACAAATCCAATCTTAAGGCCATGGCAAAGAAGGCCAATTTCAAGATTTTATCCGATAAATACTATAAGGGCGAAGATCTGAAGCACTTCCTTGGAGCAAAGAAGGCTGCTGAAGATTTTATAAATAGTTTTAAGGACCACTACCAAAATCTTTTTATTTATGGTACAGTGGGTACTGGCAAATCGTTCCTGTCTGTTTGTGTCGCCAATGAAGTCCTTAAACGTGGGAACTCGGTGATATATTTCAGCTCGTCAGGTTTGTTTCAGCTTCTGGCTGACAATGCTTTTAGTCCTAACAAAAAGGCTGAAAGGCAGAGCACCTATGATGATATCTATGGGTGTGACCTGCTGGTGATCGACGATCTCGGAACGGAGCTTATCAACTCTTTTGTTGCAACGGAGCTCTTCTCCTGCATCAATGAGCGTGACCTCCGCAATAAGAGTACAATCATCACCACCAACCTATCCCTTGAGCAGCTACAGGCCGCTTATTCAGACAGAATTTTCTCAAGGATCACCAGTAACTACAGGCTTCTTAAGCTAACAGGCCAGGACATTAGAAAATTAAAAAAACTTGCTCAAAAAGAAAGTGAGGTCTTGCAGTAATGCCAAGAAGAGAAGAGAAACGTAATCTGGAAACCATTCCCGTCGGTTCCTTGGGTATCATTCCATTAAAGGGTGTGAGGTCCCTTGCCGATAAGGTTGATTACTATCTCGTTAAATGGAGAGCAGAACGAGAGAACGAACACAAAGGAAGCCTGGCTTTTACCGGCTATGAGCGTCCTTCCTATATCTTAGACGCCGAGGTTCCAAGATTCGGTACCGGCGAAGCCAAGGGTGTTATCAAGGCTTCTGTACGAGGCGACGATCTGTACCTGCTTGTAGACGTTTGTAACTACTCTCAGACCTATTCTTTATTTGGTCAGGAAAACCATATGTCTCCTGATGATCACTATCAGGATCTTAAAAGAATTATCGCAGCTGTAGGCGGTAAGGCAAGAAGAATCACAGTTATCATGCCTTTCCTCTACGAGTCAAGACAGCACAAGAGAAGTTCAAGAGAATCTCTTGACTGCGCTATCGCTCTTCAGGAGCTTGTGAACATGGGTGTAGACAATATCATCACCTTCGATGCTCACGACCCAAGAGTTCAGAATGCTATTCCTCTTAACGGTTTTGAAACCGTTCGTACCACATATCAGTTTATCAAGGCTCTTCTTCGCAACGTTGATGATCTGAAGATCAATTCAGATAATATGATGGTCATCAGCCCGGACGAAGGTGGAATGGGACGTGCTATATATCTCGCCAGCGTGCTTGGTCTCGATGTGGGAATGTTCTACAAGAGACGTGACTACACTCAGGTTGTGGATGGCAGAAATCCTATCGTATCTCACGAGTTCCTGGGATCCAGCGTTGAGGGCAAGTCAGTTATCATCGTTGACGATATGATTTCCTCCGGTGAGAGCCTTCTGGATGTTGCCAAGGCCCTTAAGGAGCGCAACGCAGAGAGAATCTACGCATTCTCAACCTTCGGTCTTTTCACCAGCGGACTGGAGCAGTTTGATAAGGCCTATGAAGACGGCGTTATCGACAGAATCCTTACAACCAACCTGATCTACCAGACTCCTGAGCTTCTTTCCAGAGAGTGGTACATCAGCTGCGATATGAGTAAGTATATTGCTTATCTTATCGATACACTTAACCATGACGCTTCTATCAGTGACCTTCTCAATCCTGTGGAGCGTATCAACAGTATTATTGAGCGTTACAATTCAGGCGAGCTCAAGGCATCAATGGAAGCAGAGAAAAAGAACTGATTAAGGTCAGAATCTTGAGATGGGACCCCTTTGTGGAGGGGCCCCATTTTTTTAGGCCCTGCAATAATGTATAATACTTGTATGCGTACTTTCAGGAGGCATTATGGAGAACTCAAAGAGACTGGTTTGGATTGATATCATCAAGGTTATAGCTGCATTTTTGATAGTGCTGCAGCACAGCCTGGCTACGGAATGGGTGGACGGACTGGCACCGGGTGATACAAGGTGGCGGGTCACCAATCTTTTATTCATAATAGTAAAAACCGGTCTTCCGCTGTTTTTCATGTGCAGCGGAGCGACAATGCTAAGAAGAAAGCACAGCATCCAAGAGATCTTCACATCAAGCATTCCAAGGGTGATAATCCCCTATGTGGCATGGATGGTGGTTTATGGAATAGTTGATGCCATAGGCGCATCCTCACCCAGAGTGGCTGTGAATGCTGTGATCAAATCCGTTATCTTCGGCCATTACCACACCTGGTTTATTGCAACTCTTTTAGGCCTATACCTGATCACACCCTTTATTCAGGAATTTGTTCAGGAAAAAAATCTTGTTTTGTATTTTCTAATTTTGTCGGTGATCTTCACTGTTCTGCTGCCCTACACGCAGCGCCTTGGGGATGATCGTCTTACTACAGTGATAAGCGACTTTAACATGCACTTTGTTGTGGGATATGTGATCTACTATCTTGCGGGCTATTATATCGTTAACTACGCCAAAGCCTTTAAATGGTACCTTTGTGCAGGAGTCTATGTGATATGCTTAGCAATAACCCAGCTTTTATGCGCTGTCAAAGTCGGCACCATAGGCCAGGAAGTACAGAATTACTATTCTACTTTTTCAATAATAGGATTTGTTCTGACAATCTCTTTATTCATGACCATAATGTCTCTGACCGGAGATATGCAGGGAGAAAGGCTGCTTAAAGTCACCGGAGTCCTAGGAAGCATCGGCATCGGAATATACCTTCTTCACCCAATGCTCTTACCTGTTATTTCCGGATTCCACGGATATTACCGCATCCCGGGAGCACTTATCATATATGTGATCGCCGCCGGTATCAACCTTATCCTACGACTTACACCCCTTAGAAAAATATTTTTATAATTCATATAAAAAAAAGAAAGGCATTACAGCGAATGCCTCAGACTGTAGACAAAGTGGTCCTGAGAGCGTAGCTCTCAAGACCATTTTTCTTTTTCGCGAGGGTTTTATTGATAATAAAGGATAGAAACGGCCTCT
>JAEEGF011765480.1_pt1 | contig 13759 bp, 9 predicted proteins | sample 9134171 | NCBI WGS metagenome assembly JAEEGF01 (sample SAMN16246542, study PRJNA631951) | gut metagenome | biome: gut microbiome; feature: rumen; material: AP-attached | host: Bos | place: Iran: Karaj | collected 2018-10
TTCTCGACCGTCATTCGCCGGGGGAAGAACAGGTTGATGATGCCGTCGGGGCTGGCGGCATTGATGGTAAGGGTAGTCTCCAGGAAGGAAGGATAGGCGTGGGAGGTGAAGGGGAGATTGGCCAGTATCATAGCTATCACAACGCATACCAGCAATATCACTCCTTGCGCCCAGGGCTGTTTTATGAATTGTCTGCGCCTTACGTCGAAGTTTCTAATACCCTTGTTCCAGGTATAAATAGGAATCAGTCTCATCAGAATAGTTTTCCGTTGAATTTATCTTTCAGGCCCTGCAGTTCCTCGTCCGTGGCCGGACGCTTCGCAGCGGCGTTGCGCTCGGCGCGGAAACTCTCCGCCAGCCTTGCGAACTGGGCCTTGGTGTCAAGTGTGAAGGATCCGTCCTGGACCCATTTGAAATAAGAAGGATCGGTTTTCCAGACATCTCTGGCGCTGCGTCCTTTGTGCTTGCCGAAGTTGATGTAAGCTTCGCCGTCATCACCCAGGATAAGGTGGCCTGAAAAGTCGACATATTTCTTGCCTACGAAGGCCGAGAGCGATTTCACATCGTTCTTCAGCACCTGCTCGCGGTATTTGTCGGGCTCTTTGTAACGGTCCAGCTGGGCCTTCAGCACTTCGAAGGTGGCCAAAGTGTCGGCCTCGGCTGCGTGGGCGTTCTCGAAATCTTCCCCTCCGCAGTAGAAGCGGTATGCAGCACGCAGGTTGCGGGGCTCCATAGCGTGGTATATGTTCTGCACGTCGACCATCAGCGGCTCGTGCAGATTGACTTTCTCTATCTTCGCCAGCAGCTCCTTCGCCTCGGCCTTCTTGGCCTCCGGGGTGGAGAGGGCAGCTATCTTGTTCTTGCAATATTGCTTTACACGCTCGAACTCTTCCGCCAGCATGGGGAGGTCGAACCTTGCGGAGTTGAATCCGGCAAGGTCGCTGTCCGAGAGCCAGTCGGCTATTTCAGAGGCGACATTTATGAACAGGGGGCAGTCCTTCAGGTCTTCGTCCTTCACACCGTTCACCTTCGATGCCTCGTCGCTGATGTGGCGCTGGCAATTGTTCTCGTAGTCCCAGGGGCGTATCTTCCACGTCTTCACCTCAGGCTCGCTCTTGCCGGGAAGGGCTTTCACGAAACTGAGTTCAATGATGGAATCCGCAGGAATATTGAGGCCCGTACTTTCTATGTCGAAGAAGAGCAGAGGCCTCGTAAGGTTTAAATCCATAATTACTTGTTTAAGAAACCATGATCGGCATCAGGATGCCGCAGATCTTTTCTTTGTCGGCCTCTTCCTCCGAAGGGACGATAAGCGCGGCACGGCGGGCGTCGGCGAACTTCATCACGACGGTCTCGCAGCCCATATTACCGAGAATCTCGATAAGGAAGGAGGATTTGAAGCCGATGGTAAGTTCGGCACCGCTATAGTCGCACTCCAGCTTCTCGTAGGCCTCGGTGGCAAAGCCGAGGTCCTGGGCGGTGATTTCCAGCTGGCCGGGCTTGAGGTCGAACTTGATATGGTTCGAAGCCTTGTTGGCGCAGACCGCGACACGGCGCACCGTGTTGAGCAGCTGGGAACGGTCGATCCTGAGCACGTTGGCGTTGTTCTGGGGGATGACGTCGCGATAGCGGGGATACTTTCCGGCCACCAGGCGGCAGACCATCAGGGTTTCCCCGAAGAGGAACTCGGCAGTGGTGCTGTCGAACTTGACGGTGACCTCGCCGCCGTCCTTGTCCACGATGGATTTCAGGACTCCCGCGGGCTTTTTGTGGAGGATGAAGGATGCTACCTGGTCCGCCTTGACTTCGGAACTGGTGTAGCAGATGAGCTTATGGCTGTCGGATGCCACCAGGGTGGTGGATTCGGGAGCGATGTCGAAGAAGATACCGTTCATCGCGGGACGCATCTCGTCATCGGCGGTAGCATAGATGGTGCTGCCTATGCCGTCCACGAGGCTTTCGGCCGGGAAAGTGACGGAGATGGCTTCGCCGCTAGCGCCCTTGATTTCGGGGAAATCCTCCGCAGGGAAGAAGGGGAGGGCCGAGTTACCGTTGGACCACACGCACTCGAAGGAAGATTCGGAGGTGGTGCGGATGTTGACGGGCTGGTCCGGAAGGGCCTTGAAGAGGTCGATCATCTGCCTTGCGGGAACTGCCATGCTGCCTTCGCCGTTGCCTTCGACGGCAACAGCCGTGCGGAGAGTCAGCTCCTGGTCGGAAGCTGTGATCTCGAGCTTGCCATCCTTCAGCACGAAGAGGAAATTCTCCAGGATGGTGAGGGTGGTTTTGGCGGGAATTGCCTTGGATACATCGGTCAAGGCTTTGAGCAATTCGGCACTAGAAACGTTGAATTCCATATTATCTTTCTTTTCTTGTCAATAAAACCCGCACCTATGGTGCAGGGCAAATGCAAATATACGAATTCTAGATGAAAAACTGGCATATCTTTTGATTTTTTAAGCGAAAGTACCTAATGCAAATAAACACTAAAGATATGAACAAGACTATGGCGACAATCTTTTTGTCCGTTCTGCTGAGCGGAATCACCGCTTTCAGCGTCGTTAAAGCAACAGTTCCGGAATCCCAGCCGGCTCAGACCACCACTTCATACAGCATCGACGGCTCTGCCTACCGTACTGTCAATCTGTCACAAGACAATTGGCCGGACTTCTCGTATGCGGCCGAATCCGCCGTGGATGCGGTCGTTTACGTAAAGGTCACCATCAAGAGCACGATGCAGTACTACAACGACCCTATTCTCCGTTTCTTCTTCGGCGACCAGATGCCCCAGGAGCGTGAGCAGCAGGGGAGCGGCTCCGGCGTAATCATCCGCCAGGATGGCTACATTGTCACCAACAACCACGTGGTGCAGGGAGCCAACAAGATAGAGGTCACGCTAAACAACAACAAGACCTACGAAGCTACCATAGTCGGCACCGACCCTGCCACCGACGTGGCCCTCATAAAGATTGACGCTCAGGGACTTCCCATCGTCCCCATTGGAGATTCCGACAAACTCCGCCTGGGCGAATGGGTGCTTGCCATAGGTTCTCCCCTCGGAGAGCAGCTCCGCGGCACCATCACCGCAGGTATCGTAAGTGCCAAGGGCCGTTCCATGCCCAACACTACCGGGGAGTTCAAGATCGAATCCTTCATACAGACCGACGCTGCCGTCAACCCCGGCAACTCCGGCGGAGCCCTTGTCAACAAGGCCGGCGAACTGGTCGGCATCAACACTGCCATAGTGTCGCAGACCGGGGCCTATTCCGGCTATTCTTTCGCCGTTCCTTCCAACATCGTGAAGAAGATCGTGGGCGACCTTATCGACTTCGGTTCGGTCAAGCGCGCAAGGCTCGGAGTGTCAATGAGTCCCGTTACAGAAAAAATCGCCCAGGAAATGAAACTTTCTTCGCTGGATGGCGTATATATTAACGAGGTTTCCAAGAGCGGAGCAGCCGACAAGGCCGGCGTGAAGGAAGGAGATGTGCTTCTGGCCATCGATTCCACCGTCATCAAGTCGCCCGCTGCGCTGCAGGAAAAGGTCAATAGTTTCCACCCTGGCGATAAAGCCGTGCTGAAGATAGTACGCGATGGCAAGGTGAAGGAGCTTTCCGTGGTGTTCCAGGGTACCGAACAAATTACCGGAACGGTTGATGAAAACGGTGCTACAGCATTCTACGGCGGATTCATAAAAGAGTCCGACAAGGGCGTCGTAATAGTCTCGGCAGGCAACGGCAAGCTTGCCAAGGCCGGAGCTACCGACGGCGTTATAATATTGTACGTGAACGACCAGCCTGTCTCGAAACCCCGTGATGTGATTGAAATTGCGAACCGCAGCAAGAGGGCTATTTACATCGAGGGCGTCGACCCTATAGGAAAGTCCGTCTACTTCGGCTTCGCGAAAGACGAATAGATAGTGTAGAATGAGACAATTAAAGATTACTAAATCCATTACCAACCGCGAGAGCGCCTCGCTGGACAAATACCTCCAGGAAATCGGACGCGAAGAGCTGGTTTCTCCCGAAGAGGAAGTCGAACTTGCACAGCGTATACGCAAAGGCGACCAGGTTGCACTTGAAAAACTTACGAGGGCTAATCTCCGATTCGTTGTTTCCGTCGCGAAACAGTATCAGAATCAGGGGCTTAGCCTTCCTGATTTGATCAACGAAGGAAATCTCGGCCTCATCAAGGCTGCCGAGAAGTTCGACGAAACCCGCGGCTTCAAGTTCATCTCCTATGCCGTGTGGTGGATTCGTCAGAGCATTCTCCAGGCTCTTGCCGAGCAGTCCCGCATAGTGCGTCTCCCCCTGAACCAGGTGGGTTCGCTCAACAAGATCAACAAGGCCCTCGGGAAGTTCGAGCAGGAGCACGAGCGCCAGCCTTCTACCGACGAGCTCGCCGAGATGATCGACATCCCTCAGGACAAGATTGCCGATACCCTCCGCGTGAGCGGCCGCCACGTCAGCGTGGATGCTCCTTTCGTGGAAGGGGAGGACAACAGCCTGCTGGACGTGCTGCCCAACGACGACAGCCCTATGGCTGACAAGGGCCTCACCAACGAGAGCCTCAGCATCGAGATCGAGCGTGCCCTGCAGATACTTACGGGCCGCGAGCGCGAGATCATCAAGAGTTTCTTCGGCATTGGCTGCCAGGAGATGACTCTCGAGGAGATCGGCGAGCGCCTCGACCTCACCCGCGAGCGTGTGCGTCAGATAAAGGAGAAAGCCATACGCAAACTCAAGAAACCTTCAGCAAGCAAATTACTTAAATCTTATCTGGGATAATGACCCCTGAAATTTTCATCGCTTCCAAAGCCGCTCAGGCCGTAAAAGAAATATACAATGCCGAGGTGGATCCTGCCACCCTCCAGGTGCAGGTTACACGCAAGGAATTCGAGGGAGACTACACGCTTGTAGTCTTTCCTCTTTTAAAGATAAGCCACGCCGCTCCGGATGCCACCGGCACTGCCCTGGGAGAATGGCTCACCGCCAACTGCCCCGAAATCAGCGCTTTCAACAGCGTGAAAGGTTTCCTTAACCTGAGCCTTTCCAACCTGTACTGGCGCGAGGCCCTCGAGGGCATCATCTCCGCCGGCGAAAGCTACTTCACCCTTCCTTCCACCGGAAAGAAGATCATGGTGGAGTTTTCATCCCCCAATACCAACAAGCCCCTGCATCTCGGCCACATACGCAACAACCTCCTTGGTGATTCCGTCAGCCGTCTGCTTTCCGCTGCCGGCAACGATGTCATCAAGGCCACCTTGGTGAACGACCGCGGCGTGCATATCTGCAAGAGTATGTATGCCTGGCAGCAGCGTTTCAACGGCGCCACTCCGGAAAGCACGGGCAAGAAGGGAGACCATTTGGTGGGCGACTGCTATGTAGAGTTCGCCAAGATGGAGAAGGAGGATCCTTCCGTGAACGAGAAGGTGCACGAGATGCTGGTGAAGTGGGAGGAGGGCGATGCCGAAGTGCGCTCCCTCTGGGCCAAGATGAACGGCTGGGTGTTCGACGGTTTCGAGCAGACCTACAAGGCCCTCGGAATCAGTTTCGACAAGACCTACTACGAACACGATACTTATCTTCTCGGCAAGGAACTGGTGCAGAAGGGCCTTGAAATGGGCGTCTTCGTGCAGGATCCCGACGGCAGCGTGTGGTGCGACCTCACCGCCGACGGGCTTGACCGCAAGCTTCTGCTGCGTTCCGACGGCACCTCCGTATATATGACCCAGGACCTGGGCACCGCCGAGCGCCGTTTCGCCGAATATAAGCTGGATTCCCACGTCTATGTGGTGGGCGATGAGCAGAACTATCATTTCCAGGTTCTCAAGCTCGTGCTGGCCAAGCTCGGTTTCGACTGGGCGGAGAGGATATACCATCTCTCATACGGCATGGTCGAGCTCCCCGAAGGGAAGATGAAGTCGAGGGAGGGAACCGTGGTGGATGCCGACGACCTCATCCAGGATATGTACCTCGAAGCGAAAGCTACTTCCGAGGAATCCGGCAAGCTGGCCGACGTTTCCGACGAAGAGAAGGAGAAGCTCTACCATATGATTGGCCTGGGCGCACTGAAGTATTTCATCCTCAAGGTCGATCCCAAGAAGAAGATGCTCTTCAATCCTAAGGAGTCCATCGATTTCAACGGCAATACCGGTCCTTTCATCCAGTACACCCACGCCCGTATCTGCAGCATACTGCGCAAGGCAGGTGCTTCCGCCGCGGTCCTGAAGGCGGTGGAACTTAATCCCAAGGAGATACGTCTGGTGCAGCTGCTCAGCCTCTATCCGCAGAAGCTCGCCGAGGCTGCCGATGCCTTCTCGCCTGCGGTAATGGCCAACTATGCCTACGACCTCGCCAAGGAGTTCAACCAGTATTATCACGATACGCAGATTCTGAAAGAAAGCGATGATGCCGTGCGCTCGGCACGTCTGGCGCTCATCAAGAGTGTCTCCGAGGTGCTTGCAGCCACTATGGCTCTGCTCGGCATAGAACTTCCCGAAAGAATGTAGCTGGCTACTATTGCAAATTCAAAAAGTTTGCTCTAATATTGCAGCAAATATTGAATGTCTTAATTATGCCACAGGATAATAAAAAGAGACGCGTAATCAGTTACGAAAAAATGTCGGATGAACTGGCTGCTGCTTTCAACGAAAAGTACCCCGGCGGTTTCAACGACTGGTTCCAGGATCTCACCAAATACACCAAACCGGACGGCACGCCCTTCTATGCGGTAACCATAGATATGCCGGATGCCATCTATCTGGTGAAGATCAAAGTGGAAACCGATGACCTCGAGGATATCGAGCGCTGGCTCGAAGGTGAAGAGAATGCGGAGAACGAGCAGGTTGCCGGACCTTCCGCAGATGCCGATCCCGGGGCCGGAACCCTGCCCGACGACAACATCTCCCAGTATGGGGATGACGACTCGGGGGACGGGGAATAGGAAGTATGAAAAGTCCCTACATAAAGTTTGGCGAACCGGCCAAACTTCTGATACTGAGCCTTCTCGTGGGGTTGTGTGCCGGAGCTGCGGCCGTTCTTCTCGAGAAGGTCATCTTTTTCATCCAGCATCTGATCCGTACCGGTCATTTTATCTTTCCGGCCCTCGGTATGCTGGTGTCGCTGCTGATAGTGCGCTATCTGGTACGCGACAATATAGGCCACGGCGTCACCAAGGTGCTGCTGTCGGTCTCCCGCAACGAATCCCGGATCAAGGCTCATAATATGTGGTCGTCGCTGCTTTCCAGCGCCGTCACCATAGGGCTCGGCGGCTCCGTGGGTGCCGAGGCGCCCATAGTCTATACCGGTGCCGCGTTCGGCAGCAACATCGGCCGCGCGGCCAAGCTGTCCTACCGCGGAATCACGGTCCTGCTGGGTTGCGGGGCCGCCGGAGCAATCGCGGGCATCTTCAAAGCCCCTCTGGCCGGTGTCCTCTTCACCCTGGAAATCCTCCTCTTCAACATATCGATGACATCCATCATGCCGCTGCTCATCTCTACGCTGACGGCCACGGTGGTGTCGTATGTGTTCCTGGGTTCGGGCTCTCCTTTCCCTTGTACGCTGGAGGCTTTCCGCCTGGGGAATCTCCCTTATTATCTGCTGCTGGGAGTCTTCTGCGGGGTGGTGTCGCAGTACTTCACCCGCTTCACCCTCCTGCTGGAGGATTCCATTAAGAAGCATCTGCGCAGTCCCTGGATTCGCTGGGCCGTCTGCGCCTCAGGCCTCTGCCTGCTTATTTTCTTCTTCCCTCCTCTTTTCGGGGAAGGATATGATTCTGTAATACAGCTGCTAAACGGCGGAGAACTGGAGTTGGGGAGCGATCCCAATCCTCTGCTTTTCCTGCTGAAATCCCCCTGGGGAGTGCCTGTATTCCTGGTTGCGGTGCTTCTGCTGAAGGTCGTAAGTATGACTCTTACGAATTCCGGAGGCGGGGTCGGCGGAACCTTCGGCCCTACGCTTTTCGAAGGTGCTATCCTCGGTTTCATTGTTGCCCGCAGCGCCAATCTCTGCGGAGCCAGCCTCCCCGAATCGAATTTCGTTATGGTGGGAATGGCGGGGCTTATGGCCGGGGTCATGCAGGCTCCAATGACCGCAATCTTCCTGATCGCGGAGATAACCGGAGGATATGAACTGCTGCTGCCTTTGATCCTATGTGCTACCGTTTCGTTCGGGGTTACCCGTACGCGCGAGAAATATTCCATCTATACCAAGCGTATCGCCCAGAGCGGGGACCTGCTGACCCACAGCGGCGACCAGGCAGTGCTTACCCTCCTCAAGACCCGCGACCTGGTGCGCGACCAGTACCCCAGGCTCAGGGTGGACCAGTCGCTCTCGGATGTGTCCGGTATCATTACCGACAGCACTGCGGCAGTGTTTCCCGTGCTTGACAGGAACGGCCATTTCCGCGGAGTGCTGGAGATGGATGACATACGCAAGTACATCTTCAATCCGGATGCCATGAAATCCCTCACGGTGAAGGACCTGATGCACAACCCGGTGGATTATGTGCTGGAAGATGAGCGTATGGACAGCGTGATGCGCAAGTTCGACAGGACCGACTGCTGGCGCCTGCCGGTGGTCACCAAGGAAGGAATCTACCTTGGGTTCATCTCCCGTTCCAGGATTCTGGCGGCCTACAGGGACGAACTCAAGATGATAACGGTTGAAGACTGATGAAAGAGATCTACATTAATCATATTGCATCCCTGATGGGCCTGAAGGCCTGGCAGGTGGAGAATTGTGCGGATTTGTTCGAGGAAGGGGATACCATTCCCTTCATCAGCCGATACCGCAAGGAAAAGACAGGCGGGATGGACGATGCCTCCGTGGCGGAACTCAAGCATTGGGTAGATGTGTTCGCGGAGATGGAAAAGCGCAAGGAAACCGTGCTGAAAACGATTTCCGAGGCCGGAGCCCTGAGCGATGAGCTGCGGGGGAAGATAGAGGCCTGCGTGTCCTCCACCGAACTGGAGGACCTTTATCTCCCGTTCCGTCCGAAACGCCGCACCCGCGCCACCGTCGCCAAGGAACTCGGCCTCGAGCCTCTTGCCGATGCAATGTGGAGGATACGCGTGCGCAATCCCCGCGAGGAAGCCCGCCGCTTCGTAAAGCCCGGGAAGGTGGAAGATGCCGACGCGGCCCTTGCCGGTGCCAGGGACATTATCTCCGAGCGCCTCAGCGAAACGGCAGTGATACGCGAGAATCTCCGCGGAATCTTCCGTACCCGCAGGGTGGTTTCCAAGGCTACCAAGAAGGCGGTCGGCCCCGAGGCGGACAAGTACCGCAGCTATTTCTCCTGGTCCATGCCCCTGGACAGGATTCCCGCCCACAACCTTCTGGCGATATTGCGTGCGGAGGACGAGGGTTTCCTTTCGGTGAGCGTTGATGCCGATGCCGAGCGCTGCGGAAAGAAGATTTACTACGATTTCTGCCAGATGCAGGGTTATCCTTCGGGGGAACTTGGCGAGCAGATACGCGAGGCCGTGGATGACAGTTTCAAGCGTCTGCTGGAGCCTTCCATCAGTTCCGAAGTCCTGCGCGAGGCCAAGGCCAAGGCGGATGTCGAGAGCATACGGGTGTTCGGCGAGAATCTCCGCCAGCTGCTGCTCGGCGCCCCCGTGGGCCAGAAGCGGACCATGGCCGTGGATCCCGGATTCCGCAACGGATGCAAGATTGCCTGCCTCGACGAAAGGGGAGGCCTGCTATATCATACCATCATCTATCCCCATCCTCCCCAGAACGAGAAAGTAAAGTCCCTTATGGCCGTGCAGGATATGCTGGAGAAGTATAGGATAGAGGCCGTTGCTATCGGAAACGGAACTGCCAGCCGCGAGACAAGCGAGTTCTTCAAGAAGGTGGATCTGCCCGAGGGCTGCAAGGTATGGACCGTCAGCGAGGATGGCGCTTCCATCTATTCCGCTTCTGAAGTCGGGCGCGAAGAGTTCCCTGACGAGGATGTGACTGTGCGCGGTGCCGTTTCCATCGGCCGCCGTCTGATGGATCCTCTTGCCGAGCTGGTGAAGATAGATCCCAAGAACCTGGGCATAGGGCAGTACCAGCACGATGTCGATCAGGCTCTGCTCAAGGAGAAGCTCGACAATACCGTGGAGGCTTGCGTGAATTCCGTGGGCGTGAATCTGAATACCGCCAGTCCTTATCTGCTGCGTTATGTCGCGGGGATAGGGCCCCAGCTTGCTGCGAATATCGTTGCTTATCGTTCCGAAAACGGTGGTTTCGCTTCGCGTGCCGAGCTTAAGAAGGTGCCGCGTCTTGGTGCGAAGGCTTTCGAGCAGTGTGCGGGATTCCTCCGCGTGAAGGGGGCTGCTAATCCTCTGGACGATTCTGCTGTGCATCCTGAGTCTTATTTCGTGGTTGACCAGATGGCCCGGGACCTGGGTGTCAGCGTGAAGGATCTGGTGGGTAATGCGGAGCTTTGTTCGAAGATCCAGGCTGAGCGTTATGTGAAGGGCGAGGTGGGGCTTCCTACCGTGAATGATATCGTGAAGGAGTTGGCGAAGCCGGGGCTTGATCCTCGTGAGGCTGCTTCTGATTTTGCTTTTGCGGATGATATCCACGAGTTGGAGGATCTGAAGGTGGGTATGGAGCTTCCGGGTATCGTTACCAATATTACTGCTTTTGGTGCTTTCGTGGATATTGGTCTGCACGATAATGGTCTGCTGCACGTGTCGCAGCTCGGGCCCCGCGGCACCGATCCTTCCAAGGTGCTGAAGCTTCACCAGCAGCTCCGCGTCCGCGTGCTCGGCGTCGATCTCGACCGCCGCCGCATCTCCCTCGGTCTCTGTTAGCCTTTTTCGTCTTGCCGCGGCATATCCTTCCGCGGCCGTTTTTTCCGCGGCATTTCCTTCCGCGCCGGGGAAAGGGCAGGTCCGTGCCCCAAGAAAAAGGGGCCCGGTACCTGCATTCCCCGTCCGTTGAGCTCCCGCACGCCGCGGTGTATGCTCTCCGCCTTTACTATGTCGTAGCGGGGTGTTCTTTTTCCGAAAGGTGAAGCCTGGCTTTTTGGCCGTGCTGCGTAAACTGCTGTCCTTCAGCGAATTACGCAATCAAGGCTGCTTCAAATCGAGCAGCCTTGATTAAGCAATCTGCTGTGTTTCAGCAACTTACATATCACGCCCCTTTCTGCCAAACCCTTCTTTTCCGCATTCTCCGTCCGCTGGACCCTCGCACGCCGCGGTTCTCCCAGCGTCCGGGCAGGTTTTCCTGCGATTTTCTGCCCGGGCGGCTGTTTTTCCCCGGTGCGGGCAGATTTTCCGGCATTTTTCTGTCCGCACCGCGGCATATCCTTCCGCGTCGGGGAAAGGGCAGGTCCGTGCCCCAAGAAAAAGGGGCCCGGTACCTGCATTCCCCGTCCGCTGGGCCCCAGCACGCCGCGGCTTTGCCAAAATACTGCGGGAACTAAACAGTCAGGTCGGTGGAATATGGAAGTCAGCGCCTCAGAGCGTGCGCCCACAAAAAAACAGAGGACCTCGTGAGGTCCTCTGTTTTTTTGTGTGGGCGCAGACGGATTCGAACCGCCGACCCCCTGCTTGTAAGGCAGGTGCTCTAAACCAGCTGAGCTATGCGCCCTTCAAGGGACTGCAAATTTACTCCTTTTGGATTAAGAAACAAAAATTAATTTTCTTTTTTCAGTATTTAGCACGATATTCGCAGTCCGTTTGATTTTGATATGAAAAGAATTGCATTGGCATTTGCGGCTTTTCCGCTTTTCTTCCTTTTGTCCTGCAGCAGCAAGGACAATGGAGGCGATGTTGTCGTATCCTATGAAGAACATGTTGCCAATGTCGCTGCGGCTTACTATCTCGGCTGGTCTGAGGAAAGCGGCTGCGACGTTTACGGACTTTCATTCTTCGAAGGTGAGGTCAATGAGGATTATCGTCTTGACAGCAAAGGACTTGAATTGTATTTTGAACTTCTTTGCCCTGTAAAGAACACCCTTGGCCTCCAGCCCGGGACATATACTGCCCGCCTGACTTATCCTGCGACCAGTTCCGATTATACGTTCACGACCGGATCCGTCATCGGAAGCACCGTTTACGGCTCATATCTGGAAGAGGTCCCGAGCGAGGTCTCGGATCCCAAATATTACATCGTGTCAGATGGCATAGTCACCGTAGGAAAGAGGGGATCGACATACGTGATGGAAGCAAAGGTGACGGCCGGCGGCATCCCCATGTCCTTTACATATTCGGGCGCCGTCGATTTCCTCGACATGTCGACTCAGGAGGGAGATATCGAGACGGACCAGGATATCAATTTCAGTGCATTCACGCAGGGCGAACTGGATTATTACGGCCCGGCCGACGGCGTGACCGTGTGGGGTATATATCTGGCGGACGACGATATCGACATGGCTACCCTTGGAGGCAACGGTAATCTGCTGAGCCTTGAACTGTGCACCACGTCGACGGCAACGGACGGAGTTCCCGTAGGGACATATACCGTCGGAAGCACACGCGGAAATTTTGTAGCCAATGCGCTTTATGAAAGTGGAGACAGTTACGCCGGATCGATGTTCTGCCGTGACGATCTCATCCAGGTCGGCGCTACTTCCGGCTCTGTCCGCGTCTCGAAGGAAGGGGACAATTATTCCATCGTCGTTTTCCTTTACGACAAGGAGTTCAACAATAAATTCAACGGCACGTACAACGGGCCGCTTACATATGTAGATTACTCTTCTTCACCCGTCTCGGCACCTTCGCCCGCGAGGGTCAAGGCCCGCAGGGGCTCACGCGCGTCCTGGGGAAGAAGGTAATATACTTGCTATCCGGGGATGTTTTGGTTTTGACAGCATCGATGTCGGATGGTAAGCACGCCGGGAGTCGGAGGCCCTCCCGTTAATCCCAGTCTCCAAAATACAGTTGCCACAAACAACTACGCACTCGCTGCCTAATCTGCCAAGCAGTTTAGCTTAATCCGGGTCGCCAAGGCTGCGACCTCGACGAGTATCCCGCCGGGCTTCAGGCCGGTCATGTCCGGCAAACGGGGTATCATCCAGACCGGATGCGCGCAGTGGACTCCTCCAGACTGCGCTAAGATTCAGAGGATAAGTTACGGCATAGCCCGCCATCCGGCGTACCGTGACCGACAATCAAAGGATGGATAAGCGTGTAGAAAGCCACCTGGTGCGGTGTTTGGACGGCGGTTCGAGTCCGCCCATCTCCACAAAATAGCGACCTCTCAGGGTCGCAGGTGCCAAGTTAGGGGTACTGTCTTCCAATCAACCCTGTGTGCTATGGGAGAGGCGGGAGATGAGTTCGTCGCCGAGGGCCTCCTTGGCCTTTATATGGTCAAGGACAGCGAGGACGAAACTGTTGGATTCGAAGTCGCCGCGTACCTGCTCGAAGTCCTGCTCCTTCTCCTCTTTCGAGCCGTCGGCCCCGAATCCTGTCATGGAGGCGAGGTCGAATTCCTTGCGGGCATCTTCGTAGAGGATGTTGTCAAGCCTTATGACGGCGTCTTTCCACTGGCGGATGATGGAGATCACTTCTTCAGCTGTTATCGTCCCCGGGTCGATCCCGAAGAAGTCCTTGTACTGGCCGTATGCCCAGGTCCATTCGTAGGTGTAATAATTCCTGTGGATAGCGGCGAATTCGGCGTTGATCTCGTCTATTGATGACAATGTGCCATTCTCGATACGGTCCATCACGCCTTCTACGACATCCTTGGGGGCGATCACCCCGCTGAGGTCCACCCAGTAGCCAGTGCCTTCGGGCATGTCCGGGACCAGAGCGCTGCGTATC
>JAEEGF011796601.1_pt1 | contig 13759 bp, 13 predicted proteins | sample 9134171 | NCBI WGS metagenome assembly JAEEGF01 (sample SAMN16246542, study PRJNA631951) | gut metagenome | biome: gut microbiome; feature: rumen; material: AP-attached | host: Bos | place: Iran: Karaj | collected 2018-10
TATTGAGTTGAGCCATTGGTTCTTCCTCCTCGGTATTATGTTGGATTTGGTCGTCTTAACATTATACCTAAAGGTTGAGCCCTTGGCTCATTCATTTTTCAATTTACACCATTATACGGCCGCGGCCCATATATCCCACACCTCATAGTTTTTCCCCTTTATCCACCAATTTCCATTTTCAATACAATTATATCAAGGAACCCGAAAAATGCAACACATTCGGAAAACTTGTTCTTTCAGGGTATGTGTCAAGCGTTTATTGGCAGGATTTCTTTCAGCAAAAGGCAAGCGGTACAGATGGAGTTGCCAAGGCGAGGAAATGGAGACAGGTACAGCAAAGCTCAGCGCGGGGCTTCGCGCCTGCTGCGCTGTCGTGTCATTGGCAACACAGGGACGGTTCTCTGTGCTGGCAAACAGCTTTGTTGTGATATGATAGCCGGCGCAAGCCTGAAGATCGTCCGAAGAAATGTGGGGGGAATAGGCAGCGAAGAGAAGCGCCCCAATGTCAATTGGCGAAAGACGGAATATGTGCACCGGGAATCTTTGTTTCATTCTGCTCACCCCTGACTCTGAAAAGGGCCGGGGCTTTTGCTTTCGGGATCAAACAGAATTCCCGTTCGGCATCTTTTTTGCTCATATGATCCATTCACCCTCGCAGGCGAAAGGCTGCGAGGGCGTTTTTTCACGCTTTTTGTCCGTTTCTACCCGCACTTTTTTTGGAAGAGCCGGAATTTTATGTTTTTTATGCTGGCTTTTTTCCGGTCTTTCTGCGATAATGGAAGCAGAATCGCATGGGAGGCTGATCCATGAGAACGCGAAGACTTGCTCTGTGCCAGGTCAAAACCCGGGCCGACAGGCAGACGACCCTTCTGGCGGCGGAGACGATGGTCCGTCAGGCAGCGGAGGAAGGGGCCGACCTTGCCGTGCTGCCGGAGATGTTTTTCTGTCCCTACGCGGCCGAGGCCTTTCCCCGCTATGCCGAGACTGCCGAAGGACCGGCTGCTGCCGCGATGGCGGACTGGGCTGTGCGCTTTGGAGTCACCGTCGTGGGCGGCAGCCTCCCGGAGCGGGACGGCGAGCGGCTCTACAACACCTGCTTCGTCTTCGGCCCCGACGGACGCCGGCTGGCAAGATACCGGAAGGCGCATTTGTTCGACGTCGATCTGGCCGACGGGACCAGCTTCCGGGAGTCGGACACCTTCTCGCCGGGAGACGAGATCTGCGTCTTCGATGCGGCCGGGTGCAGGATCGGCCTTGCGATCTGCTTTGACCTCCGCTTTCCGGAGCTGATTCGGGCAATGGCTGTCCGCGGCGCGGAGCTGATCCTGGCTCCCTCCCAATTCACAATGCGGACCGGGGCGCTCCACTGGGAGAAGATCCTGACGATGCGGGCGCTGGACAACGAGGTCTTTGTCGCCGGCGTTTGCACCGCCAGAAATCCGCAGTCCGGCTATACCTGCTGGGGGCACTCTCTGCTGGTCTCGCCCTTCGGGACCGTTCTTGCGGACTGCGGAACGGAGGAGGGTCTGCGGATCGTGGAGATCGACCTGGACGAGGTTGCTGCCGTCCGCCGGCAGCTCCCGACCTTCCTGCATCTGAGAAGAGACCTCTACCGGGTGGCGGAATAGGCCGTCTCCGCGGATGCTGAAACCAAAGGAAGCAACGTGACAGAGGAACAGATCCATCCGGTCATAAACGATATCATTTCATCCACGAACACCACCGAACCAGGTCTGTGACAAACACCGACCGCAGAAAGAAAGCCTACGCGGCGTCATGGTGGCCCTCCTGTCCAATATGCGAAGCTGCGTGACCGGCAAGGCGGTCCGGGTCCTGCCGGGCAGAGGCGAGAAGGTGCAATACTCGGTCTATATGGGCGGCGACATGGCGGAGACGGTCGTCTGCACCAACCGCCCGGAGCTTCCCAGCATTCTGATCGTGGGCGATTCGTTCACAAATCCCGTGGAAGCGCTCTGCGTCTACAGCTTTCACGAAATTCGAAGCCTGGACGATCGGCACTACCACCAGATGGACCTGACCGAATACCTGGCCCTCCATCCCGTTGACGCCGTGGTGATCATCCGGGACAGCCTGAATTACGTTGGCAGTGAGGGAAACGGCAGCCTGCGATAGCCGGATCCGGCGGTCGGCGTATAGGATCTCCGATTCTGCGCAAGCTATGGGCAGGATTGGAGGTGAATCCCATGAACGAAACCCGTCACAACAGCCAGGACTGCCGCGATAGCCGCAGCGCGAAGAACAACGCGTCTCAGAACGCCAAAAACTGCGACCGCCGGGACGCGCAGAATTGCGACCGCCGCGACGCGCAGAACTGGGACCGCCGCGACGCGCAGAACTGCGACCGCCGCGACGCCAGAAACTAAACCGGAAACAGTACGGCGCGGCGCATCAGCGCCGCGCCGCATGGATTTCCCCGTTGCTTTTTCGCCGGTTATCTGATATGATGGCAGAAAAGAAGTCGATCGGCGGTGGATGCTATGGCGAAACGAAAACGGAATTACGGGCACGGACGGAAGCGGAGCGGGTTCCCGGAGCCGGTTCAGATCTGGCTGCTGTTCTTTCTGCCCTGCTTCGTACTGCTCGTCGGCTCGAAGGGCTTCAGCGGGATCTCCGAGCTGAAGACCACGGTATTCTACGTCTTCTCCGCGATCCTCGCTGCGATCGTCCTGATCCGCCTTGTCGCGGCTGTATGCACGCGCAAGGGCGGGCGCAGGCCCGCGCCTGGCGGCAGGCGGCTGAATCCGGCGCAGATCGCAGCCCTCTGCTACCTGGGCTTCACCCTGCTCTCCGCCGCCCTCTCGCCCTACAAGGACGCCTGGTACAGCAGGAAAGATCACGGCAATATGCTCAGCGAGGCCTGCTATCTGCTGGTCTTTTTCGCGGTCTCCTGCCTGGCGAAGCCGGACAAGTCTCTGAAATACGTCTTCCTCGGTACGGCGGGGGTCTACTGCCTGATCATCGCCGTTCAGCTTCTGGGCGGCAATCCCCTCGGCCTGTATCCGAACGGCTATACCTACCGCTCCCTTTACCGTCTGCGCGCATCCTATCACTTTGCGGCGACCACCGGCAACGCCGACCTGGTCTCCGTCGTTCTCTGCACCGTCGTTTCGCTCTGCCTGGGGATCACCCTGTCGGAGCGGGGCAGGCGGCGGATCTTCCCGGCGGCGCTCGCTGCCCTCAGTCTGGCGGAGCTTCTGCTGATCGACGTCCTTTGCGGCGTGGTCGGTCTCTTTCTGGGGCTGTTGGTCTCGGCCTTCGTACTCGCCCGCGTGAAGCCCCGCGTCCGGGTCTGGGCGCTGGCGGCGGCAGTCTTCCTCGGCCTCGGCTTTTTGGGCTTCCTCTGGTACGAACCCACCCCGATCCCCCTTTTCCGGGAAATACACAGCATCCTGCACGGCGAGATCTCGGACAGCTTCGGCTCCGGCCGCGTGGAGATCTGGCGGAAGATGCTGGCGCGGCTCGACCGGCGGCAGCTCCTGTTCGGCTGCGGGCCGGACACCGTCCGCCTGACCGCGCTGGAGCCCTTCCGAACCTATGACGAGACCGGCAAGCTGCTCCGGCAGGCGGCGATCACAGACGCCCACTGCTGGCCCCTGCAGATGCTCTATTGCCAGGGCGTCTTTGCCCTGCTCTCCTTTGCGGCGACCGTCGTTCTGGCGCTTCGCCCGTGGTTTCGCAGCAAGGGGCGCACGGCCGCCGTTGAGATCCTCGGCGCCGCCCTGCTCTGCTTCCTCTTTGCCATGCTCTTCTGCTTCACGTCGGTCATCATCATGCCCCTGTTCTGGACCCTTCTGGGCCTGCTGACCGCTGCCGGCGCAAGGCGGGAGCCGGAACGATAAACTCAATCACGCATGAAAAGCGCTGCCCCGATCCCCTGGGATCGAGGCAGCGCTTTTGAATGGCTTATTCGCCCTGCTTGGGCTTGCGGTTGTGGTAATAGCGGCGGCGGTTGTTCTTTTTCTGCGGCTCGCTGCCGGGGATCTTTTCCTGCTTCTCCCGGTTGGGCTTGGGATTCTGCTTCTGCCCCCGGTTCTGCTTCATCTCACGCGGCTGGGCTGGCCTGGAATCCTGCTTCGGCTCGCGGATGGGCTTGATGGCCTCGGTCGTCTGCTTCTGCTGGTTCTGCGCGGGCTTCTGACCGCCGCGGTTTCCGCCGCGTCTGCCGCGGGAATTGCCGTGCCGCTGCTGCTTGGGGGCGGTCTCAGTCTCGGAGGCCTCCTTCGTCCGGGCGGGCTGCTCGTGCTCGGGGATCTGCGCCGGGCGCTCGGCTTCCGGCTTGGGCTGCGCGGCGGGACGCTCGCTCCGGCGCTCTCTGCGGCGGGCTGGCTTGGGCGCGGGCTCGGACTCCGGAGCGGAGACCGGCTCGGCCTCCTCGGGGCTCAGGACCAGCCGCTGCTCCAGCCGGGACAGGCGGGAGACGGGATCGACGTCCTTTCTGCCGGAGATCGGGGCCAGATCGTCGGGGATCGGGGGATCGTTTTTCCGGGCCTTTCCGCTCCGCAGGACGAAGACCTCGCTGTTTTTGAAGCTGTGGATCTCCTCGGGATCCTTCTCCATGCGGACGTCCACGCTCTGCCGCATCAGATTCACGTTCGTCACGGTGCCGCGGCCCTCCGGCGTGTCCACGAAGGATTCCGGCTTGGGGCTGTTCTTGATCAGATCCTCATAGGCCTCCTGTTCATACTTGAGGCAGCACATCAGCCGCCCGCAGGTGCCGGAGATTTTGGTCGGGTTCAGACTCAGGCTCTGCGTTTTGGCCATCTTGATGGAGACCGGCTCGAAGTCGCCCAGGAAGCTGGAGCAGCAGAAGGGTCGGCCGCAGATGCCCAGGCCGCCGAACATCCGCGCCTTGTCGCGGACGCCGATCTGCCGCAGCTCGATCCGGGTGTGGTAGGCGGCAGCCAGCAGCTTGACCAGCTCGCGGAAGTCCACGCGGGCGTCCGCGGTGAAGAAGAACAGGAGCTTGCTGCCGTCAAAGGCGCATTCCGCCGAGGCAAGCTGCATATCCAGCCCCAGCTCCTCGATCTTTTTCTGGCAGAAGGCGAAGGCGGCCTTCTCGCGCCGCTCGTTTTCCGCCTTGATTTTCTCGTCCACAGCCGTGGCAATGCGCAGAACGCGGCGCAGCGGCTGGACGACGTCCCGGGCCGGGGCGCGGTGGGGACCGGTCACGCAGTAGCCGTATTCGGGGCCGCGGGCGGTCTCAATGATCACGTGGTCGCCGGTCTTGAGGGGAAGGTCGCCGGGGTCGAAGAAATAGAGCTTGCTGCCGCTGCGGAATTGGACGTCGCAGACCGTGACGCGCTCCGGCAGGGCGGGAGCGGGCGCTTCCGCCGGGATCGCGGGCGCGGCCTCGGCCTCCGGGGCTTCCGGGTCCAGGTTCAGTTCGGTTTCGTTGTTCATAGATACTCCAATCGATTGGTTCGTTGTGTTTATACGTTCAGCCAGATCAGAAGACCGCCGCAGATCGCGCCGACGCCGACGTTGCCCTGGAGCAGCTCCAAAGCCTCCTGTATGCGGCGGACAGCCTCAAGCAGCTCCCGGACGGTGCGGCTGCGGCCCAGCTGCCCGGCAGCGTCCGAGCCGCCGGGCAGCCCGGCGCGGACGCGGATCGCGTCCGCCAGCAGCTCGATCCAGTCGGTCAGCACCGGCTGGAGCTGTTCGCGCTTGTAACGCTCCAGCGAGGCGATCAGCTCGGTCAGACCCAGACGGTCGCGGCGGGCAAAGCAGTCGGCAAAGCGCTGGCTCTGGGGGGAGACGGTCTGCGTGTCCCGCAGGGCGTCGGCAGCCGGTCCGTAGAAGCCGCCCGCCCGCTCCCAGGCCGTCCGGACGGCCTCGAGGCTCCGGTCCGGGAAGGCCGCGCGCAGGGCCGGGATCGCCTCGGCGGCTGACAGGGGAGACAGGCGGAGACTGACGCAGCGGGAGCGGATCGTGGGCAGGAGCTTTTCCGGGTTGTCGCTGAGCAGGAGGAAGGCGCCGTAGGAGGGCGGCTCCTCCATGACCTTGAGCAGGGCGTTCTGGGCGTTGGCGTTCATATCGTTGGCGCGTGGGATCACGTAGACCTTGCGCCGGCCCTCGTTGGGCAGGATATAAAGATCGCTTCTGGCGCGGCGGATCAGGTCCACCGGAACGGTCTTTTTTTCGGGATCGTCCACGGTGATCACGTCCGGGTGGACGTTGTCAAAGACCTTCCGGCACTGCAGGCATACGCCGCAGGGCCGCCGCTCGCCCGCGGTGCACTGCATCGCGGCGGCAAGGATGGCGGCAAGGGTGTGCTTCCCGCTTCCCGCGGGGCCGGAGATCAGATAGCTGTGCGAAATGCGGTCGGCGCGGAAGGCAGAGCCCAGCGAGGCCTTGAGCGCCGCGTTTCCCAGCAGACGTTCCATCCTTCCACCTCCGATCTCTTTCCTAATTTAATATCATACCACAGAAACCGAAAATTGAAAAGCCCTAATTTTGAGATTTTTCAGGTGGAATCCCGCCGTTTTGTAACAGTTCAGCCCTGGGGGATGCGGGAGGGCAGCGGACAGCGGACGGGGGTTCGTCTGGCGCACCCGGTTCCGCATAGGGGCGCGTATCTACGCGCCCGGTTTCGCGAAGCGGAACAAATCGCCCGAAGGGCGATGTTGCCCGTGTGAATGATGCAATCCCGTATCGTCATTTGCATCGGCATACGTAGGGGCGCGTATCTACGCGCCCGGTTCCGCGAAGCGGAACGAATCGCCCGCAAGGGCGATGTTGCCCGTTTGAATAACGTGATCCCGTATCGTCATTTGCCTCCGGCAAATTGCATTCGTTCCGAATGCCGGACAAGCAATGCTTGTCCCTACGGCAGAGAATGACCGTTTTCGGTTTTTTCGGCGGGGGTCTGTTGTCGATCCGTGCGGGCGCGTGGATACGCGCCCCTACGAGGCGCTGCGTTTCGGAACGTTGGCGCAGCCAATTTCAATCCTCCCGCAGGGAGACCGCAAATTCTCAATTCTCCATTTTCAATTCTCAATTCAGCCGCAGGACGGCGGCCAGAGTCTGACCGCCCTACGCTAATCCCTGATCCCTAATCCCTAATCCCTAACCCCTGATCACTGGTTTCCCCGAAAGAAACAAAAGGGAGGTCCATCACATGAAAATCATCGTTGACGCAATGGGCGGCGATCATGCGCCGCAGGCGTTTCTGGAGGGCTCGTTCCGGGCCGCGCAGACGCTGGGCGTGGACGTCGTCCTCGTGGGGCGCGTCCCGGAGCTGCTGGAGCTGATGAAGCAGTCCGGCATCGACACCCTGCCCCGCGGCGTGGAGCTCATGGACGCAGAGGACGTCGTGGATATGCACGACGATCCCGCCGCCGTGGTCAAGACCCGGCGCAATTCCTCCATGATCCTCGGTCTCAAGCTGCTGGCGGACGGCGGCGGCGACGCCTTCGTCTCCGCAGGCTCCACCGGGGCCCTGCTCTCCGGCGCGACCCTGCTGGTCAAGCGCGTGCGCGGCATCCGCCGCGCGGCCTTCGGCCCCACGATCCCCACCAAAACCGGGCGCATGATCCTGATCGACTCCGGCGCGAACGCAGAATGCACCCCGGAATTCCTCCTGCAATTCGGCTGCATGGGCTCGTTCTACGCCCAGCGGACGCTGAAGCTCGAATCGCCCCGCGTGGCCCTGCTGAACAACGGCGCGGAGGACTCCAAGGGCGATCCCCTCCACCGGGAGGCCTACGCCCTGCTCAAGGACGCGGACGCGCGCGGCGTGATCCGCTTCGTCGGCAACGTCGAGGGCCGCGAGGCCATGCTGGGCGCCTGCGACGTCCTGGTGGCGGACGGGTTTTCGGGCAACGTCTTTCTCAAGGGGATCGAGGGCACGGCAATGTTCATGGGCTCGATGCTCAAGGACGCGTTCCGGACGAACCTCCGCACCAAGCTCGGCTACCTGCTCTGCAAGGGCAGCATGCAGGAGATGTCCGGCGCGCTCGACTACCGGAAGGTCGGCGGGACTACCCTGCTCGGCATCACGAAGCCGGTCGTCAAGGCCCACGGCTCGTCCGACGCCGAGGCCGTCGCCAGCGCGATCCGGCAGGCTGTGGAGGCCGTCAACTCCGGCATCTGCGACGCCATCCGTGAAAACGTTGACCGCATCACGCTTCCGAGGGAGAACTGAAATGCGAGAGCTGCAAAACGCCATCGGCTACCACTTCCAAAACCCGGACCTGCTGCAGCAGGCCCTGACCCACACCTCCTACGCCAACGAGGTCTGCCAGAACGGCCTGTACAGCTATGAGCGTCTGGAATTCCTGGGCGACTCCATCCTGGGCTTCACCGCGGCGGACTATCTGCTGTCCGCCTTTCCCCAGCTTCACGAGGGCGATCTGAGCAAGCTCCGCGCCGATCTGGTCTGCGAGACCAGTCTGGCCCAGACCGCCCGGAAGCTGAACCTCGGTCAATACCTCCGCCTCGGCCGGGGCGAGGAGGCCTGCGGCGGGCGGGAGAAGCCCTCCATCATCGCGGACGTCGTGGAGTCCGTCATCGCCGCCATCTATCTTGACGGCGGTCTGGCGGCTGCCCAGCGCTTTATCTATACCTTTGTCCTGGTGGATACCCGCCAGCGCATCCGCCTGAATACCGACTGGAAAACCAAGCTCCAGGAGCTGATCCAGCGCAAAAAGGATCAGAGCCTCGTCTATGAGCTGACCGGCGAGACCGGCCCGGACCATGACAAGACCTTCTCCGTCCGCGTCCTGCTCAATGGCAGCGAGGTCGGGCAGGGGACCGGGACCAGCAAGAAGCGCGCCGAGCAGGCCGCCGCCCGCGAGGCCGTGGAGCGCCTGTTCCCCCAGGAGGCCTGAACGCCGCGCAGAATCCCTCCCCTTGCGGGGCGCAGAATCCCTCCCCTTGAGGGGAGGGTGGCATCCGGCGTCTCCCGCAAGCCGGATGACGGGAGAGGTGTCATTCGTCCCGTTTTTGCATCCATCGAAAGAAACTGCAATCCGGTACGACACCTCTTCCGTCGCCTGCGGCGACACCTTCCCCTCGAGGGGAAGGACTTGGAGGTGATCTTCGTTCCGCTTTTGCGTCTGTCGAAAGATACTGCTTTTCGATACGACACCTCTTCCGTCGCCTGCGGCGACACCTTCCCCTCGAGGGGAAGGACTTGGGAGCGGAACTCGTTCCGCTTCTGCATCCGTCGAAACAAACTGCGATCCGGTACGACACCTCTTCCGTCGCCTGCGGCGACACCTTCCCCTCAAGGGGAAGGACATGGGAGCGGACCGCTGCACCTGGACCGCCGGCGCTAACGCAGGGTACCGGGTGGGCTCTGAGGCACGAAGCTGCGGAAGCTCCGGCTTTGGGCGGTGATCGCCTGCTCCACCGCTGCGATCCGATCCCAGGGCGGCGTCAGGCGGAGCTGGTCGGACAGGATCTCCTGCTCCCGCAGGCCGATCGGCCTGCCCTCCGCCCGCCAGAACTCCAGATAGGCCCGCACCGCGGCGGACAGACCGTAATCCCCCCGGATCAACTGCTCCAGACGGGGGCTGATCTGCGTCGTCGAGCCTGCTTCCGCAGCGTCGAGGTCGGCCTCCGCGTCCGCTTCCGTCGCAGCAATCTCCGCGTCCGCTTCCGTCGCGGCAATCTCCGCGTCCTCCGAACGATCGATTCCGTCTTCCTCCGGCAGGGAGAGCTCCGCGCGGCCCGCGTCTGCGGCGCCGCCCTTTTTCTTTCCCTGAAAATTCAAATTCATATTATCTTTTTTCTTGGACTGATTCTCTGTCTTATTCTTTGTCTTGGTCTTATTCTTGTCGCGGACAGCGGGAAGAACGGGGCAGGCGTCTTCCGCCGCGCCGCTCCAGTCGCCGGGATCGGTGCAGTCCGTCCTGGCCCGGGCTTCGGACTTGGCCCGACCTGCGTCCAGGATCGGGCGGATCGAGGTGAAGACCGCAGCGCCCGCCCCGTGCAGACCCTCCGGCTCCGCGCCGTAGATCCCGTAGCAGAGCAGGGAAAACAGGAAGTCTCCCCGGTGCGATTTCGGGAGCTGGCAGGCCGCCTCCAGAAAGGAACGGTAGAAGGTGAATTGATTTCTCGCATACAGCGTGTCAGACATACCAAAGCCTCCATTCAAGAGAAATACGCCGTTTCAAGATACCTGAATTATACCACAAAACCGCAGGAAAGTCAAGACGAGATTCCACAAAATATCTTGCAAAAATTATTCAGAAACTTTTTCAGGATTTTGCAAATAAACAAGCTCTTTTTCTGCAAAGGCTTCCCGAAAACCTGTTCTTTCCGGATAAAAGAATTTTGGCCTTTTCCCGAACGATCGAGCAAAAATTTTTTGGGAAAAACGGAAAAACACCGAAAAAATGTTCAAAAAAACCAAAATAGTGCTTTACAATTTTGGGAGACCTTGGTATAATGAAGAAAATGAATGGTTTGCGGTTCAGCAGCCCCGCAGATGGGGCAATAATCATCAGGCAATAGGCAATAGGCAATCGGCAATAGGAGAACGACGAAGCGGCGGTGCGGCCAGCTTGCCGGGGCTCCGGCAGAGCCTTCGCCCCTTTGGGGAGAAGGTGTCGAGCGCAGCGAGACGGATGAGGGGTCGTTCCGGCAAGCAGACGGCTGAAATGACGAATCCGTGATCGAGACGCCCCCTCATCCGTCATCCGGCTTCCGTGAGACGCCGGATGCCACCTTCCCCCCGAGGGGGGAAGGCTTTACGCCCGACTGAACCGTTACAATGAAGGAAGCGAAGCAGCATGGACGTTTTAGACCGGAAAATTCTCGCCTGTCTCAAGGAAAATGCCCGTGTGAACGCCACTGACATCGGCGCGCGGGTGGAGCTCTCCACCTCCGCCGTGATCGAGCGCATCCGTAAGATGGAGACCTCCGGTCTGATCCGGCAGTACACCGTTCTGCTCGACCAGAGCCAGCTCGACCAGGAGCTGACGGCCTTCATCTACATCCGTCTGGAGCACCCCAAGTTCAACGAGCCCTTCATCGCGGGCGTGCGCGCCATGAACGCGGTCACGGAGTGCTATTACGTGGCAGGGGAGTACGACTTCCTGCTCAAGGTCGTCACCACGCGGGGCAACACCCTCGAAACCGTGCTGACCGAGATCAAGTCCATCCCCGGCGTCAGCCTCACGCGGACGAACGTAGTCCTCTCCACGAGCAAGCAGGAGCTCTGCCTGCTGCCCGAGGAGCCGAATCTGTAATCTTTTTGCCGATTGGCAATTGGATATATCATTTGAAAAAATTTCAAACTGAAAGGATCTGTATCTTATGGTGATCGGTATTCCCAAGGAAATTATGCACGACGAGGGTCGTGTCTCCGCCATCCCCGAAACTGTCAAGAAGCTCGTTGCCGACGGCAACAAAGTCCTGGTCGAGAAAGGCGCCGGCGTCGGCTCCTTCTTCCCCGATGCCGACTACGCCGCTGCCGGTGCTGAGCTCGTCGACGACGTTGCGGACCTCTATAAGCGTTCCGACCTCATCCTGAAGGTCAAGGAGCCCCTGTACAACGAAGCCAAGAAGTGCCACGAGATCGACATGATGCACAAGGGCCAGTACCTCATCACCTTCATCCATCCCGCTTCCCCGGTCAACCATGAGATGGTCAAGAAGATGGCCAAGCAGGGCGTGATCGGCCTGACCCTGGACGGCGTGCCCCGTATCTCCCGCGCTCAGAACATGGACGCTCTGACCTCCATGTCCACCTGCGCCGGCTATAAGGGCATCCTGATGGCCGCCTCCGATCTGCCCAAGTTCATGCCCCAGATCTTCTGCGCCGTCGGCATGATCAAGCCCGTCAACGCCCTGATCATCGGCGTCGGCGTCGCCGGCCTGCAGGCTCTGGCGACCGCCAAGCGTCTGGGCGCTGTGACCTACGCGATGGACATCCGTCCCGCCGCGCTGGAGCAGGCCACCTCTCTGGGCGCCAAGCCCATTGACCCCGGCGTTCCCGCTGAGCTCGCGATGGCTCCCGGCGGCTATGCCCAGCGTCTGCCCGACGAGTGGCTGGAGAAGGAGCGTCAGCTCCTGGCCGAGAAGATCAAGGATATGGACGTTGTGTTCTGCTCCGCTCTGATCCCCGGCAAGCTGGCCCCCGTCATTGTGACCGAGGAAATGGTCAAGTCCATGAAGCCCGGCTCCGTCATCGTTGACATCGCCATCGACCAGGGCGGCAACTGCGAGATCACCCCCGCCGGTTCCCGCGAGGTCAAGCACGGCGTCGTCCTCGAAGGCATCAAGAACATCCCCGGCATGCTGCCCACCAGCTCCACCTGGATGTTCGCCCACAACATCTACAACCTGACCAAGTTCCTGACCAAGAACGGCAAGATCGAGCTCGACTTCAACGACGAGATCGTCAAGTCCATCCTGGTCACCTGGGACGGCGAGATCGTTCACGCGGGCGCCCGCGAGGCGATGGGTCTGTAAGCTGACCGCAACCGAATAACCATTCAGCACCGCACAAGCCAAGGCGCTTCCGCACACCGGGTTGTGCGGTGCTGTCCGATTATGGGAGAAGCATATGAATCCGATTATTCTTCTGGTCATCTTTGTCGTGGCCACCCTGGTCGGCTATAAGCTGATCAACAACGTGCCGAGTCTGCTGCATACGCCGCTGATGTCCGGCATGAACGCCCTGTCCGGCGTGACGGTCCTCGGCGCCCTGACGGCGACGGCGGCTTCCGTCGCCACCGGCAATAAGATCCTCGGCGTGCTGGCCATCTTCCTGGCCATGCTGAACGTGGCGGGCGGCTTCGGCGTCACCCACCGTATGCTTCGGATGTTCCACCATCGCAGAGACGGAGCCAAGACCCCGTTCGCGAAGCAGTAAGGAGGGCCTGTCATGTCACCTGTTGTGTATTATATCCTCTGCGGCGTCCTGACCCTCGGCGTCCTGGTCGGCATCGCCCTGATGAGCAAGGTGAGGACCGCCGTCACCGGCAACCTGCTCTCCGCCCTCTGCATGGCGGCCGCCATCGTCCTGACGCTGATCCACGCCGGCATCTTCAGCAAGCCCTCCGACCTCTGGCTCTGCCTGATCGTCACGGCGATCGGTCTGGTGGTCGGCCTGCTCTGGGCCGCCCGGATCAAGATGATCGAAATGCCCGAGATCGTCGCCCTGTTCAACGGCTTCGGCGGCGCAGCCTCCGCCCTGGTCGCCCTGGCGACCCTGATCTTCCTCCCGCGGGAGAGCATGAACCTCTTTGCCCTGATCACCGGCGCCATCGCCCTGGCCGTGGGCATGATCACCCTCACCGGCTCCCTGATCGCCGGCGGCAAGCTGCATAAGATCATCAACGGCCGTCCCGTGATCTGGAAGGGCCACAAGCTCATCCTCAACACCACGATGGTCCTCGTGGTCGTCACGATGGCGCTGATCGTCTTCGTCTCCGCGATCCCGATGTGGCTGAGCTGCCTGCTCTGCACCTTGCTCTCCGCCTTCTTCGGCGTGGCCTTCGCCCTGCGCGTCGGCGGTGCGGATATGCCCATCACGATCTCCCTGCTGAACTCCCTCTCCGGCGTCGCCGGCTCGATCGCCGGTATGGCCATCGGTGACCCGCTGCTGGTCGCCGTGGGCGGCGTGGTCGGCGCGTCCGGCCTCCTGCTGACCCAGATCATGTGCAAGGCCATGAACCGCCATCTGGGCGACATCCTCCTCGGCAAGACCTCCGCGCCCGCCAAGAAGACTGCTGCTCCCGCCAGGAAGAACGCCGCTCCCGCGCCCAAGCCCGAAGCCAAACCCGCT
>JAEEGF012230852.1_pt1 | contig 13757 bp, 10 predicted proteins | sample 9134171 | NCBI WGS metagenome assembly JAEEGF01 (sample SAMN16246542, study PRJNA631951) | gut metagenome | biome: gut microbiome; feature: rumen; material: AP-attached | host: Bos | place: Iran: Karaj | collected 2018-10
TACCCATCAGTGCCAGTCCGATGGTAGCGACAGTGGTCCATGAGGAGCCGATCATCAGACTGACAAGGGCACAAAGCAGACTACTGCTGACGAGGAATATCTCAGGTCGGATAATCTGCATGCCATAATAGATCATCGTCGGCACAATGCCCGACACCATCCACGTACCACCGATGGCACCTATCAGCAACAGAATAATAATGGCGGGGGTACAACTGGATATCTTATCAGTAATCTCCTTTTCAAGATTCCCCCACTCCAATCGTTTTGAGAAGTGACCGATAACCACACTCACTGCCGATGCCGTAAGCAGAGACACCTGAGAGGCACCATCCAATGTTGCGTTACCGAATACGGCAACGCAACACGAGATCAGTACTACCAGTACCAGGAATGGGATGAATGATAACATTTAGCAGACTTTTTCCAGGCGCTTCATCATGGCAAACATGAAGATGGCAGCCACGAGGCAGACGCCGAGGAAGACGCTCCAGCAGATCCAGAGGGGAACAGCACCCCAGAGCAGACCACCGACGACAACGAGCTGGTTACCGATAGCTGTAGCCACGAACCAGCCACCCATCATCATACCCTTATACTTGGGAGGAGCCACCTTCGATACAAACGAGATACCCATCGGCGAGAGTAACAGTTCACCGAAGGTCAATACCAGATAAACCATAATCAAGAGGTTCGGTGTAACGTCAGCCACATGCACAGCCACAGGGTTGCCATCAACCCCCGTCTCCGTCATCGGCATAGGCAGGCCAAATGAACCGAAGGCCATCAGCGCATAGGCAATGGCAGCCACAATCATACCATAGGCAATCTTTCTCGGAGCCGAGGGTTCCTTACCCTTGGCTGCCAATGAACCGAAGATCGCCATCGATACCGGTGTCAGTGCCACTACATAGAAGGGGTTGAACTGCTGGAAGATCGGGGCAGAAACAGTGATACTGCCATCAGGATCATACGACAAGCAGAGGAATGCCAGAGCCATACAGATGACAATGGCAGAAATGGCCTTACCCTTACCTGTCTTGCTCTGAAACAGAGAGAAACCAGCATAGACGATGAAGATCACAGCCACGAGGTTCCACACGTTGAAGCACATCGCCTGCAAGCCGTCAGCCTCCTGAGCTGTAAACTCATCAGCGAAATAGGTCAGTGAAAGACCATTCTGGTGGAACGCCATCCAGAAGAAGATCACCACAGCGAATACAAGACACAGGGCTACGATGCGCTGCTTGGTCTCTTCCTTCGAGAGCTCTGGCTCATTGCTGGCATCAGCAGCCTTGGCAGCATCCTTCTTTGCACCACCTTCGGTATGACGGAAGGTAGAACGAAAAGCGTAATAGATGGCAATCGAAAGAATCAGCGATGCACAAGCCACAGCAAATGAGAAATGATAAGCATCATTGCTCGAATAGCCTAATGCTGTCTCAGCATACTCCTTAATCCGGATGGCAGCCGTCGGTGCGAACAAGGCACCGATGTTGATAGCCATATAGAATATCGAAAAGCCTGCATCGCGCTTGTCCTTATACTGCGGATCGTTATACAGATCACCTACCATCACCTGCAGGTTTCCTTTGAAAAGACCCGTACCGAAACCGATCAGTAACAGGGCAGCCAGCATCACGATGAGGGCGAAGACGTCGCCACCCAGAGGCACTGACAACAGCAGATAACCGGCAAACATGATGATGATACCTGTGGTGACCATCTTTCCAAAGCCGAACTTATCGGCCATGATACCACCAATCAGCGGGAGGAAATACACCAGCATGAGGAATGAACTATAGATTGTACCAGCCACAGCGGGTGACAATCCGTAATTAGCTCTCAAAAACAGAGCGAAGACGGCAAGCATCGTGTAATAACCGAAACGCTCACCAGTGTTGGCTAAAGCCAACGCGAATAATCCTTTAGGTTGACCTTCGAACATAATTTATTTGATATTTGAGTTTTTAGTCCTGATGATATCAAAGAGGTATGTGAGCTTAATGACGATATTTCCAAAGTTGGACTTTGAGAAATAGTCACGCTTCGAACTGCCATAGATGTTGCCAAGACCATAATAATAGCGACCTTCCACCAGGAAATGCCCCACCTTACGGTTACTGAACTCCAAGCCCACGGCAAAAGCCACACCATAATCGACCTTATTCTCCACAGCCATCGTGTCCTGAGCCACGATATGCGAGGCACGGAGGGAACCATACTGATAATCGGGCGACAGTTTTCCGTTTTTGTCGGGATTAGGATTGAAAGCAGGATCCCTTACATCGAAATTCGTTTCAATCTTATCGCTCAAGAAGAAACCAATCTGCGGACCCACCTGGGCGAAAGCCTGGAAACCCTTGCGCTCACGTCCCCACCCTAAGCGTGCCAGAATAGGAATCTGTATATACGACATCTTACGGCTATACTGTAGCGTCTGTGTCTCATCGGTAAGCAGAGGCACGGGTTCATCCTTCAATGTCAGAATCTTCTCTTTCCAACCGATCTGAGCATAGTTCAACTCAGCCACAATGGCACAGATGCTACTGAAATACTTCTCACATGTATAACGTGCGGTGATACCAAACGTAGCACCACCCAACATATCCTGGGGCACTTTAGGCGTAAAACCCACGTTACTCAACACATAGCCACCATTCACACCGATGGCAAGGTCCTTGCGAAACTCTCCCACCTGAGCAACAACGCTCAAAGGCAAGAGGGCAAAACAGCAAGCCAGTACCTGTTTGTATATCGTCATATCTCCTGTTTCCTAATTAGAATTTGATGGTCTCAATCACCATGTCAGGACGGTAATGCACGAACAACATCGTCCTATTTCTCATACCACCATTGGCATAACGTTCAAACTGCAAAGGCGTCTGCACATAGGGATAACTTGAGGTACCTGCCGTGCCGTTGAAGAACTTGCCATACTTATGCAGTCCACGTAAGAAGAAATAAGCGTGATCAAAGCCAGTGATTGCGAAGCGAGCCGGCACATTCATCATATCGGCATGGAAGTTCCAACGATACTTCTGTTGCAGGCGCTTCGTAGCTGGCGACACGGGATTGAAGTAGAACACCGAGGGAATAAAGGTGTTATACTTATAGAAATTATCCAGATGTGTATTGGTGTAGCCCAACCACTCCGTATAACCGAACATCGTGATGTTAAGGTCGGGATGATTCACCTTCATACCATTGATCTTCGAGAAGGCGATACCCAATTCAGGAGAACGACCAGTATTCAGGATCACCACATTCGGCTGCGTGGTGCTGAAAGCCTTGACGAAGCTTGATTCTTCCGTCTTCAGATTGGTCAGGTTATAAGTAATACCACGCTGATCCAGTTGTCTGCGGAGACCTGATGTAAAAGTAAGCTTCTTGCTCGTCGAGTCGTTGCAGTCGATAAACACGGGGTGATAATCCTTAAACTTCTGAAGGAAATGGGTAATAGTGGATTCGTTCTGTTCCGTCGGTGACTGATACACCTGGAAGATATGACGGTTGTCCACCAGCTGGGGCGCATTGATGGAGAACGGGATCAACAGCTGTATATCGTTCTTCTGGACGAAATCCGACAACACATCCATCTGCTTTGAATAGAGCGGACCGATGATCAGGTCGCAATTGGCAGCGGCAGGATCCGTCAGCAACTGAGAAACATTGGCGTCCTCAGCCGCATTCCAGGCATGCACATCCACAGAGATACCCAGTTTCTTCAGACTGTCGCAGGCCATCAACACACCACGATAATACTCCACCATTCTTCGGCCGTCGCCATTGATATCATGCAGAGGCAGCATCACACCCAGTCGGATAGCACGGTTTGAGATGCCTGCATTCGCGTTATTACTGGTCTGACTGGCATTACTTGTCTGGCTTGAAGTGCTTGTTTGATTAGAGCTGGCTGTCTGGCTCGGATTACCAGAAACAGAGTTTGCTGGCTTATCTGCATTCTTTGCATAGGGGATCTTCAGCATGGTACCCTTCTTCAGTTCGTAGCCAGGCTCTTTCATTTCGGGATTGGCCTCTATCAATTCGTCGATAGAGAGATCATACATTCTCGAGATGCCAAAGATGGTCTCCTTCCGCTTCACCTTATGAAGTCCACGAATCGATTCATCTTCCTGAGCCGAAACCACACCAACTGCCACGAAGAGCATGACAAATAGCGAAAAATATCTTAAAAGTCGAGTCATAATCCTATATTTTGCAATTTCGCCTACAAAAGTACGAAATAAATGTCAATTATCAATTGGGATTTATCAATTTTTTACTAACTTTGCACTTTAAAGCAAACGAAAATGAGAATATATCGCTTTTTTCTGCCCTTTTTGATGGTTTTTCTGCCATTTGCGTGCTCCGCTCAGGATGATGTCCTGATCGAAGATGAAGAGGAACAACAGGAGATTACCACTGTGAGTAAGCTGAGTTTCCCCAATGCCTTCTCGCCCAACGGCGACGGGAAGAATGATAAGTTCATCGCCAAAGAATGTGAGAACATCACAGAGTTCCATGCTTATATCTTCAATCGTTGGGGACAGAAGCTGTTTGAATGGACTGACTCAACCGACGGTTGGGATGGCACCCATAACGGAACCCCTGTGAAAGAGGGTGTCTATTTCCTGCTCTGTAAGGCGAAAGGCTCTGACGGCCAGACTTACAACATCCGCAAAGACGTCAATCTACTTCGTGGCTACCTTGAAGATACGAACAACGAATGACCCCATGAAGAGAGCAGGTGAGAAGATCAATGTGTACGGCGCACGCGTACATAATTTAAAGAATATCGACGTCGAAATCCCGCGCCAGTCGCTGACGGTTATCACCGGTCTCAGCGGCTCGGGTAAGTCGTCGTTAGCCTTCGACACAATCTTTGCCGAGGGGCAACGCCGCTATATCGAGACTTTCTCAGCCTATGCCCGTAATTTCTTAGGTGGGATGGAGCGACCCGATGTCGATAAGATTACCGGTCTGTCGCCTGTCATCAGTATCGAGCAGAAGACCACCAACAAGAATCCGCGTTCCACCGTTGGCACCACTACCGAGATCTACGACTACCTGCGTCTGCTCTTTGCCCGCGCGGGTAAGGCCTACAGCTACGCCACTGGCGAGGAGATGGTGAAATATACCGAGGAGAAGGTGCTCGACATGATCATGCACGACTATGCCGGCAAGCCCATCTATATCCTGGCACCCTTGGTGCGCAGTCGTAAGGGCCACTATCGTGAGCTCTTCGAGTCGATGCGCCGCAAGGGTTATCTCAACATCCGCGTTGATGGTGAGTTGCTGGAGATCACACGCGGCATGAAGGTGGATCGTTACAAGAACCACGACATCGAGGTGGTGATCGATAAGTTAAAGCCAGGAGCCGAGGCCACCGACCGTCTCAAGAAATCCGTCGCCATCGCCATGAAACAAGGCGAAGGACTGATTATGATTCTCGACAAGGACTCTGGTGCCGTCAAGCACTTCTCCAAGCGTCTCATGTGTCCCACGACTGGCATCAGCTATTCCGACCCTGCACCCAACAACTTCTCTTTCAACTCCCCTCAGGGCGCCTGTCCCCACTGCAAAGGATTGGGGTATATCAATATGATCGACTTAGAGAAGGTGATGCCCGACAAGAAACAGAATATCCATGATGGTGGCATCGCGCCCCTTGGCAAATACAAGAACCAGATGATCTTCTGGCAGGTCGAGGCCATCCTGAAGAAATACGAGTGCGACCTCAAGACACCGCTTCAGGATATTCCCGACGAGGCCCTGCAGGAGGTGCTATATGGTTCGTTGGAGAACGTGCGTATCGATAAGGAACTGGTACACACCTCCAGCGACTACTTTGTCTCGTTCGACGGTATCATCAAATACCTGCGTAACGTGATGGATAACGACGACTCTACGGCTGGTCAGAAATGGGCCGATCAGTTCCTTGCCGAATGTGAGTGCCCTGAGTGTCATGGTCAGCGTCTGAACCGTGAAGCCCTGTCGTATAAGATCTGGGACAAGAATATCTCCGACCTGGCCTCGATGGACATCAGTGAACTGCGTGAATGGCTTGACAAGGTGGAAGCGCATCTCGACAACCAGCAACAGCAGATTGCCGTTGAGATCCTCAAAGAGATCCGCACCCGTCTTGACTTCCTGCTCGAAGTGGGTCTCGACTATCTGGCCCTCAACCGCCAGTCAGCCAGTCTGTCAGGTGGTGAGAGTCAGCGAATCCGTCTGGCCACGCAGATCGGTTCGCAGTTGGTGAATGTGCTCTACATCCTCGATGAGCCCAGCATCGGCCTGCATCAGCGCGACAACGAACGACTCATCCATTCCCTCAAGGAACTGCGCGACCTGGGTAACACCGTCATCGTTGTCGAGCACGACGAGGATATGATGCTCAATGCCGACTACATCGTAGATATTGGTCCCCGTGCCGGTCGAAAAGGTGGCGAAGTGGTGTTCCAGGGAACCCCTCAGGAGATGTTAAAGACCGATACCATCACCGCCCAGTACCTGAATGGCCAACAGCAGATCGTCATCCCCGCCAAGCGGCGCAAGGGCAACGGCAAGAGTCTGGTGTTAAAAGGCTGCACCGGCAACAACCTCAAGCACGTCGATGTCACGTTCCCGCTCGGTGAGCTCATCCTCGTGACAGGTGTCTCAGGCTCCGGCAAATCCACCCTGATCAATGAGACCTTGCAGCCCATTCTCTCGAAACACTTCTATCACTCGCTGAAGAATCCCATGCCCTACGACAGCATCGAGGGACTGGAATATATCGATAAGGTGGTGAATGTCGATCAGTCGCCCATCGGGCGCACGCCTCGTTCCAATCCTGCCACCTACACAGGTGTCTTCTCCGACATCCGTTCGCTGTTTGTCAATCTGCCCGAAGCCAAGATCCGAGGCTACAAGCCTGGGCGTTTCTCCTTCAACGTGAAGGGCGGTCGCTGCGAAACCTGCGGTGGCAATGGCTACAAGACCATCGAGATGAACTTCCTGCCCGATATCCAGGTGCCTTGCGAGACCTGTCACGGCAAGCGTTACAACCGTGAAACCCTTGAGGTGCGCTATAAGGGCAAGTCGATAGCCGATGTGCTCGACATGACCATCAACCAGGCGGTGGAGTTCTTTGAGAACGTGCCCGACATTCTCCGTAAGATCAAAACCATTCAGGATGTGGGTCTTGGCTATATCAAACTCGGTCAGCCCTCCACTACCCTCTCGGGCGGTGAGAGCCAGCGCGTGAAACTCGCCACCGAACTCTCCAAGCGTGATACGGGCAAGACCCTCTATATCCTCGACGAGCCCACCACGGGTCTGCATTTCGAGGATATCCGCATCCTGATGGATGTACTGCAGAAACTGGTCGATCGTGGCAACACCGTCATCGTCATTGAGCACAACCTCGATGTCATCAAACTCGCCGATCACATCATCGACATCGGTCCTGAGGGCGGGCGCAACGGCGGACAGATCCTATCCACCGGCACGCCCGAGCAGGTAGCCAAGTCCAAGAAAGGCTTCACGCCCACTTTCCTCCGCAAGGTACTGAAGTAGATAGAAAAAACCTCTTGCTAGGGTTTCGTCCCCTGCAAGAGGAAATTTTTGCTAGATTTAATTCTAACACTTTTTAGATTTAATTCCCGCAAGTGCTAGAATTAAATCTAAAAAACTTCCTCGCAAGCCCTCAAGTAGTCAGGCCACCACACCGGCTTCGCGTAGCGAGGCGATGGTTTTCTGCACGTCGGCGAGGGCTTTCTCGGGGGTTACGTCATACGCCGCTACCAGGGCGGCAGCCGTCTCTTCGACGGTCTTGCCAGCCTGCAGCTGCTCGTAGATCAGCACGCCAGTGTCGTTCAGCACCAGTGCGCCGCCAAAGTCCTTGACCTTCTGACCCGCAGGCAGCACGACATTGACACCGCCAACCTTGCGGACTACAAAGTTATTAAAACGCACAGTCTGGGGTGGATGAGAATGATGACATGCCACAACTTGACGCTGCAGATACAAAGAAATCCACTAAAGTCGGTTATCAACTCCTTAAAAAACATCAAAAAAGGGATGCAATGAAATATGCACCCCTTTTTTCGGATCTATTAACTTTAAAGTCTCATGATTCACATGCCTGCGGCGGCAATCCACTCATAGATGCATGAGCAGACACCGAAGAGGGCTACACCTGCCGTGCAGATGGCCATTGCCACCTTCGTGTTGACATCGCTCTGGAAGGTCGGCAGCGGACTGTCGGTCTTCGTGATGTACATGGCCTTCACAATCAATAGATAGTAGTAGAGTGACACCACCGTATTGACAAGGGCAACAAATACCACGAAGTAGGCAGCAGCACTACCCTGCTGAGCTGCAGCCATGAACACGAAGAACTTCGAGAACATACCTGCGAACGGCGGAATACCAGCCAGAGAGAACAGGGCCAGCGTAAGCAGGAACGACAGCTTGGGGTTGGTCTGATAGAAACCATTGTAAGCTGCCATATCCGTACGACCGCCATTCTTCTGCTCCACCACGTTGATCACTGTGAAGACTGCCATGTTAGCCACGATATAAACGAGCACGTAATAAGTCAGTGAAGCAAGGCCCATCTGACCATTACCCACCACTGCCAGCATGATGTAACCAGCCTGAGAGATAGAGCTGAACGCCATGAAGCGCTTAAGTTCGTTCTGACGGATGGCGAAGAGGTTGGCAACGGTGATAGACAGTACGATGACGATGTAGAGCAGATACTCCCAATAAGCCACCAGCGGCTGGAACACCTTCATCAGGATGATGCACAACGTAATGGCTGCGGCACCCTTAGAAATCACACTCAGATAACCAGTGACAGGTGTCGGCGCTCCCTGATAGGTGTCGGCTGTCCAGAAGTGGAAAGGCACCAGCGAGATCTTGAAACCTAAGCCACTAAAGAAGAACACGAGACCCATAATAGCCAATGGAGAAACCTTGATCGCTGTAGCCACGTCGTCGAAATAGAGTGTGCCTGTAGCGGCATAGATAAAGGAGATACCAAAGAGCATGATACCGCTGGAGAAAGTTGCCACGAGAATATACTTGGCAGCACCCTCGGCACTGTTCTTACGATCCTTGTCGAAAGCCACCAAACAGGCCAGGGGCACTGAGGCCATCTCAAGTCCAAGGAAGAACATCAGGAAGTTGCCAGAAGACATCATGACAAACATACCAAGCAATGTGCTCAGAATCAGCATATAGAACTCACCAGTCAGACGCTTTGTCTTCTCTACCCAAGGCTGAGCCATAATAACCACGATAAGTGTACCAACAGCGAGGATAACCTTCATGACATTGACTGCCTGAGAGGCGACATAGAGACCACCAAAGGCTTCGGCAGGTTCTGACAGCAAGGCGATACGCACCGGTAATACAACCAGTAAAGCCGCTGTCACAGAAAACAATACATCCACCTTCTTCTCGCTACGGTGCATGATGAAGTCAACCACAAATACTGCTAACAATATGAGAACGAGGTAATACTCAGGAACCATATTTAAGAATTGTCCGTAATTCATATCTTTTGTCCTCCTATTTTACATGACACCAATAGACTCCAAGATCGTACCTGCGGCAGGCGAGATCATATCACTAAACACGAACGGTGCACAACCGAGACCAGCCACACAGAAGATGAGGCAGATCACTGCGACGCGCTCATCCCATGTAGCATCGGTGAGCTCGAGGAAGTGCTTGTTCTCCACCTCGCCATAGAGGATCTTACCAACCACGCGCAGGATATAGACCGCCGTTACAACGATCGACGTACAAGCGATGATGGTAGCCACCATGCGGAATGAGTTGTTCGGATCACCAACCATAGGCTCAGCTCCGAAGGCACCCACGAAGATGGTCATCTCAGCAATGAAGCCAGAGAAACCAGGCAGACCAAGGTTGGCGAGACCTGCGATGACATAACCCACAGCGAGGAAAGGCATGATCTTCATCAGACCAGCCAACTCGCGAATATCACGTGTGTGGGTACGTCCGTAGATCATACCGATGAGGGCGAAGAAGAGGGCCGTCATCAGACCATGAGAGAGCATCTGCAGAATAGCACCTGTTACAGCCGTCTGACTCATCATCAGCAGGGCGAAGAGCACCAGACCACAGTGAGACACTGAAGAATAAGCGTTGATATACTTCAGGTCGGTCTGTACACAAGCACTCAGCGCACCATAGACGACAGAGATCGTGGTGAGGATCAGGAAGATCCACGACAGATCCTGAGCGGCATCAGGCAACAGGTACATGGCTACACGGAAGCAGCCGTAACCTCCCAGCTTCATCAGCACACCAGCATGGAGCATCGACACGGCGGTAGGCGCAGAGGCATGACCGTCGGGTGACCATGTGTGGAACGGGAACAGGGCTCCCAGCACACCAAAACCGATGAAGATGAAGGGGAAGAAGATGTTCTGGATCCAACCAGGGATGGCATGGGCAGCAGCAATCGTGGTCAACTCGAACGTGTAGTTACCACTGTACTGGCCGTTGAAGAAGTAGATACCCAGCAGACCGAGAATCAGCAGTGCCGATCCTCCCATCAGCATGAGCGTCAGTTTCATGGCTGAATACTCCTTATGGCCTGAACCCCAGACACCGATCAAGAGGTACATCGGAATCAGAGCCACCTCGTAGAACATGAACATCGTGAAGAGGTCGGTGCTGATGAAGAAGCCATAGACACCCGTTGACAGCAACGTGAACCAGAGGAAGTACTCCTTGGTGAGCGGTTTGAGCTGCCAAGAGGCGAAGGTACCTGTGAACACGATGATGCTCGACAGGAGCAGCATCACCACAGAGATACCATCGACACCGACGGAATATGCGATATTGAGCGGACGGAACCAAGGTGTGCTGTAAGTAAGCAGCATCTCAGCCTCATTGCCACCAGCACGCTGCTGGATGAAGTAGATCGTCAGCCAGATTGAGAGGGCAAGCAGACATGATGCACCTGCCACCATCACACCACGCACCTGATACAGATTCTTAGCCAACCAGAGGCCAAGCAGCATCAGAGCGGGAATTACTACGAATAATGTTAATATACTCATATCTTTAGATGCATAAAAGGATTAATGTTAATGCAACTGTACCAGTGAGGAACCAGACGGCATACTGGCGCACATCGCCACTCTGCCAGGGACGGATGGACTCACCGGCCTCGTTAGCACCCCAAGCCAGGAAGTTGAACGTGCCGTCAACGACATGACGGTCGAACCAGGCGATCGGTGTGGAAACGAGTGCAAAGATAATTCTATGTGTGACGAACTGCCAGATCTCATCCTGATAGAAACGCTTGTAGGCTGCACGATGCAGTTTGGGGAACGTCTTGTACAGGCGATCGGCAATCGGCTGACTCTCACCCTTATAGATATAGGTAGCCAGACAGATACTCAGGATGGCGATGATCGTCGATGTGGCAGCAATCTGCGTATCGAAGTGGATGGTGTAGTCGGTACCAGCGGCAGACACATAGCTACCGAAGCTACCGCCCCATCCGAGGAAGCCACCCAGTGTGGAGTAGATACCCACACCCATGGTGATCACACAGAGTACAATCAGGGGAATGGTCATCGAAGCAGGAGCCTCATGGGGCGTATGGTGCTCATGAGCCTCAACATTCTCTGTACCCCAGAAGATACCGTAGTAGAGACGGAACATATAGAAGGCCGTCATGGCGGCGATGCCTGTCATGATCCAACCCACCACAGGACTGTACTGGAAACAGGCGGTAATGATCTCATCCTTCGAGCTGAAGCCTGAGAAGAATGGGATACCTGCGATAGCCAGACAGCTGATGAGGAAGGTGATATGAGTAATCGGCATGTACTTGCGGAGACCACCCATCAGTGCCATCTCGTTAGAGTGGACGGCATGGATGATACAACCTGCACCCAGGAAGAGGCAGGCCTTGAACATAGCATGCGTAAACAGGTGGAACATACCAGCCATGTAACCCAGCTGAGCGTGGTTGTCCATCAGGGCCTCATGACCTGGCAGTGACACGCCGAGTGCCACCATCATGAAGGCAATCTGAGAGATCGTAGAGAAGGCGAGCACACGTTTGATGTCGCTCTGGGCACAGGCCACGGCAGCAGCATAGAAAGCAGTGAACACACCCACCCAGACCACAATGCTCATGGTGTGAGGCGCATAGGCGATCCACAAGGGGAACATACGGGCGATCTGGAACACACCAGCCACCACCATCGTAGCAGCGTGGATCAGTGCAGATACAGGCGTCGGACCTTCCATAGCATCAGGCAGCCAGATGTGCAATGGGAACATGGCAGACTTACCAGCACCACCAATGAACATCAGCGTGAGCGCCGTAGGAAGGATCAGACCACCAGCAGCAACAGCCTTCGCCGTGTTACCCTCGATGAACGGTGTCGTACCCTGCCCCATCACGATGTCACCAGCAAACGAGAAGCTGAACGAATCGACGAAGTAGCCGAAGGTGAGGATACCGATCAGGAAGAACATATCGGCAAAGCGCGTCACGATGAACGCCTTCTTAGAGGCTGCGATGGCAGGCTTCAGAGGATAGTAGAAGCCGATGAGCAGGTAAGAGCTCACACCTACCAACTCCCAGAACATATACATCTGGAAGATGTTGGTGGCCAATACCAGACCCAGCATAGACATCGTGAAGAGTGAGAGGAAAGCGTAGTAACGCTGGAAGCCCTTCTCACCGTGCATGTAGCCGAATGAGTAGATATGAACCATCAGCGAAACGGTTGAGATCACGATCAGCATCACCACGCTGATAGGATCCAACAGGATGCCGAGGTCGAAATGCAGGTTGCCCAAGGGCAGCCAAGTGAAATTATACGGAACAAACGTCTGATAGATGCCGTTGACGCGATCCGCACCGAAGTACTGGAACGCCGTCAGATACGACAGGATCGTGACGATGCCAAGTGAACAGGTTCCAATCAGACCTGCCACCTTGTGCTGCATCTTCATGCCAGCCAGTCCAAGAACGATGAACGACAGCAGCGGCAGAAGCATGATAAAGATTGTATATTCAAACATAATGTTTAATCTTTAATGTTTAATGTTTAACCTTTTACTATCGTTTCATATTCTTGATAGCCTCAACCAGATCGCTCTTGAAGTTGCGATACACATTGATGATAATAGCGATGGCAACAGCACTTTCGGCTGCGGCAACACCGATCACAAAGAGGGTCATAAACATGCCTTCCATACCGTTCGGATAAAGCAGACGGTTGATGGCGGCGAAGTTGATATCCACAGCATTGAGAACCAGCTCGACAGAGATGAGCATGGCAATCAGGTTACGACGGGTAACGAAGCCATAGACACCGATGAAGAACAGAAGCGCACTCAGCGCGAAATAACACTCTATAGGTATCATTGCTTATCCTCCTTTCTTGCTACTACTAAGCCTCCGATGATACAAGCCAACAGGAATACTGAGATGAACTCGAAAGGCAATACATACTGATACTTCTCTGAACCAACGAGGGCTGTTCCGATCTCCTTCATCGGCACCTCTACATTGGCTAACTCCTGCGTATAGAAGCCGGTCTTCAGCAGAATGAGGCTTACCACCACCAGTCCTGCAAAGGCGGCGAGGGCACCTACAATCATCTTACTTGACTTCACACGCTCTTCAAGACCCTGGAGGGTACGCTTGCTCACCAACTGGATGGCGAACACATAGATCATCGTAACGCCACCGGCATACA
>JAEEGF012501947.1_pt1 | contig 13756 bp, 11 predicted proteins | sample 9134171 | NCBI WGS metagenome assembly JAEEGF01 (sample SAMN16246542, study PRJNA631951) | gut metagenome | biome: gut microbiome; feature: rumen; material: AP-attached | host: Bos | place: Iran: Karaj | collected 2018-10
ATACTATAATTGACGCAAAGGTACAAAAAATAATGATACCTTCACCTAAATTAATTACAAATTTGCTATTGCAGCATGTACTTTTTCCCAACGCGCGTCATCCATCTTGGCTCCCATCACTTCGATGATGTTTTTGGCCACGATGGCTCCCATCAAGCCGCAGGTTTGCAAATCCTTGCCTTTGACGAGTCCGGCGAGGAATCCCGCTGCCCACATGTCGCCGGCACCCGTGGTGTCAATCACGATGGCATCCATAGGCGGGATAGTGACGATTTCGTTGCCGCGTTGGACAAAAGCACCTTTGGCACCTACTTTCACCACGGCGATTTCACAACGTTCGGCGATGTAGTGTAAGGCAGCTTCGGGTTCCATGCCTGTGAAGGCTAAGGCTTCCTTTTCGTTGGCGAACACGATGTCGACATAGTTGTTGACAAGGTCGAGCAGGAAATCATGGTTTTCCTCAACCACATTGTAGCTGGCTAAGTCGATGGCGATTTTGAGGCCTTTGTCCTTGGCCGTGCTGATGGCTTTGCGCAGCATGGTCGGGTTGGCCACGAGATAACCTTCCACGTAGAAGATGTCCCAGCCGTTAAACAATTCGGGTTTGATGTCATCGGCACACATCTCGGCAGCGGCACCAAGGCAAGTGGCGAAAGTACGTTCACCGTCGGGGGTGACAAGGGCTTGCACGCGACCGGAAGGTGTTTCGCTCTTGAGCATCAAAGGTTTGACGTGGCTTTCGTTCATTTGTTTCTCAAAGAAATGTCCGATTTCGTCTTCTCCGATTTTGCTGAGGAAACCAGCTTCGACGCCGAGTCGAGCCAAACCGCTCATGGTGTTGGCAGCCGAGCCGCCAGAAGCCATTTGGTTGCCGAGGTAGGCCAGTTGATGGCCAATTTCGACCGAAGTTTTGGCATCAACATAAGTCATGCTCCCTTTGGGGAGGTTGAGTTCTTGAAGGATTTGTTCATTGGGAATCTGGGTCAGTATGTCGACCAAAGCGCTTCCTATTCCAAGTATTTTTTCCATTGGGATTCAAGATTTAAAATTCGTGCAAAGGTACAAAAATAGATTTTTAGCGTCAAATAAAAAAATTCCATACTGATAATCAATAAGATATAAAATATTTGAAAAATTTCGATGGAAAATACTTGTCAGTAATGAAAAAAGCCGTAATTTTGCACCCGCAAATCGAAAGATTAGCTGTCGTTGAATCGGAGATTTCAACGCAGTTAAACAAAGGTTCTTTGAGACGGCAATGCCTCCTTAGCTCAGTTGGTCAGAGCATCTGACTGTTAATCAGGGGGTCTCAGGTTCAAGTCCTGAAGGGGGCGCCATTTTTATGTTTCATGTTATTAATTTTTTGGCCTCATAGATTCTCCCCGATTCTATGGGGTTTTTTTGTGCAATACACCCTTGGTTGCTCCGTATAAAAACAACTGTGGTTGAGTCAGATGCATTTTGACTATTTCCCCGAAGGGGCTTTGCGATGGTATATGCAAACTTGGAACGATTCCCCAATTTTCGGTTTTTGGAGCAGTTTGTAGTCATATACAAAGGTGTTTGCCAATTCATAGTTTTTAATAATGAAGAAAGCATCGTTTTCTTTGTAGGATTTGTCGAACGATACTAGTATCCATTTGGGTGGAATCAAGTTTTTTTCGGTTTCCTCCTTCCATAGTTTGGGTAGCGTGAAGATCAACGCAGTGAACAATACCCTATTGCAAGGAAGGAGTTTTTCATGCTCCATCATACTGGTGCCATGCCAATAAAGGTTGTAATTGTATATGGAATCTCGTTCAGTCTCTGGTATGCTTTCGATGCATTGATGGAATTGTTCGTAAATGGCGCTTTGCTTCTTGTTTTGGAATACCAGGTCTTTCATGTTGTTTCCTGCATAAAACGCCAATGAAACAAAAAGTATGGCACATATCCCAATTTTAGTTGTTCTACTTTCCGAAAAGTTGATATTTGTTAAAGCGACGATACATAAAGGCAATAAGGCAGCAAGATAAAACGGATTGTACAAACGGCCGAAAGTTGTTGCAAATAGGAAAATGGAGATAAGGGATGGTACTATGATTTCCTTGTTTTTGTGATAAATAATGATTAGCCAGACAGCGAGTGAGACAATGAACAAAGAATAGGGTATTACAAAAAACCATCGGGTTTTCCATTGATGTCCTATATATTCAAAATTGGAAAGGAACGATGCATAAACCATTTCATAAATGCCATGCCAGCCTGCCTTGAGATAGAAATAGAGTACGCATGGAATGGCAACGATAAGCCACCCAGTGATGAAACAACCTAAGCTTGTGAAAAACCTGCGAAAATCTTTTTTGAGCAAATAATAAAACCAAAGATAGGCTATAAAGCCCAAGAATGCACAAGTGTTATTAATTTGAATAAAGGTAATGATACCAAAACATAATCCGATGAGCAAGTGTTGAAATGGACGGACTTCTGTGTTCGTCGTATAGGCTCGAAAGTAGATTAGCAGAGGATAGGAGATAAAAGGCAGGCACCATTCTTGTGTTTGGTCGCCAGCGCCATAGAAACAAAACAGCATGAACAAGGCGATGCCAAGACAAATGATTCGTTGATGTTGGTTGTGGAAGAGTGCAAGCATTTTGTCCCAAATTGACAAAGTGACTGTCAATGAGCAGGCTTGCATGAGCAAAAGAGCGAAATTGCCACCCAACCAAATGCCCAATGCATGAATAAAATAGAGAAGGCAACCTTTATTGTCGAAATAATCGATGTAGAGTATTTTGCCTTTGAGAACAGCTCGTCCCATTTGTTTGAAAACAGAAGGGTCAGCTCCCTCAAAAACATAAAGAAATGAAGTGGATCGTGAAAACAAGGTAACGAACACGAAAGAAACGATGAACAGCAACAATGGATAAAGCTTGCTGTCCATAATGCTGGTAAAACGGTTTTGTTTATACATTGCGAATCAGTGGAATACGGTCTTGAAAATCAGTTTAATGTCGCCAAAGAAAGTCCAATGCTCCAAATACTCAAGGTTGATTTTCACCTTGTCGGGCCAAAGAACCTGGTCGTTGTACCATTTTGGGTCGGCTTGCTGGGCGAGGAGCTCTTCTTCATCGCGATACTTGATGCTGGCGGGTCCCGTAATGCCAGGTCGAAGCTGAAGGATGCGGCGGTCATTGCCTTGCAGTTGGTCGGCGTAACCAGGCACATCGGGACGCGGACCGACGAAGCTCATCTGCCCGATCAATACATTGACAAGTTCTGTAAGGCAGTCCGCCTTGCTGTGGCGCAACCAATGACCCATGCGCGTGATGCGTGGGTCGCCGGCAGTGGTAACAGTATCGCCTTCCGATTGGTGGTGCATGGTTCGGAACTTACAGATTCTGAATGGTTTGCCGTTCTTACCAATGCGTTTTTGCATGAAAAACACAGGACCTTTCGAATCGATTCTGATGAGGACGGCGATGACCAAAAGAGGCAAAAACAGCACAATAAGTCCTATTAGTGCCGCGAAACGGTCGAAGCACCACTTGAAGAAGAATCCTATTTTGTGTTTATTTTTCGCCACGCTGCATGGCCTCCATATTGAGTATTGCCTTAACGCGCTGCAAAGGTATGATTTTTCTGAATGGATACAACAATTTCACCGCAATCTTCATCCACCATTGGTAATACACCTCAAGTTGGCAGTAAGCTTTTCGGAAATTGAAGTTTTGGCATAGGAAATCTTGAATTTGTGAATGTTCGGTGATGGTTCGGGCACTGTCGCTCACATACTTGAAATGTAGTTGCTCAAGATAATGCAGGTTCAGGTGTTGGTAAAGTCCGTAGTAGGGATAAAAGCTTCCTTTCTTGTATTTTGTCATGATGCCAGTCATGCCGTATTCGCAGCAATCGTCCCACAAGGCTACGGTGCAAAATCCGACCATCTGTTGCGTTTCCTTGTCGAAAATACCCCAATAGTCGAAGGATTTTTGTCGGCAATCATTGAGGTAATCCATGAAAACATCGTGATTCATTTTTCTGTCGTGAATGGCGTAATCGGCATAAGTCTCATCGATGATTTGAAAGCCTTTTTCCTGAAGTGTTTCGAAAGGTATAAGCTTGTATTCGAAATAGTTGAATGCATGATGGATTTTGTTGCGCGTCCGGGATGATAAGTCTTCCAAGCCCTCATATTGGTCTTTGATGATGAACCAAAAACACGTTTTTTCATGACCATCGAAACCGTATGTGTTTCTGACCATCAAGCCGCCTTCACGGAGCAGGGCTTTCCACTCTTTTTTGTGCAGCTTGGGTTCAAGATGGGGTGCACCTTCAAAACGCCACGCTTGGCGATATAGACCAAAGCCATTCATCACAAACGCTTTTTGATGGCATTGAAGGCATAGCTGCTAAAACAAACCAAGACTTTGAATAGTGGTAATTTCTCGTTTTGGCGATACACCCGCCATAGGTCGGTAGAAGCCTTCAGTTTGTTGGAACTGGCCGAATGTTGCCGGATGCGGTAAGAAGTCAAAGGATGTTCGATGGCGTATGCCAAGAAGCCTTTTTTCAGGATGTTGAGCCATGTGGCCGTGTCTTCGCTGGTGCGGAAATTGGGTACAATGACTTCACCGACAACGCTTTTGTCGAGCATGACGGTTGAACAGCCAATGATGGTGTTGCGAAGGTACGCTTCATAATCCAGGTCACATTTTGCTTTCACGGTTTTATGAAGGGGATTTCCCGAATCGTCGATACAATCGTAACTTGAATAGCTGAAACCGATGTTTCGCTCGGTCATGAATTGGAGTTGCTGTTCGAGTTTCTCGGGATACCACACATCATCGGAATCCAAGAAGGCCAAATAACGCCCTTGGGCCATTTTCAGGCATTGGTTTCTGGTGTCGGCAATGCCAGAATGTGTGGGTTTGACGAAAAAACGGATCCTATCGTCTTGGTTTTGGTAGCTTTTGACGATGTCGACGGTGCGGTCAGTCGAAGCATCGTCAACAATGACCAATTCCCAATGTGGAAAAGTCTGTTTCCGAACCGATGCAATCGTATCGGAAATGTATTTTTCCATGTTGTAGCATGGCATGATAACGGAAACAAGCGGACTTTCCACGGGAAACAAGTTTATTTTAATCCTTCAATCCAAACCTTAATTTGTTGCTCATCATGAAGTTTGCACACCAAAAGCGAATGGTCGCGGAAGGCCACGAGATAGTCTTCCAAGCCTTCCACTACGGCCTCTGTGCCTTCCTCTATATTAATAATGGTGTTCTTGTTGTCGACGGAAACCACCTTGCCGCGCTTGGCGTTGCCGTTTTCGTCTTTTTTGGCATGGGTGAACAACGAACCCCAAGTACCAATATCGCTCCAACCGAAGTCAGCGGGGATGGTGTAAGTATTGGGCGATTTCTCCATCACGCCATAGTCGATGCTGATGTTGGGGCTTTCGATGAAGTGCGCATCGATAAAGGCTTGTTCATTGGCCGTGCCAAAATCGTTTTTGCCTTTCTCAAACACAGCAACCATATCGGGCAGATATTGATTGAGCGCTTGCATGATGCCGTCCAAGGTCCAGAGGAAAATTCCGCTGTTCCAGAAATAGTTGCCTTCGGCGACAAACTTCACCGCCGTTTCATAGTTGGGTTTTTCCTTGAACATTTCCACTTTCACCACCTCGGGAAGCGCGTTCTGCTTTGGCACTTGGATGTAGCCATAACCCGTTTCAGGTCGGCTTGGTTTGATGCCAATGGTCATTAGGGCTTGTTGGTTTTTCCCCAAGAAGTCAAAGCCTAAGCGAATAATGCGCTGAAACTCGGTTTCGTTGGTTACCAAATGGTCGGCAGGGGTGACGACAATATTGGCCTCCTTGCAGCGACTTTGGATGTGATAGGCGGCGTAGGCGATGCAGGGTGCCGTGTTTCTTCTTGCCGGCTCGCAAAGCACTTGGTCGGGCTTGAGCATGGGCAGGTGTTCCAAAACCAAATGCTTGTAGGCCTTGTTGGTCACCACGAGGAAATTTTCGTCGGGAATGACGGGGCTGAAACGCTCGTAAGTGCTACGGATGAAACTCTTTCCAGTGCCCAGAATATCAAGGAATTGTTTGGGATAGTTATCCTTGCTAAGGGGCCAAAAACGGCTTCCGATGCCGCCGGCCATGATGATGCAGAAATTGTTCATGGGTGTGTATTTGTGAATAAAGATTTTCCTTTTTCGCTCAGATAAGGCCACAGGTCTTCTTTCGAGATTTTGCACAGAGGCATCCCTGCGGAATAAGGCGCAATCTCGTAAGTTTGGTAACAGAACACGATGCTGTCGGTTTCAATCCAAGGTTCGTTTTCCGGTAACATGAAATGGTCTTCTTCGCCAAGTTCAAACATTTCTTCGACCATGTCGAAATCCTCAATATATTGTTTTTTAATGTGTTCGGTGACGATTTTGGCCAATTGTTCAGTGTTTTCAAACATGTCGTAACCCACAATGCTGCCATCGATTTTACTAAAGGTGGTGCCGTAGTACCATGGCGTGGGATGAGCACCTCCCGTATAGATGTAACCTTCAGTGATGTAGGTGACATAGCGGTCGGTTTGTTCCGAAAGGGTGTAGTTGTTTTCCAATTCCGAACGGGGTTCGCTGCCTTCTTCCGAGAAGAATTGGTTCATTTCTTCCTTCAGGAAAGTCTCGTAATCTTCTGTTTCAGGCGAAAGCATCCAATGGAGAATGTTTTTGCGTAAGGTTTCGTTGTTGGTGACGGGAAGGTCGATGTTGGTGGTATAATGGGAAAAACCTTGCTCGTAATCGTTTTCAAGGTAGACGCTGTCGCAGAGGGTATAAGGCTCAGTATCAACAAGATTCTGTTCCTTTGGTTTGCACCCTGTAGCCACTAACGACAAAAACGCAAGTGCGAAGAATAGCTTTTTCATGACGTGTTTATTTTAGGTTCAATGTTGCAAATGTAGTGTTTTTTCAGAAAACGGCAAAATTTGGCTTTTATTTCACCCAACGGTAGAGAATCTCAATAGGATGCACGGCATGTACGCCTGTTCCGTCAAGGATTTGCTGGCGACACGAAGTGCCAGGTGCCGAAACAATACATGGTGTGACATCGTCGGCATGGGCCAAAGTCTTTCTGATGGTTGGGAAAAGCACCATCTCACCGATAGCCAACGAGGTTTGGTAATGTTCCTTTTCGTAGCCGAACGAGCCAGCCATGCCGCAGCAGCCACTTGGGATGACGTGGACTTGGGCTCCTTGCAACAGTTTCAAGGCAGCGACTGTCTTTTCTGTGCCCACTAAGGCCTTTTGGTGACAATGGCCGTGAAGCCAAATTTCGACAGCATCAGGCTTGAAATTATCCGTGGTGATACGACCGGCGGCCATTTCGCGCATGATGAATTCATCGAAAAGCAGGGCGTTTTTTGCCAATGTTTTTGCCTCGTTACGTTGTTCGGCGGGCACCAAGTCGGGGTATTCATCGCGGAAGCTAAGGATGCACGACGGCTCGATACCGACCAAGGGTGTTTGTTCCGAAACTTTGTCTTTCAGTAGGTTGACATTCTTTATAGCGAACTTCTTGGCCAATTTCAGATTGCCTTTCGAGATGGCGGCGCGACCGCTTTCCACGTGTTTCGGGATTTCCACTTCATAGCCTAAACGGAGTAACAGTTTGGTGAAGGTCAGGCCAAGTTCTGCTTCCTGGAAGTTGGTGAACTCGTCAGCAAAAAGCAGTACCTTGCCCTTGGTGGCTTGGTCTTTGTGTCTGCGACATTCGCGATTGACCGCGGTGCGCATGGTCACGCGGCTCAAGGTCGGGATGTCGCGCTCGGTTGAAAAGTTGATGATGCGCTTGATGATGTTTGACGAGAACTGCCACGAGGCGAAGAGGTTGTAGAGTGGCCAAACGAGGTGTCCAAATTGTTCCACCGTAGCCATTCGCGACACGGCGAAGGAACGCAAAGGCATTCCACTGACGTCGTATTTCTGTTGCAAAATCTCTGAACGCAAGCGCGTCATATCGACATTCGACGGGCACTCGCTGCGACAGCCTTTGCAGGCCAAGCAAGAATCCAGCACTTCAGCTAATTCCTTGGATTTCAGTATGCTTTTGTCTTTATCCAAGGCTTGTGCGAAAGCCTCGCTCTCCCAACCTCTCGTCAGGATTTCGCGTAGCACATTGGCGCGGGCGCGGGTGGCCTTGGTTTCGTCGCCGCTCACCTTGAAGGCCGGACAAAGCGTGCCGCCAATCAAGTTCGACTTGCGGCAATCACCAGCACCGTTGCATTGCTCGATGCTGCACATCAGGGCGTGGAGTTGGTTTTTGGCTCCAGTAGCACCCTCCACCTTGCATTCGTCGAAGGCGGCCTTCCAGTTGTAATAGGTCTTGCCTCCGCCCAGTTCCTTCTCGATGGCGTATTTTTGTCCGACTTCGAAGCGCAACATACTGTCCATCGGGAGCGTGTCCACAATCTTGTGCAAATTGAAGACTTGCAATGGATCCCAGCATTTCTTGAGGTCTTGCATCAAGGCATAAACCTCGTCGCCATACATCAGTTGGATGAACTCTCCGCGCAAGCGACCATCGCCATGCTCGCCACTCAAAGAACCTTTGTATTTCTTGACCAACAGCGCGGTTTGGTAAGCCACTTCGCGGAATTTCCGCAAGCCTTCCGCCTCCTTTATATTAATAATAGGTCTCAGGTGCAGTTCGCCCGTGCTGATGTGGGCGTGATAAACGCAACTCAGGCCAAGGTTTTCAAGCATTTGTGCGAAGTCGGCCATGTAAGCGGGCAACTTTTCAGGCGCGACAGCCGTGTCTTCAATCACGCCGATGGGTTTGGCATCGCCTTTCATACCCGTAAGCAGACCCAAACCCGCCTTGCGCAAACTCCAAACCTTGCTGATTTCCGATTCGTAAACCCTTGAACAAGCGTAAACTAAATGCTCCTCGTTTTCCATCAAAGCTTTTTCCATCTGGTCGGCGAGGGCATCGATTTCTTCTCGGGTTTCACCACGCAGTTCGATGATGAGGATGGCGGCGGGGTCGCCTTGCACGAAGAAGCGGTTCTTCTGTTGTTCAACATTTTCCTTGCTGAGTTCCAAGATGTTACGATCCATCAACTCAACTGCGGCAGGATGGAATTTCAAAGCGACAAGGTTGCCCAAAAAACTCTTTTGCAGCGTATCGCAATGGGCACAAACCACCATTTTCTCCTTGGGCGGCAAAGGGTCAAGGTCAACCTTGATTTCGGTAATGAAAGCCAAAGTGCCTTCGCTACCCGCCAACACTTTGCAGAGATTGATGGTGCGTTCTTCAAGCGGTTTGGCCGTATTGTGCAGGTCTTCAATGACTTCGTCGATGGCGTAGCCACATGAGCGACGGCGCAGGCTCTTGTCAGGAAAGTTTTCTTCAATTAGGCGAACCGTCTTCTCGTCCAAAGCCCAGCGAATGAGTTGGGCGTAGATGTTTTGGATTAATGAATCATCGTCGGTTTCCCAAAACCGTGTGCCAAATCTTTCCTCCAACGCTTTGATAGTGTAGGTTTTGAACACCTCGACACTGCCATCGCAAAGCACACCATGGGCTTCCAATACATGGTGGCGGGTGCTGCCATAAACCAATGAGTGAGAGCCGCAGGAATTGTTGCCGAACATGCCTCCAATGCAACAGCGGTTGCTGGTGGAAGTTTCAGGGCTGAAGAAGAGTCCGTATGGCTCCAAGGCAAGATTCAGCTCATCGAGGACAACACCAGGTTGTACCCTTGCCCAACGCTCTTCCTTGTTGATTTCCAGTATTTCCTTGAAATGCTTGCTGATGTCGACCACGATGCCATTGCCTACCACTTGTCCAGCGATGGAAGTGCCGCCAGCTCTTGGAATGAGGTGGGTCTTTCGCTCGCGGGCTGTTTCAACAAGATAGATGATGTCTTGCTCGTTTTCAGGAAAAGCCACGCCTTGCGGTACTTCACGATAAGCTGACGCATCGGTTGCGTAAGCAATGCGGTGGAGCGGGTCGGTAAAAATGGTGTACATCTCGGCTTATTTGTCCAACTGGCTGAAAACGCTGTTGTTGCTCTTAAACTCGGGCACAATGACCTTCATTTGGGCCACAATCTTCATCGGGTCGCAAGTTTCGAGCTCGGTATGGAGTTTTTCAATCATGCTGTCCACATCGGCAGTTTCATATTTACGCACCACAGCGTGCATAATCTTCTCATTGTCGGTCTTGATGGTGTTTTCCTCGTTGGCCAACACTTCTTCATAAAGTTTCTCGCCCGGGCGTAGTCCCGTTTCGATAATTTCTATTTCAGGATGATGGGATAATTGGCGCATTTTTTCAGCCAAATCCCAAATCTTGACTTTTTCGCCCATATCGAAGACGAAAATGTCGCCGCCATCGCCGATGGAACCGGCTTCGAGCACAAGGCTACAGGCTTCGGGAATGGTCATAAAGAAACGGGTAATGCGACGGTCGGTGACGGTGATAGGTCCGCCTTGGGCAATCTGCTTGCGGAACAACGGCACCACAGAGCCATTGGAACCCAACACATTACCAAACCGCGTGGTGATGAACTTGGTGTTGCCCTTACGGCTTTGGGTGTAAATCTCCGCAATGCGCTTGGTGGCACCCATCACATTGGTCGGGTTGACGGCCTTGTCGGTCGAAATCATGACAAACTTCTCTACGCCATATTCCACTGCCAAGTCGGCTATGAGCTTGGTACCGAACACGTTGACAAACACGGCTTCGTATGCGTTTTCTTCCATGAAAGGCACATGCTTATAGGCAGCGGCATGAAACACAACTTGCGGACGATATTGCTTGAAAACTTCCCTCATGCGAACAGGGTCCTTCACGTTGGTGATGACGAAAGCCATCTTGTCGCGCAAGTCCTTGAAATCAGGCGTGTTGTTCATCTCGAATTGGAAGTCGTACATCGGTGATTCGGCTTGGTCGAGCATGATGAGTTTGGTCGGGTTGTAGTGCATCACCTGACGGCAAATCTCGCTTCCGATGGAACCCGCAGCACCCGTGACGAGCACCACTTTTCCGTTGATTTCGCGTGTCACGTTTTCCTTGCCGAGTTTGATGGGCGTGCGACCCAAAAGGTCTTCAATCTTGATGTCCTCAATCTGGTTCGACTTGATTTCGCCGTCTACCCATTTGGAGAATGACGGAATGGTCTTTACAACCAAATTTAACGCCATACCTTTTTCGATGATTTGCTTGCGGCGTTCCTCGTCAAGGCTGGGGATGGCCAAAACCATTATCTTGATGTTGTTTTTCTTGATGAAGGTTTTCGTCAGAGCCTCAGAAGGGGAATATACTTTTACCGTATTAATCTGAATGCCAACACGTTTTTTGTCGTCATCGGTAAAGGCAACTGCTTTGTAAACGGCAGCAGTATCCTGACTCAAAGTGCGCAAAAGCATTGTACCGGCATCACCAGCACCATAAATAAGCGTGTTTTCCTTTTGGATGGGGTTTTTGTAGACCTCGTTGTACAAACGCCTGATAGTGAAACGCATGAGAATCATTATCGTCATCGTAATAAGGTAATGGTAAACCATGGTGACGTAACGGGGAAAGTAAGTAGCGAGATTGTGGAACGATGTGTTTGAAAGGATAAATTTACTGAGGAGAAGAATCGCAACTGTACCAGTGCAGGCGGAGAAAATTTTGCGGATATCGTTGAAGCCAGAATAACGCAACATGCCGTCGTAGGTTCTGCTGATGAGAAATGCGACCAAATAGACAACTGGTACAATCCAGATGCGTTCCCAGTCGAATCCAGATGACTTAATGTCATTAAAATAAAGCATGAGAATAGTTATGAAGTAGGCTACAATGACGATGACCATATCTACTATCAAAATCCAATATCGGGGCAGCGTATTGGTTTTATGCTTTCCAAAAATGAAATTGCAAAAGTTTATGACTAATTTTTTCATCTGAATAAAGATTTAACCCGCAAAACTACGACAATTTTCAACAAATCAAAAGATTTTTTTCATCAAATGCCATTTTTCTGTTGAAGGCAGGTTGGGGTCGGCACCTTGGCACTGCGCAACATGGGCTTCCCACTCGGCTTGGCGGGGCAGCGTGGCGAGTCGAGCCATGTCTTTGTCCCAGTCGAAATCATCAACGGTGTCGCAAATCATAAACAATTGGTTTTCAAATTGATAAATTTGCATATCAAGGATGCCTACGGCTCTTTGTCCTTCGATGATTTCAGGCCAAACGTGGGCGTGGAGTTCACAATATTTTTCAATCAGTTCAGGGTCGTTGACGAGTTCAAGGGTTTGGCAATAACGTTTCATAGTGAGTATATTTTTTCACGCTGAATACGCAGAATTATGGGAAACCTGCCGGACGATTGGTTTGCGTCGCTTTGCGCTTCTGCGATTTCTGCGGATTCTGCGTGAGATTATTTGTTGTGTTTTGTAATGAAATTTCCATAAAGTACGATGACGAGGAAGCAGATGAGTGGCAGAACAAAGCTCAAATTCACAGAGGCAATGCTTCCCAATCCGCTACCATCAATGATGCGGGCCTGCAAAGGAGGCAATACCGAGCCTCCCAGAATGGCCATGATGAGACCTGCCGCACCCAATTTGGCATCATCGCCAGTGTCGGTCAGGGCAATGCCGTAAATGGTCGGGAACATCAGGCTCATGCATGCCGAAACTGCCACCAGACAGTACATTCCGGCGTGACCGTCAAAGAAGATGACACCTAAGACCAACATTGCTCCAGCTATACCCAAATAAGTCAGCAACTTGGACGGACTGATGTATTTCAGCAAGAAAGTGCAGATGAAACGGCTCAAGCAGAAAATGGCCATCGCCACGATGTTGTAGCGTTGCGAAAGCACCTCGGCGGCCTGTTCGGTCATGCCTTCGTTCATGAAGACGCGCGTGCCATATTGGATGATGAAGGTCCAGCACATGATTTGCACACCGACATAAAAGAATTGGGCGACCACACCATAGCGGTAAGGTTTGTTTTGCCAAAGGCGTTTCACCGTGGGACCAAATTTCTGGTCGTCGCTTTCTTCGGTCTTGGCTTGTGTTTTCACCAACAACAGAATGACGACAAAAAACACCACCAACACCGCCCCAATGATGACATACGGTCGGCTCAACACAGTCAGGTCAGCGTTTTTTACGGCATCAAATTGTTCCTCATTAAGCAGGGCACGTTCCTCGGTGCTCAATGGGTTCAGTTTGGCTTGGATGAACTTCATCGCCACAAACATGCCTGCCAACGAACCGATGGGATTAAAGGCCTGGGCGAGGTTGAGGCGGCGCGTGGCTGTGTCGTGGCTACCCATCGAAAGGATGTAGGGATTGGCTGTTGTTTCAAGGAATGAAAGTCCGCAAGTCAGCACGAAATAGGCGATGAGGAAGGGATAATAGCTGCCTGTTGCCTTGGCAGGGATGAACATCAAGGCTCCCACGGCATAAAGTCCGAGACCCATCAACAAGCCTGCCTTATAGGAATGTTTGCGGACGAAGAGCGCGGCAGGCAGAGCCATGCAGAAATAGCCGCCATAGAAGGCCAACTGCACCAGAGCGCCATCGGTGACGCTCATGCGGAAAATCTTGGAGAAAGCTTTCACCATGGGGTTGGTGATGTCGTTGGCAAAGCCCCAAAGGGCAAAACAGCAGGTCACGAGGACAAAGGCCAAGAGATACTTTTTTTCTACTACTTTATTCATATTTGATTACAATGTTTAACTACGATTTGCACGAATACTACGAATTT
>JAEEGF010639098.1_pt1 | contig 13755 bp, 5 predicted proteins | sample 9134171 | NCBI WGS metagenome assembly JAEEGF01 (sample SAMN16246542, study PRJNA631951) | gut metagenome | biome: gut microbiome; feature: rumen; material: AP-attached | host: Bos | place: Iran: Karaj | collected 2018-10
AAGGTATCAATTGGAGAGACCTGTCAAAAGAGGAATCTGATAAGATATTAAATGAAGCTATAACGCGATGCGCGGACTCCTACGGCGATACAATTTTAAGAAGCAGCGCAAGAAATAATTACATAACAGAGAGAATAAAAAGAATACTTAATAGAACTGTCGACATATTGAAGTATCAGATGACAAAGGGAGTGTTCGAGCCTGCTTTTGTTGAGATGAGCTTCGATAAAGCGGGAAATATTGACGAAATTGACGTTTCTCTGTCTGAAAATGAAAAAAATGAAATAACACGCAGAATGAAACTCGACGGAAAGATCGATCGTGTGGATCTGTATGAGGATCAGCAGCACATTTACGTCAAGATTATGGATTTCAAATCCGGGGCAAGAAAGTTTAATATTGCATCTCTTTATTATGGTCTTCAGCTCCAGCTCGTGATGTATATGAATGTAGCACTGGCCGTGGAGAAAAAACTCTCAGGTGGGAAGGAAGCTGTTCCCGCCGCCATTCTCTACTATCATGTTGATGACCCCATGGCTGAGGGAAAAACTGATTTAATAGCAGACGATATCAATAAAGAAATAATCGGAAAATTAAAAATGACTGGACTGGTCAGCGACGATACAGATGTTATTAAAATGCTGGACAGCACCATGACATCGAGGTCTGACATCATTCCGGTGGAGATAAAGCAGGACGGAAGCCTGTCTTCAAGATCTCAGACCATGTCATCCGGCGAATTTACTGCGATCTCGGGATTCGTTAATAAGAAGATCAGGGAGTTCGGACGAAACATTCTTGATGGTGATATCTCCATAAATCCCGCAGAAATGGGAAATACGAATTCATGCACCTATTGTTCGTATCGGTCAATTTGCGGGTACGACGAGAAAATACGCGGGTTTAAGAGAAGAAAGCTGGATATCTCCAAAGATGAGGCGATGTCCAGGATAATGAGTGAAGGCGAAGACGATGGACGTTAAGTTTACTACAGAACAACAGGCGGTAATAGATGCCAGGGATTCCAATATCCTGGTCTCGGCTGCGGCCGGTTCCGGCAAGACGGCTGTACTTGTAGAGCGCATAATAAAGATGGTGGAGAGCGGCCTCGACGTGGATCATCTCCTGGTGGTCACCTTCACCAAGGCAGCAGCTTCCCAGATGAAGGCAAAAATAACACAAGCTATTCAAAAGAGCCTCTCAAAAGACCCGGAAAATGCGCATCTTCAGAAGCAGGAGACCCTGATCCACAACGCGCAGATAACAACTATTGACTCATTCTGTCAATACATTATAAGGAATAATTTCAATGCGATCGGCCTTGATCCGTCCTTCAGGGTGGCTGACGAGGGAGAGCTTAAGATAATACGCGAAGATACCATGGCAGAGCTGCTTGAGGACGAATATGCCTCTGCCGGTGACGTGCAGGATAGTGATTTTCTCTTTTGCATGGATTATTTCAATCCCGGCAGCAATGACAAAAGGATTGAGGAGTATATTAACCAGCTGTTTAAGTTCTCCATGAGCATGCCATGGCCTGAGGACTGGTTGGAGGAAAGGGCATATGATTATGGTGAGTCCTCTGATTCTTTTGACGAGTTTGTATGGGTAAAGGACTGTGTGACCTATGCAAGACGCATTTTAAAAGAGGCCTCTGACACGCTAAAAAGCGCAGCTGAAATATCGCAGGAACCCGACGGCCCATATATGTACCAGGATGCTCTGGAAAGTGATAAAGCCAGTATTGATGCGGCTTTGCAATATAATACTTACGATGCCCTGTTTATGGGCGTTCGCGGGATAACCTTCGGCAAATTGCCAGGAAAAAAGGACGATAGCGTGAACCCTGAAAAAAGAGAGTATGTCAAGGGTATCAGAAACGGGCTAAAGGGTGAAATTGAAGACCTTAAGGAGAAGTATTTCGTCCTTCCATCCGATACGGTCATCGCACAGATGAAGCTCTGTGACAGGGCTGTAAAAGAGCTTTGCAGGCTGACCCTTGAATTCAAGAAGAGGTTCGACCTCAAGAAGAGACTGATGCAGCTCATAGACTTTCCGGATATGGAGCATTTTGCCCTGCAGATCCTGGTGGATCACGACAGGAATGAACCGTCGGATATTGCCCTGGAATACCGGGATTTTTACAGAGAGGTCCTCATAGATGAGTATCAGGACAGCAACAGCGTCCAGGAGATGATCCTCATGGCAATTGCCGGCAAGGAGGCCGGCATATCCGAGAGATTCATGGTGGGAGATGTCAAGCAGAGCATTTACAAGTTCAGGCTGGCAAGGCCCGAGATATTCATGGAAAAGTTCCATGCCTATGACAGATCTGAGGGCGCATCTGACAGGAGGATAGACCTTCACAAGAACTTCAGGAGCAGAAGTCAGGTCCTTGATATCACCAACTATATCTTCGAGAAGATAATGGGGGAGGATCTGGGCGGCGTAGAATACGATGAGGATGCGCGGCTTGTTGCAGGTGCGGAATTTGATGAGCCTGTAATGGACGTATCTCCTGAGATCCTGCTCCTTGACGGGACACAGCTGCTTGATGATGGAGATGAATCCGGCATTGCAGATCTGTCAGACAGGGAAAAAGAAGCACTGATGGTAGCTGAGAGGATAATGAGGCTGCGGAAGGAGAACCCGGACCTTAAATACAGCGACATTGTCATCCTATTAAGGTCCTTGTCGGGCTGGGATGACGTCTTTAAGGATGTTCTTGAGAGTCAGGGAATACCGGTTTATATTGAATCCAAGAGCGGATATTTTGAGGCTCCGGAGGTGGCGGTTCTTATGCAGCTTTTGTCCGTACTGGACAATCCGAGGCAGGATATACCGCTGGTATCGGTCATGCACTCGGATCTCGGCGGGTTTTCCGACGAGGAACTTGCCATAATAAAGACCGCTATAAATGAAAACAAAGAGGGACGGGAATGTGATTCATTCTATGAGGGAATGTGCTCGGATATAGCGCTTCCTGAGGATCTGTCCGGCAAACTGTCTTCGTTCCTTGACATGATAGACAGGTTCAGGATCATGACCACCTATACGCCTGTCCATGAGCTTCTTCTTGATATCCTGGAGGAGACAGATTTCGAGAACATTGTTTCAGCCCTGCCGGGCGGTGTTCAGAGAAGGGCCAATGTGGAAATGCTGCTTGGCTATGCGGTGAACTTTGAAAAGACCAGCTTCAAGGGACTCTTCCACTTTGTCAGGTACATCGAGCATATGAGAGTCTCCATGGTGGACTATGGAGAAGCGGGTGTTATTGATGAAAACGCAGATGTCGTGCGGATCATGAGCATACATAAGAGCAAGGGTCTGGAGTTTCCTGTGGTCTTTGTATCGGGGCTTTCAAAGAAATTCAACAGGATGGACACCAAGGGAGACCTGATCCTTGACATGGATCTAGGCATAGGCGTCAAGCACATAAATACTGAGCTGAGGGTCAAATATGACACCTTAAAGAGGCAGATAATCGCAGATAAAATGGAGCTGGACAGTCTGGGCGAGGAGATAAGGGTATTGTATGTCGCACTGACCCGGGCAAAGGAGAAGCTTATCCTGTCAGGATTTATCTCCGATCTTCCCAAAGAGCTGTCAAAAGCTGTCAAAATGATGCCGATGCTCGGGAATAAAGCAGCTCTTTTGCCATATTCGACAAGAAGCAGGGCAGACAGCTATATGGATCTTATTCTTCCTGCCATCATCAGGCATCCGGGCTTTAGGGATATTGTGGATAAATACAGCCTGGATACGCAGGATTTTGACAGATACTCGGATAAGGGGACAGTTCCTTTCTTCGCTGTCCGGGTGCTTGGCGAAAAAGACCTGAAGGATGAAATGGTAAGGTCTGCCGCCGGCGGAATCCTCAGGGAGGAGGAGCTGATCAGGGAGTTTGATGAAGACTTTGACAGAGACCTTTATGAGCGCCTGATGAGCAGGTTTAATGCAAAATATGCCCATGAGAATCTAAAGGGGCTGTTTACCAAGACGACTGTCTCTGACCTTAAGAAAGCAGAACTCGAAAGAGTGCTGTCTGTTTCGGATAATGAAGACGAAAACATTGAAGAAGGGTGGTTTGAAGAGAGCGAGACGGTAAGGCCAAAGGGACGCGTCGGCGGAGCAGAACGGGGAACTGCCTACCACAGGGTCATGGAGCTTTTAGATGACGAGATATACGCAGATGAAGCCCTGATGAGAGATTCCCTGTCTGAAGCGGGGGATGCCGCGGCCGGAAATAGTGAACCGGGACCAGTCTCAAAAAGGATCTACTCATGGATAAAAAGGACCGAGGAGAGAGGCAGGATATCGGAAGAAGGAGCTAAATCTGTCTGGACACCGGATATCACGGCATTTCTTGCATCGGATGTGGGACAGCGCATGGGAGCTGCCTTCAGAAGAGGACAGCTCACCAGGGAGAAACCCTTCATGATGGGCGTCTCTGCGAAAGAGCTGGATCCGCTCTTTCCCGAGGATGAGATGGTCCTGGTACAGGGCATCATTGATGCTTTCTTTGAGGAAGACGGTGAGCTGGTGCTCCTGGACTACAAGACAGACAGAGTCTATGAAGAAAAGAAACTTGCGGATATGTACAGGGTTCAGCTGGATCTCTACAAAAGAGCCCTTGAGGCAGCCACGGGAAAGAAGGTGAAGGAGAGCCTCATCTATTCTTTTGCGCAGCACAGACAGATTAGGCTTGACAATGTGTGACCATGAGTGTTTAATAAGTCTTGAAATAATAACCGCTAGGGGAGCAATGCTGAGAGTGTACGCGTTTGTGCGCGTCTAACCCTTATTACCTGACTCGGATAATGCCGACGTAGGGAAGCTGTAATGACTTAAGGACTTTGTGTAAAAATAAGTCCTCCCCTAATGCGAGAAAACTAAGGGGAGGATTTTTTTATGAGTTTATTTCTGGAAAAAATTGTTGAGGACGGCTATACGACATACAGTATAACAGGCGCAGGATACGCGCTTATCGTGGTTATAGCCATCATACTTTTTGCTGTCATCGGATACTTTTTAAATCCCGGCGGAAAGGCAAAGATGAGCGTCAGACAGCTGACCTTTTCTGCGCTGTGTCTTGCTCTTGCCTTTGTGTGGTCCAACGTCAAGCTCTTTAAGCTTCCGATGGGTGGTTCCGTAACCTGCTTCAGCATGTTTTTTGTGACATTCATAGGTTACTTATACGGACCGAGGGTTTCTCTGGCGTCAGCCTTTGCCTATGGAATACTTCAGATGGTGGTTGATCCGTACATCATCAGCGTTCCGCAGCTTTTATGCGACTATATCCTGGCTTTCGGAGCTCTGGGCATCAGCGGTTTCTTTTATAAACAGAAAAATGCATTGTTTACCGGGTATCTGGCCGGAATCTTTGGAAGATTTGTATTCTCAGTGCTGTCCGGTGTCATATTCTTTGCCGACTATGCACCTGAGGGAATGTCCCCGCTGGCCTACTCAGCTGCCTACAACGGTATGTACATCGGAGCAGAGGCCGTTCTTACCATCGTGGTACTGCTGATCCCTGCTGTTCGCCAGACAATGGCTCGCATCAGGAATCAGGCAATGGAGCCGGTTTCACCCGGCGCCGTAAAGACATTTAGCGGAACGGTCTGATCAGAGGATCTGGATTCCGTTTTCAATAGCCTCTTTTACCATTTCTTCAGGCCATATTGAGCACTGAACTTCGCCGATATGGGCCTTTCTCAAAAAGAACATGCATATTCTTGACTGTCCTATGCCGCCACCGATGGTGTAGGGCAGTTCTTTATTGAGGATGGCCTTCTGGAAAGGAAGCTCTGCCCTCTCGGGGCATCCGGCTTTCTCCAGCTGGCTTTTGAGGGAGTCCTCATCGACACGGATACCCATGCTTGAGAGCTCCAGGGCGATATCGAGAACAGGATAGTACACGATGATATCAGCGTTCAACTCCCAGTCGTCGTAGTCGGGAGCACGGCCGTCGTGCTTTTGTCCTGATGCAAGCAGGTCACCGATCTTCATGATGCAGACAGCACCCTTGGCCTTGGAGATGTAGTATTCGCGCTCCTTGGGAGTGTTATCAGGGAACATGTCCTCAAGCTCCTGGGTCGTGATGAAGAAAATCTCGTCAGGAAGAAGCTCCTCAATATAGTCATACTGGATGGACATGAATTTCTCTGTCTTTCTCAGAACCTTATACACATCCTTTACAGTGCTCTTTAAGAAGTCTATGTTGCGGTCTTCCTTATTTATGACCTTCTCCCAATCCCACTGATCCACAAAGATAGAGTGGATGTTGTCGGGAACTTCGTCCCTGCGCACAGCGTTCATGTCTGTATAAAGACCTTCACCCACATTAAAACCGTACTTGTCGAGGGCATATCTTTTCCACTTGGCAAGGGAGTGAACGATCTCCGCGGGCCTTCCCTCTTCATTGAGAATATCAAAAGATACAGGGCGCTCCACGCCGTTAAGATTGTCATTGAGTCCGGATTCCGGAGTAACGAACAGGGGAGCTGTCACGCGCTGGAGATTCAGCCTGGTGGAGAGCATTCCCTGGAAAAAGTCCTTGACGGTCTTGATACCAACCTGGGTGTCGTGAAGATCAAGGGCAGATTTGTAGTTCTTTGGGATTTTCAGGTTTTCCATAGATTTTTCCGCCTTATCTTTTATTCATGATTTTCTTTTCCATTAAATAACTATTTTGGCCATATTGCAAGAAAAAATATATGTACCTCATGGTATAATTTTATGACGATTAAAACTGACAGGAGTGGCAGCAGATGGAGATAAGGCTTTCGGTCAGGGGACTTGTGGAATTTGTCCTTCGGACCGGGGATATAGACAACAGAATACATCAGGCCGGCGCCGATGCCATGCTGGAGGGCGGAAGGATCCACAGGGCGATCCAGAGCAGCATGGGGCCGGATTATCATGCAGAAGTGCCGCTTTCTTATAAAAAGAGCTATGAGGGGTATGATCTTATCCTGGAGGGCAGGGCCGACGGAATCCTTGAAAGGGGCGAAGGAAAGAGCGTCATGATAGATGAGATCAAGGGCACCTACAGGGACCTTGCGAAAATGAAGGAGCCTGTCCCGGTGCATCTGGCCCAGGCCAGGTGCTATGCAGCCATGTACCTTCAGGACAGGGAAGATGTCAGCATAGATGTCAGGATGACCTACTGTAATCTGGAGACAGAGGAAAAGAGATATTTTGACTCATCCTACAGCCGGGAAGAGACCCTTTCGTGGTTTGCGGAAACCATTGAAATGTACCGCAAATGGGCTGACTTTGAGTGCAGCTGGGAAAAGGAGCGGACAGCCTCCATCAAACAGGTCAAGTTTCCCTATCCCTACAGAGAGGGCCAGAAGGACCTGGCAGCGGCGGTATACAGGACCATCGTCCACCGCAAAAAGCTCTTTCTGGAAGCTCCCACCGGCACGGGCAAGACGCTCTCTGTGGTATTTCCCACCGTGAAGGCCATGGGAGAGGGCAAGCTGTCAAGGATCTTTTACCTGACTGCCAAAACAATTGCAAGGACAGTGGCGGAGGACGCCTTCACGATCCTGAGAGATGATCAGAAGCTAAGGCTAAAGAGCGTGACAATAACAGCCAGGGATAAGATCTGCTTTTTGCAGGAGGAGGAGAGGCAGTGCAATCCCGCAGCCTGTCCCTACGCAAAAGGCCACTACGACAGGATAAATGATGCCATATATGATCTGCTCATATCCGAGGATGATTTTAACAGGGAAAAGATATCTGAGTATGCCCGGAAGCACTGCGTATGTCCCTTTGAGATGTCACTGGACATGAGTCTTTTTGCTGACGCAGTGATCTGCGATTACAACTATGTATTTGATCCCTTTGTGTACTTAAGGCGCTTCTTTGCTGACGGTGCAAGGCACGACTACGCCTTTCTTGTGGATGAGAGCCACAATCTCCTGGACAGGGGAAGAGATATGTACAGTGCGGTCCTGAAAAAGGAGAGTTTTCTTGAACTAAAGCGTACCATCAAGGATTACCATCCCAGGATTGCAGGGCATCTTGACAAGTGCAACAGGGCTTTCCTTGAACTGAAAAGAGAGTGCGACGGCTGCAGGGTATATGAATCAATAGGTAATCTAATAACTCCCCTGGACAGGCTTTCTGCCATCATCAGCGAGTACCTGGAGGACCATCAGGAAGGACCCTGCAGGGAGGAGATACTGCTTTTCTACTTTGATCTGTCGAGATTTCTGACCATTTTCGACATGATGGACGACCATTATGTGATCTACGGTGAGTTTGAAGATGATGGCAGCTTTATTGTAAAGCTCTTCTGCGTCGACCCTTCAAGGAATCTGGCTGCCTGCATGGACAGAAGTGTTTCGACGATACTGTTTTCCGCGACCCTCCTGCCGATCCAGTACTACAAGGGGCTTTTGGGCGGAACTAAGGAAGACTTTGAAATATACGCCAAATCTGTGTTTGACCCCGGTAAGATGGGGCTGTTCATCGGAAATGATGTCAGCAGCAGATACTCCTTAAGGGGCGATGAAATGTATATGAAGATCGCCGGATACATAGACAGGATAATAAGGGCCAGAGGCGGCAATTATCTTGTGTTCTTCCCTTCACACCAGTTCCTTATGGATGTATATGATGTGTATCAGGAGACCATAAACACAGATGATTCTGTGGAGGTGCTTATTCAGAGCAGCTATATGACCGAGGAAGCCAGAGAGGCTTTTCTTGCAAGGTTCTCCGAGGGCAATGATCTTGACCTTTCACAAATTATCCACATGGATGTCGAGGTGACAGAAGATAAGAGCGTTCTGGGATTTTGCGTCATGGGAGGTATTTTCAGCGAGGGCATAGATCTTAAGTATGACAGCCTCATCGGCGTGATAATCGTGGGCACGGGACTTCCCATGGTCTGCAACGAGAGGGAGATACTGCGGGACTACTTTGAAAAGAAGGGCAGGGACGGATTTGACTACGCCTACAGATACCCGGGTATGAACAAAGTGCTGCAGGCAGCAGGCCGTGTGATAAGGACTCAGGATGACGTGGGAGTGGTCGCTCTTTTAGATGACAGGTTTTTGGGATCAGGTTACAGAACACTTTTCCCCAGGGAGTGGAAGGGGGCAAAAACAGTATCGACCGGTTCGGTCGAAAATGCCGTATCCCAGTTCTGGAGCGGAAATACAGCAAATAATCCACCGAAAAAATAAGTTAAACGGCCAAAAAGACAAAAGAGATTTACATAAAGCATCACTATACGTAAATTATGTAAACCAAACAAAATGTTGAATTGTGCATAATTGTATATAAAATTCACGGATGTGACAGAAAAATGATACAATAGCTACTTAAAAGCGACGTGGCCGTCATGTGGATAACTCTGTGGAAATTGGGGATTACTCGAAAATATGTATTTAAAAACCGCATAAATAAGCCATTTGGATGGGACGATAAAAACGACTGGCAAATCCACCGAAACTGGATTATAGACTAATATGGTCAAAAATGTTATGTAAACCATGCTAATAAATGACTCTGCTGTCATAAAAAATCCTGAAAACCAGTATTTATCGGCATTTTGCCGGAGTATACATCTTTCTTGATAGACGGGACGTGATGTTGTAAAATGTTAATATTCCGTCATCACGGGTAAGTAGGAGCTGGTTACCGTTAGCGCACGTCCTTTGGGCGGTTACGGTATCCGCATCCGACCGGAATAAGTCAGATATAAACTGTCGGCTTAGAGGAGAGAGACGATGAATATAGAACAATACGGAAATGATGTTGCCCTGCTAGGCGAAGCGATGCTGGCTGAGAGGGCTAAGATGTCCGACGCTCTTATAGCTTCCTGTAACAGGCTCCTTAAGAGAGCAAAGGAGATCGGCGATGACAATCTCCAGGGATACAGTTTTTATTACCTGTCTGAGGCTTACTACCTGCTCAGCACAGATTACAGAAAGTTCAATACATACCTTTTGAAGGCCATCGAGTATCTTCAGAACTGCGGCGACTGTGAATACCTGGCCCGCTGCTATAATCTTCTCGGAATCGATGCCTTAAGCCACGGCAATTCGGATATCGCCCTGGATTTTTTCCTGACAGGACTCAGGTACTGTGAAGAGATCGACAAAAACAGCAATATCCCCGGACTGATCAAGTTCAATATCGGTCAGATATATTTCGAAAACGGGGATGTTAAACAGGCTCTTTCCCACATCAGATCGGCTTACAAGGGCATCCGCAGGAACAAGAAGGACGCCCTGTATTATAGAAATCTGCTTTACTGCTATTGTTTTCAGACGGATTGTTATATAATCCTTTCCAAAAAGGATTCTGTGGAAAAGTGTCTTCAGGGCATAGATCAGCTGGAGCAGAGCGATGATGTCAACAAGGAACTGCTGATCGACATTCCGGTACTTGATATAAGGATGAGAGGCTACTATTATCTTGGGGAGATGGATCTGTTTGAGAAATATGCAGATCTTTTGTCACTTCAGCTGCAGAACAGCACCTTCCCGCTGGACTCCATGGAGGATATCTTCGGCATCTGCAGGTTCCTCATGAAGCTGGGGAGAGTCGGAGAAGTAAAGCGCATCATCAAGAACGCCGGCAGGAGCCTTGAGGAGCTGAACATCCCGCATCTCAAAAAGGGATACGCCAAACTCAGGATAGAGTTCTGCGATCTTATGGGCAAGGAAAAAGACAAGGCCCAGGCCCTTCTGGAGTTTTACAACGCATCCATCGAACAGGAAAAAGAGAGTATTGCCAACCATAAGTTCTTTATGAACATAAGGAACAGGCTTTCCTTTATAGAAAATGAAAACAAGATCCTGCACAGACAGGCCGAGACAGACCCGCTTACGGGACTGGGCAACAGATATGGCCTGAACAGCTATGCAGACAGCGCCTTTGAGAAGGCATATTCCGGACAGTATTCCCTTGCCGTGGAACTTCTGGACGTGGACAACTTCAAGCATTACAATGACACCTATGGCCATCAGTTAGGAGATATGTGCCTTAAGAACATCGCGGAGATCATAAGGCGCATCATGGATTCCTACAAGGGAATTCATGCTTTCAGGTACGGCGGCGACGAATTTGTGATAATATATGAAAATATGACTGATGATAAGATCATGGACTGTGCCACCAGCATCAGGGATCAGGTCGCATCAATGAAACTCACAAGCAGCAAGGGAGAGCCTATAGGCACCATAACCGTCTCCCAGGGCATCAGGAACTCTGTTCCCAGCCAGACCAACAAGCTGTGGGATTACATGTATGCTGCCGACAATGCTCTCTATGATGTCAAAGAGCACAAGAAAGGTGAGGTCGTACTGCTGCACAGGGCCATCATTTCCAAAAAGTCGCTGGCTGAAGCTCAGTACAGCTGATTGACAATAAGACAACGGAGGAGCAAAATAGTCTTTTCCGTATACATGAACTACCATCACCGATACATCATCGGAAATGGTTTCAGCCATGCCTAATGGCATCGACCAGGCACGTTCACAGTGCCTCTACTCCCTCGGGCAAGGCCCTTGGGCATACTTTTGGTTTAGTGTGGCTATATGCCTTGGAATATGTTTTCCTTGCACATTTTACGTACCGAAGGCTTTTGTTAGTATTTCTCGGTACAACCCTATACATGCAGTTGTCAATGTTCCATTGCATATACTATACCACAAACTAATGTTCGACACAAGCGATTCATCCCTCACTAACACGTCAGAAAGGGTTTTCTCGCTAAATTTTATAATATAAGAGGAGAAAGATACCAGAATGAAGAAAGAGCTAGAAAAGACCTATAATCCAAGGGAAATTGAGGACCGTATCTACGCCGGATGGGAGGAAAAGAAATACTTCCACGCTGAGGTTGATGAGACCAAAAAGCCCTTTACCATCGTGATCCCACCGCCAAATATCACAGGTAAGCTCCACATGGGCCATGCCTTTGATCAGACTCTGCAGGACATCCTTATCAGATGGAAGAGAATGCAGGGCTACAATGCCCTCTGGCAGCCGGGAACAGACCACGCCAGTATTGCCACTGAGGTCCGCATCACTGATGAACTCAAGAAGCAGGGCATAGACAAGAGAGAGCTTGGCAGGGAGAAATTCCTTGAGAAGGCCTGGGAGTGGAAAAAAGAGTACGGCGGAACAATAGTGTCACAGCTTAAAAAGCTGGGCTCCTCCTGCGACTGGGACAGAGAGCGCTTCACCATGGACGAGGGCTGTAACGAGGCGGTTACAGAGGTCTTTGTCAAGATGCACAAGAAGGGCTACATATACAAGGGGAGCAGGATCATCAACTGGTGTCCTGTATGCAAGACCTCCATTTCGGATGCCGAGGTTGAGTATCAGGAGCAGGCCGGCCACCTTTGGCACATCAAGTATCCTCTTATTAATGAAGACGGCTCTGTTTCAGATACAGAGTTTATTGAGTTTGCCACAACTCGTCCCGAGACAATGCTTGGCGATACAGCAGTGGCAGTTAACCCCAATGACGACAGATACAAGAGCTTCAGGGGCAGAAAGGTTCTTTTGCCTATAGTAGGAAGAGAGCTTCCTATCGTAGAAGATGAGTATGTAGATATGGAGTTTGGTACCGGCGTGGTTAAGATCACTCCGGCCCACGACCCCAACGACTTTGAGGTCGGAAAGCGCCACAATCTTCCCGAGGTCAATGTGCTCAACGATGACGCCACGATAAATGCCAACGGCGGCAAGTTTGAGGGCATGGACAGATATGAATGCAGAGCGGCCATTGTAAAAGAGCTGGATGAGATGGGACTTCTTGTTGAGATAGAAGATTACTCACACAACGTTGGAACCCATGACCGCTGCAAGACTACCGTAGAGCCAATGATCAAGGCACAGTGGTTCGTAAGAATGGACGAACTCATAAAGCCCGCAGTCAAAGCTGTAAAAGAGGGTGAGATCAAGCTTATTCCGCCCAGAATGGACAAGCTGTATTACAACTGGACAGACAATATCAGAGACTGGTGCATCTCAAGACAGCTCTGGTGGGGACACAGGATCCCGGCATATTACTGCGATAAGTGCGGTGAGGTTGTGGTTGCCAAGGAGCAGCCCACAGTATGCCCTAAGTGCGGATGTGAGCACTTCACACAGGATCCCGACACCCTGGATACATGGTTCTCATCGGCACTGTGGCCCTTCGAGACTCTGGGGTGGCCTCATGAGACCAGGGAACTCAAGTACTTCTTCCCCACAGATGTGCTTGTTACCGGCTATGACATCATCTTCTTCTGGGTTATCAGAATGATATTCTCCAGCTATGAGCATATGGGAACCTATCCCTTCAAGGCAGTTCTTTTCCATGGCCTTATCAGGGATTCCCAGGGCAGGAAGATGAGTAAGTCCCTTGGAAACGGAATCGACCCTCTTGAGGTTATCGAGAACTACGGCGCAGACGCCTTAAGGCTCACCATTGTCACCGGCAATGCTCCCGGCAATGACATGCGTTTCTACAACGAGAGAGTTGAGAACAGCCGCAATTTCGCCAACAAGGTATGGAATGCTTCAAGCTTTATCATGATGAATATGGGTGAGGATGAGGCTTTGACCATCAATAAGCCCATGCCAGAAGGCCTGGAGGCAGCAGACCACTGGATCCTTTCAAGGCTCAACAACACCATCCGTGAAGTCACTGACAACATGGAGAAATTTGAGCTGGGAATAGCTGTTCAGAAGGTTTATGACTTCATCTGGGATGAGTTCTGTGACTGGTACATCGAGATG
>JAEEGF010572371.1_pt1 | contig 13753 bp, 7 predicted proteins | sample 9134171 | NCBI WGS metagenome assembly JAEEGF01 (sample SAMN16246542, study PRJNA631951) | gut metagenome | biome: gut microbiome; feature: rumen; material: AP-attached | host: Bos | place: Iran: Karaj | collected 2018-10
ACAAGGTTGGTTCATCTTCGATACAGGTTCTCCTCGTACCATGGTGAATCGCCGATACTTCCATCCTTCTCGTCAGCGCAGTCGCAGCTATAGTCGCATCACAGATGTGAGTGGAGTGCCTATGCTTGGACGCGACACCTATACGGCTCATGAATTCGATCTACAGGGTATTCGTGAAGAAGGTGCCCAGTATCTCAGCATCGAGATGTCACAGATGGAGCGCGAGGATGGTATAGAGGCTTTGGGCATGATAGGTGCACAAACCTTACAGGGGTATGATGTGCTTTACAATTATGCCGACTCCACTTTGACTTTTATTCGCCCATCTGATACGGATGCTTATTTGGCTGCTACATATTCTGCAAATGCTTTGCATGAGGCTCCACTCATTATTGTGGAACATGTACCTTGTGTAGAGGCGAAGATTGGCGATGACATCTACCAGTTGGGCATCGATTGTGGAGCTGGGGGTGGTGTACTCTCGCAGACCTACAGGAGGCAATTGGCTAATCATAGTCGTCCCGTTGGTGCTATGGAACTGACTGGCATTTCACGCATTCCTGTGCGGGTGACTCAGATTGAAGTGTATCGCATGGAGATTGCTGGCAAGCTATTTACTGGCATGGAGTTCCTGTTGCATAATCTCCGTACGATGGGCATCGAGGCTGAGGATGGTATCGATGGCTTAGTGGGATATGATGTGTTGGCGCAGCAGAAGACGTTGATAAGCACAGAGAATAAAAGAGTTATATTTATCGATTGAGAATAATGATTTGAAAATTATAAACAAAAAATAAAAATTTGAGCTTTATGAAAAAGACTTTTCTTTTAGCAATGGCTTTCATAGCCATAACATTTGCCAGTTGTGGTACTATGGCCACAGGTACTAATGGTCAGACCAGTAATGGTGGTAATCCACAAACAGGCATCAACACAGGCGATGCAGTTTCTATCTTGGAGAGCATCCTTGGTAATGTGTTGGGACTCAACAAACTTACAGAGGCCGACCTCTATGGAACTTGGAAATATAGTCAGCCAGGATGCGCTTTTACAAGCGACAATGCTTTGGCAAAGGCTGGTGGAGCTGTGGCTGCTCAACGCGTAAAGAATCAGTTACAGGAGTACTACTCTAAGGTGGGTATCAAGAGTAGCAACACGCAGTTCACCTTCAAGGAGGACAAAACCTTCAGTGCCAAGATTGATGGTAAGAGTTTCAGCGGTCAATATACCTTTGATCCAGCCGATGGGCGTCTCACTCTTCAGAGCCTGCTGCTCACCCTTCCTTGCTATGTGGAGCGTAGTGGAAACACCATAGGAATCTTGGTAGAGAGCCAGCGCCTCATGCAGCTCTTACAGACCATCGGACAGCTAAGTGGTAACCAATCACTCCAAGCCATCGGTGAGCTTAGTAAGAACTTCGATGGTGTGCGCCTCGGCTTCGAGATGACGAAGTAGTGCCAGACACTTTCCACAAATAAGCACCATTATGGAACAAGAAACAATAAATACCAAGAATTGGCAGGGACAACTTATACTGGATTACTTGCCAGGTGTGAATAGTGCCATGCTGATGAACAGAGTGAAGGCTCTCACACGCTTGCAGTTGGAAAACGACGATGAGCGCGACTGGGGACCTGTGCAGGTGATCCTCAGTGGCGAGGGACTGCAAACTTCGGCAGCGGTGGTGGATCAAGTGCCTATGGGCAACCGCATCACACTGGAATCGTTGGAGTTGAAGCCCGACATGACACGTCTCATGGAGATGACTGAAGCAGTGCAGACCGACTTTTCGCTCACAGTGGAGATGGAGGGTAAAGTGGTGCACACAGAGACGCATCCGCTGACCCTCATGGCCTATGATCAGTGGAGCGGCACTTCCATCATGCCTGAGCTGTTGGCTGCCTTTGTCACGCCAAATCATCCTTTACTCTCCCGCGTCAGTATCGCTGCATCGAAATACTTGGAGAAATGGACAGGCTCATCTGCTTTGGATGAGTATCAAACACAGGATCGCAACCGTGTGCGCCAGATGGTGGCAGCGGTGTACGAGGCACTACGTGCCGAGGGGATTGTCTATAGCGCTGTGCCTGCCAGTTTCGAGGAAACAGGACAGCGTGTGCGACTGCCAGAACGGGTACTGACAGAGAAATTGGGTACTTGTCTGGATCTTTCGCTGCTCTTTGCCTCTGCTTTGGAGAACATGGGCATCTTCCCACTGCTGGTGCTGCAGAAGGGGCACATCTTTGTGGGCGCTTGGCTCACGGAGGACATCTACGCGCAGTGTGTGGGCGATGATCCCAGCTTCTTGCTGCGCAATTGTGCCGACGGACTGAACAACATCGTGGTGCTGGAGACTACGACTGTGGCACAGAGCAGTGCCGTGAGCTTTGAAGAAGCCGTGCACCAAGGAGAAAGTGCCTTGAAGCGTGAGGAACTGTTCGAGTGCTTCATCGACGTGCATCGCTGTCGTCTTAGTGGTATCCGTCCGCTGCCGCAGCGCGTGGAGAAAGACGGCAAGTGGGTGCTGCAAGGTTTGGAGCATGAGCAGGCCACCGAGGAGGTGAAGCAGTTGGATCACTATGCTCTGAAGTTCGAGGATGACAAACAGCCCGTGACAAAGCAGACCATTTGGGAGCGCAAGTTGCTGGACTTTTCATTAAGGAATAATCTGCTGAACACCAAACTTGGCAAGCGCGTTATCCCGTTCATCTCCTTTGAGATTGATCGTCTGGAGGACTTGCTGCAAGATGGTGAGAACTACCAGGTATTGCCTTGTCCTGTGGAGGGAATGAAACCTCAGGGGGGCATGTACGATTCACCTTTACAAGCGGCTAGCCTCAGAGACTTGGTGGTAACCCAACAATTGCAAGATAAACTGGTGTCCTATCTCAGTGAAAGTGAACTGAAATCGGCACTGAAATTCATATACCGCTCTGCACGCACTTCCATGGAGGAAAATGGTGCAAACAGCCTCTTCATGGCGCTGGGTATGCTGCGCTGGTATGAAAACGACAAGAGCATACAGCCACGCTACTCGCCAATACTGCTGCTGCCAGTCGATATTGTTCGCAAGGGAGGAACTACGGGCTATGTGATCCGTAGTCGTGAGGAAGACATTATATTAAATACCACCTTGGTGGAGATGCTGAAGCAGCAATTCCGCATCAATCTGGGAGTACTGAATCCATTGCCAACCGATGAGCATGGCGTGGATGTGAAGCGCATTCTGGCAGGTGTCAGACAAGCCATCGGCAGTCAGAAACGTTGGAATGTGCTGGAGGAAGCCCTGCTGGGACTCTTCTCTTTCAGCAAGTTCGTGATGTGGAACGACATCCATTCAGGGGCTGAAAAACTAAAAGAGAACCAAGTGATTGCCACGCTGATGGAGCAGAAACTGAAGTGGCAAGATCAGACGGAGCCAGTAGATGCTCGCCGCATGGATAAGGAGGTGGAGCCGAAGGCCTACGCCATTCCGATGGATGTAGATTCCAGTCAGATGGAGGCCGTGATCATGAGCGGTGAAGGCAAGAGCTTCATCCTCCATGGCCCTCCTGGAACAGGTAAGAGCCAGACCATCACCAACATGATTGCCAACGCTCTCTATCAAGGCAAGCGCGTGCTCTTTGTGGCTGAGAAGATGGCGGCGCTGAGCGTGGTGGAGAAACGTCTGACGAAGGTGGGACTGGAGCCTTTCTGCTTGGAACTGCATAGTAACAAAGTGACGAAGAGCCATTTCCTCTCACAGATGGAGAAGGCACTTAATGCCATACACATCGCCCGCAGTGAGGACTATGAGAAGACCTCTGCGGCGCTCTTTGAGCATCGCAAGAAGCTCATTGCCAATATGGAGGCGCTGCATCGGAAGCATGAAAATGGTTTCTCACTCTACGACTGCATCTCTGGCTATGTGTCTTTGAAAGGTGGGGAGCTTTATCGCGACTTGCCACCGTTGGAGAATGTCAATCCCGACAAGCTTGCTGCTTGGGGATCAGCCATCGAAACCCTCGATACGGTGTTCCAAATCACTGGCCATCCAGCTGATCATCCACTTTGTGGTTTGGAACCGAAGGATGCCCGTGCGGAGTGTCTGGATAAGGTTGAGGATTTGCTGAAGCCATACACTGAAGCTGTGATTGGATTTATGAAACAGTCGGATGGAGATCAGCTGAAAGACTACTTACATACGTTGGATATCTGCAAGGCTTTGGACGATTACAACGACGCCCGCGACACCTTACTTTCCAAGACCAAGGATGCGGTGCTGAAAGAGAAGCCAGCGCTGCTGCGTGAAGAGATGCAGCAGATAGCTCAGAAGTGGTTCCTGCCACGCTTCTTCGCTAAGCGCAGTTTCATTAGCCGCATCAAGCAAGTGGCACCTACAGCCACATGGGACGGCATGAATGCGCTTATAGGAAGCATGGAAAGTGTGCTGGAAAAGAAGGCCGCTTTGGCAAAGTTTGTCGGTGAAAGTCATGCGCTAATAAGCGAGCCTAAGAATCAGAAAGCCAACGAAATGACAAATGCTTACCATCACTTGAAGGAGGTGCAGAAACAGTTGAACGAGGTGGCTACCATTCCATTGCCAGAGGGCAACATCGTCGACTATCTGACCACTCATTTGGAGCAGTGGCTTGCGCATTTCGGTCAAGCTCGCGAATGGTGTCAGTGGACCATCAAGAAGCACGAACTGGAGGCCGAGCACTTGCAGGGTGTGACGGCTTACATCGTGGATGGACACAAGACGGGGGCAGAGGCTGCCAATGCCTTAAAGCGTGGAGTCTATCACCAACTATCGCTCAAGTTGGTGGATGCCGACGACGACCTTCGTATGTTTAATGGTCTGCTGATGGAGGACCTGATAAAGAAGTACCGCCAAGAGACCAGCAACTTCCAAGAGCTGACCAAGAAGGAACTTTACTACCGCTTGGTGGCCAACATCCCTTCACCGACCATGGAAGCTGCCAACAGTTCGGAGATGGGTATCCTGAAGCGCAACATCGCCAATGGTGGACGCGGCATGAGTATCCGCAAGATCATGGACCAGATACCAACCTTGTTGCCAAGGCTCTGTCCTTGTATGCTGATGAGCCCTATCAGTGTGGCACAGTTCATCGATCTCGATGCACCTAAGTTTGATTTAGTGATCTTCGATGAGGCTTCGCAGATGCCTACCAGTGAGGCCGTTGGTGCCATCGCTCGTGGTAAGGCGTTGGTAGTGGTGGGCGACCCAATGCAGATGCCGCCGACGAGCTTCTTCGAGACCTCCATGGTGGATGAGGACGAGGCAGAACTCGATGATATGGATAGTATCCTCGATGATTGCATCACGCTCTCCATCCCGTCGCGTTACCTGACGTGGCACTACCGTAGCAAGCATGAGAGTCTGATTGCCTTCAGCAACGTGCAATACTACGACGGCAAGCTCTACACCTTCCCATCGGTGGACGACCGCCTCTCGAAGGTACGCCTCGTACAGGTGGATGGTACCTACGACAAGGGCCACACGCGCAGCAATGCTGCCGAGGCGAAGGCCATCGTGGAAGAGGTAATCCGCCGTCTGAAAGATGAGGAATTGAATAAATATAGCATCGGTATCGTTTCGTTCAGTAAGGTACAGCAGAACCTGATTGAAGATGTGCTGACTGATGAACTGGCGAAGTATCCCGATCTGGAGGCGAAGGCCTATGGCGGTGAGGAGCCTATCTTCATCAAGAACCTGGAGAACGTGCAGGGCGATGAGCGCGACGTGATCCTCTTCTCAGTGGGTTATGGCCCTGACAAGTATGGTCATGTGTCGATGAACTTCGGACCTCTGAACAACGAGGGCGGCGAGCGTCGACTGAATGTGGCTGTCTCTCGTTCACGCTACGAGATGATCATCTTCTCCACCTTGAGGGCAGAACAGATAGACCTTCGTCGCAGTCAGGCGAAGGGCGTGATCGGACTGAAGAAATTCCTTGAGTTTGCAGAGCGTGGCATGAGCGCCATTCCTGCCATCAAGAAGGTGGAGCAGCAGGAGAGCATTCTTATAGGCGAGATTGCTGCCGCTTTGGAGCAGCGCGGACTGAAGGTGGACACCATGGTGGGTAAGAGCAACTTCAAGATTGACATTGCCGTGCTTAATCCCGACAAGGACGATGAGTACCTGTTGGGCATTCTTTGCGATGGTAAGAACTACTACGACACACCTACCACGCGCGATCGCGAGATTTGTCAGCCTAACGTGATGAACATGCTGGGCTGGGAGGTGATGCGCGTGTGGGCAGTCGATTGGTTCGAGAATCGTACCAAGGTGATCGATCGCATCGTGCAGCGTGTAGAGGAAATCAAGAACCCTAAGTCAGTCGAAAAAAAAGAAGAGTCGGCAGTTCCAGTGATGAAGTTCAACCTCGCTGCAGAAAAGCCTGTGGTGGCGGTGAACGATCGCGAGAAGAGATATGAGCAGATCAGCATTGCCAAGTACCGTGGTGTGCCAGGCATTGAGAAGGTGATTCAGCATGTCGACCGAGTGAAAGCACAAGTGGGTCAGTTGATTAAGGCAGAGCAGCCTATCACCAATACCTATATCTATAAGCGTATCGCACAGGCATGGGTATTGGCACGCGTCACACCAAAGTTGCAGGAAGTGGTAGATCAGTGTCTGCTGTCATTCTACAAAGACCCGCTCAGTAATGGTAAGAACTATACTTATTGGGCCAACAAGGATGATAGGGAGAACTATCAGTTCTATCGTGTAGAGTCGGAGCGTGATGCGCAGGACATCCCTGAGATTGAGTGGCGTAATGTGGCACTCTACATCGTGGGACAGCAGGTGTCATTGAGTCGTGACGACCTGAAGCGCATGATGGCGAAGCAACTAGGCTTCCGCATGGGGACCAACATCGAGACGCTGGTGGAAGATGCCATCGGCAGTTTGCTGAAGGAAGGAAGATTGAAAGAGATAAATGGAACAATTTACAATGCATAACTTAAAGCTAGAAAAATGAAAAGAATGATGAAAGCAGCGCTCTTTGTAGGAGCAATGTTGCTGAGCTTGAACCTATCTGCCCAGCAGAACAACAACAATGACAAGAGAACATGGGCCAACTATGAACGTTACGCACCAGCCAATGCACAGGTAACTACCCGACCAACTGCCGTGTTTATGGGCAACTCCATCACCGACAATTGGGCACGTATGCATGCGGAGTTTTTCACGCAGAACAACTACGTGGGACGTGGCATCTCTGGTCAGGTGACGGCCCAGATGCTGGCGCGCTTCCAAGCCGATGTGATAGCCCTGAATCCTAAAGTGGTGACGATCTTGGCTGGTACTAACGATATCGCCCGTAATCAGCAATACATCGATGTAGAGAATATTGCGCAGAATGTTTATTCGATGTGCGAGCTTGCCAAGGCTCACAAGATCAAGGTGATCATCTGCTCTGTGCTTCCTGCAAATAAGTACGGCTGGCGTCCAGAGATAGGCGATCCCTCACAGATCATCATCGAGTTGAACAAGAAGCTGGAAGCCTACGCGAAAGCGCATAAGATTCCATACGTAGATTTCCATGCTGCCATGAAGGATAATACCAACGGACTGCCTGAGTCACTTTCAAAGGACGGTGTGCATCCTACGTTGGAGGGCTACGCCATCATGGAGCCTATGATCGTGAAAGCCATCAAGAAGTTGGCGAAGTAATTTTGCTTGCAACGCGCAACGCTGCAACGCTGAATGTTAAAAGAGTCCCCTCATAGTGGGGACACGTTAGAAAGCATGCTTGTAATTTGGCTTGCAACGCGCAACGCTGCAACGCTTGTTGTTAATAGTGTCCCTAAAAGGAGGGAGTTGATAAGATGAACTTTAACTATAAATGAAAGAATAATGAAAGGTTTAAGAAAAGCAATGACGCTGGCAGTGGGAGCTTTGGCTCTGACCATGACCTCCTGTCAGCAGAAAAGTGAGATGGACAGCTTCATAGACGACTTGATGTCGAAGATGACCATCGAAGAGAAGATTGGTCAGCTCAATCTGCATAGCTATGCTGGTTTCCGCAGTGCCGAGAAAGTCAACACCGATGATGAGAATGTGAAGCAGCTCATGGCCGGACAGATGGGTGGCATGTATGGCATCAGCAATGTGAACACCCTTCGTCAGTTGCAGGATTTAGCTCTGCAGACCAAGAACGGTATTCCATTGATCTTCGGTCTGGATATCATCCACGGCCATGAAACGGTGTTCCCTATACCATTGGCACTCTCTACCTCTTGGAACATGCCGATGCTGGAGCAAGTGACACGCACTGCTGCCATCGAGGCCACCGCCACTGGTGTCAACTGGGTGTTCAGTCCGATGGTGGACATCGCTCGCGATGCCCGTTGGGGCCGCATCGCCGAGGGTAGTGGCGAAGACCCATACCTGGGTGGTGAGATAGCCAAGGCCTATGTGTTGGGTTATCAAGGCCACGATGCCGAGTTGGACTCTACCGAGGTGTTGACTTGTGTGAAGCATTACGCCCTCTATGGTGCTGCTGAAGCCGGACGCGACTACAACACGGTGAACCTTGGCCGTCAGGAGATACTCAACGGCTACATGCGTCCTTATGCCGAGGCTGCTAAAGTGGGTGCTGCCAGCTACATGAGTTCATTCAATGAGTTTGAGGGCATCCCTGCCAGTGCCAATAAGTACCTCCTCACAGACCTGCTGCGTGATACCTATGGCTTCGATGGTTTCGTGGTGAGCGATGCTACGGCTGTGGTGGAGATGGTGAACCATGGCATCGGCGACCTTCAGGAAGTGTCTGCACGTGCCCTGCAAGCCGGTTTGGATATGGACATGAACAGCGACGGATTTGTGGGCACCTTGAAAAAATCACTCGATGAGGGCCGCGTGAGCGAAGCCGACATCGACAAGGCCTGCCGCCGCATCTTGGAAGCCAAGTACAAGCTCGGCTTGTTTGAGAATCCTTATAAGTACCTCAATCCCGACCGTGCTGCTAAGGAGGTATTTACTTCTGAGAGCCGTGCCTTCGCTCGTCAGGTGGCACAGGAGTGCCAAGTACTGTTGAAGAACAACGGTGTGCTGCCTCTTAAGAAAGATGCTCGCATCGCCGTGGTGGGTCCGCTGGCCGACAATGCCACTGAGATGGCTGGTACATGGAGCATGTCATCCCATGCCGGGGAGAGTGTGACCATCCTGCAAGGCATCAAGGATGCTGTGACCAATCCTAACAATGTATCGTATGCCGAAGGCAGCTGGTTCTTCCTTGATGGTCAGTTGGAGAGCGACCTGAAGTATGGACTCATCGGTATCTTCATGCCAAACTTCGTGCCAGAACCAGTACATACCACTCCACAAGCCAAACTCATCGCCGAGGCCGTGGCTAAGGCTCGCCAAGCCGACGTCGTGGTGGCTTGTGTAGGCGAGAATGCCAACATGAACGGTGAAGGTTCTTCACGTGCCGATATCACCATGCCCGATGCCCAGATGGAACTGCTGAAGGCTCTGAAAGCCACCGGCAAACCTATCGTGCTGGTACTCAATACTGGTCGCCCACTGATCCTGAACTGGGAAGAGGAGAACATGGATGCCATCCTGAACACCTGGTCCGAAGGTTCTGAGGCTGGCCACGCCATTGCCGATGTGCTCTTTGGTGATGTGAACCCTAGTGCGAAACTGACGACTTCATTCCCACGCGCCGTGGGCCAGTTGCCACTCTACTACAACCATAAGAACACCGGTCGCCCACATGGTGACTTCGAGAAGTATGTGAAGTTCCGCAGCAACTACATCGATGTGATCAATGCACCGCTCTATCCGTTCGGCTATGGCTTGAGCTACACTACCTATGAATATGGTGACGTGACACTCTCTTCTGCAGAAATGGCACAGGACGGCAAGGTGACTGCTTCCGTGACGGTGAAGAATACGGGCAACTATGACGGTAAGGAAATCGTGCAGCTCTACATTCACGACGTGGTGAGCACCTCAACTCGTCCGGTGAAAGAGCTTCGTGGCTTCCAGAAGATTGACCTCAAGGCTGGCGAAAGCAAGACCGTGGAGTTCGAGCTCACTGCCGAAGACTTGAAGTACTACAACCATGAACTGCAGTATGTGTGCGAGCCAGGCGACTTTGAGATCATGATTGGTCCTAACAGTCGTGACGTGAAGATGGCTGTGCTTACAGTGAAGTAATATGGCTTGCAACGCGCAACGCTGCAACGCTGGAATTTAAAAGAGTCCCCGCTATGGAGGGGACACTTGGAGAGAAAATAAAAAAGGTAGGGGCGAAAGCCTCTACCTTTATTTTGTTAGTAAAATTGGAAAACTTACTTCAATAATTTTTCCAAATTGTCCTTACCCCACAGATAGTAAATGATCAGACCAATCCAACTGGTAATCAGCAACAGAACAGCCACTAAGATTTTCACGATAGGGTTGATGTTCCACTTCAGAATTTCCAAAACGGCCTTGATGGCAAGAATGACACCAATGAGCCAAATAATAGTACCTAACATAATACAATAGAATTAAAAGTTACTAATGCAAAGAAAATAATTATCAGTGAAAACAACAAGAAGTTTTCTTAATTTTTTTAATCTTCTTTGATATCCACTACCAGGTTCAATTCATCCAGTTGCTTCTGTTCCAATGGGGCAGGAGCGTCGAGCATCACGTCACGTCCGCTGTTGTTCTTCGGGAAGGCGATGCAGTCGCGGATGCTGTCGAGACCGGCGAAGATGCTTACCCAACGGTCGAGTCCGTAAGCCAGACCGCCATGAGGAGGTGCACCATACTTGAAGGCATTCATCAAGAAGCCAAACTGCTCCTCGGCCTTCTTTGGGGTAAAGCCCAGGATCTCGAACATTTTGGCTTGCAGCTTCGGATCGTGGATACGGATGGAACCACCGCCAACTTCCACGCCGTTGCAAACCATGTCGTAAGCATCGGCACGCACAGCAGCAGGATCAGTATCCAGCAGGGTGATGTCCTCATCCTTCGGATGGGTGAACGGATGGTGCATAGCCATCAGTCGACCTTCCTCCTCGCTCCACTCGAACATTGGGAAGTCCACCACCCACAGCAGAGCAAACTTATTCTTGTCGCGCAAGCCCAACTGACTGGCTACCTCCAGACGGAGTTCGCAGAGCTGTTTGCGTGTCTTCATTACATCGTCACCGCTGAGGATGAGGATCAGGTCGCCCGGCTCGGCACCGAACGCCGCCTTCATCTGCTGCAGCACCTCTTGGGTATAGAACTTATCCACGCTTGATTTCACGTTGCCATCGGCCTCTACACGAGCGTAAACCATGCCCTTGGCACCTATCTGCGGACGCTTCACAAACTCTGTGAGTGCATCCAGTTGCTTGCGAGTGTAAGTGGCAGCACCCTTGGCGCAGATACCACCGATGTAAGCCGCATTGTCGAACACTGCGAAGCCATAACCCTTCAGCACATCCATCAGTTCCACGAACTTCATGTCGAAGCGCAGATCAGGCTTGTCGCTGCCGTAATACTTCATGGCATCGGCCCAAGACATGCGCAGGAAAGGCTCTGTGAGTTCCACGCCGCGGATCTCCTTGAACAAATGCTTTGCCATGCCCTCGAAGAGTTCGATGATATCCTCTTGCTGCACGAACGACATCTCACAGTCGATCTGTGTGAACTCCGGCTGACGGTCGGCACGAAGGTCCTCATCACGGAAGCACTTCACGATCTGGAAGTAGCGATCGAAGCCCGACACCATCAGCAACTGCTTCAGTGTCTGCGGACTCTGTGGTAGGGCATAGAACTGTCCCGGATTCATGCGAGAAGGCACCACGAAGTCGCGTGCACCCTCTGGAGTAGAACCGATGAGCATCGGTGTCTCCACCTCCAAGAAACCCTTACTGTCGAGGTACTTGCGCACCTCCATTGTCATCTTGTGGCGCAGTTCCAGATTCTTGCGCACAGCCGTACGACGAAGGTCGAGGTAGCGGTACTTCATACGCAGATCGTCGCCACCATCGGTATTGTCCTCGATGGTAAACGGAGGGGTGAGGGCAGCGTTCAGCACCTTCAGCTCATCCACGATGATCTCGATGTCGCCCGTTGGCAGATTCTTGTTCTTGTTGAAACGCTCATTCACGGTACCCTTCACCTGAATGACAAACTCACGTCCCAACTTATTGGCTTCCGCACAAAGCTCAGCATTCACTTCCTCGTTGAACACCAGCTGCGTGATGCCATAGCGGTCGCGCAGATCCACGAAGGTCATACCACCCATCTTACGCGTACGCTGCACCCATCCGGCCAGTGTCACTTTCTTAGTCACGTCAGAGAGACGAAGCTCTCCACAAGTATTGGTTCTATACATAGTCAGTAAAATTATTTTCAAAATTTAGTGCGAAGATAATGCAAATTGAATGTATTACCAAAAATTATTCACTTTTCTCTTTGATACCCACGTTTCGGGCCTTAAAAAGCGTGCGGGCATTGGTGACAAAACGGTTCAGGAGCGACTTTTCCACTGCATTGAGCGAGTCGGGACTCACCGTCACCGGATACACGCGGTAGTTCTTATGGCCCGAGTCCTTCGGCTTCGAAACCCAGAACAGCGAGTAGCTGCAGCTGTCGAGCTTGGTGATACCGGCATACTTACTCAGGTGCAGAGTCACCTGCGCACCGCCGTCGGTATTCACGGCCGACATGTTGGACACATAGTTGCCCATAGAATACACCACCAGATGCTGTGCCAATGTATAGTCGTTGGTATGAATCTCCATCGGCTGCAATACATGCGGATGTCCGCCGATCACATGATCCACACCGCGGTCGAGCAACCACTGCGTGAGCCATCGCTGATCGTCACTGGGGATCTGCTTGTATTCGATGCCCCAATGCGGACAGGCGATGATGGCGTCGGGCCTCATGGCATGCGCCTTATAAATGTCCTTCGCCAATTGTATAGTATCGATGTAATTCACCACATTCGGAGGCGTCACCTCTATGCCGTTGGTATCGTAAGTGAAGTTAAGCAGTGCGATGCGGAAGCCATTCTTTTCCAATAGGAAAGGGTAGGAGCGTTCCCGTTCCGCCTCGTCCCTGTAGGTCCCCAGATGCGGCACGTCGAAAGAATCCAGCACAGTCAGCGTACGTTCCAAGCCCTGCTGCCCACGGTCCAGACAATGGTTGTTGGATGTCAGCAGCACGTCGAACCCTGCGTCCACGATGCCCTTCAGATAATCATCAGGAGCGCTGAATGTCGGGTAGCCCGTATAAGGCTTTCCGGCGAGTGTCACCTCCAGATTGGCGATGGCCACATCCGCTTCCTCTACCTGTGGCTTCATGTAGCGGAAGCACTCCGTATAGTCGTAGCCATCGCTCGTTGCTGCAGCCGTCACTTGAGGTTTGTGCTGCATCAAGTCGCCAGCAAAGAGCAGTGTGAGGTGCTGCACCGTATCTTGCTGTGGTGCAGGCACCTCTGTATCCAAAGGTTTCTGGTTTGCTTTTCCGCAACAAAGTAGGAGGAAAGCTATAAGAATGGCTTCTATAAAGCTTTTAAACATTTTACTTCTTATATTTTTTATTATTTATATGTTCATTCTTTTCCGCAGGGAAAAGAACGAACCAAGAAAAGCTGCCGGCTGCACTTCCGCAGCTAAGATTGCATCGTTTTTCACTAAGCGCCGCAAGACGGTCGCTTCGCTCACTTTGCGGTGCGGCGCTTTTAACGTGAAAAACTCACAATCTCTTCACGCTGCTCCAGTGAGGCCGGGAGGGTTTGTTCAGTAT
>JAEEGF012069686.1_pt1 | contig 13753 bp, 7 predicted proteins | sample 9134171 | NCBI WGS metagenome assembly JAEEGF01 (sample SAMN16246542, study PRJNA631951) | gut metagenome | biome: gut microbiome; feature: rumen; material: AP-attached | host: Bos | place: Iran: Karaj | collected 2018-10
ACACGCGACAAGCGATTTAGAAACAAACCGCTAAATTACTATAAAATTTGCGAAAGTCGAGTGCAAAACAAAATTTAAAACGCAGTTTTATATTTTTTTTGCCGAGACGCATCCAAATTTATCTAAAATTTGCGAAAGTCGAGCGCAAAACAAGAAAAACTCACGCTGATTACGCAGATTTCACAGATTCTTCACCTCGCAGGACTATAAAAAGAAGACATGGCGGACAACATGTGAGGTTTTAGCTCCCAGGGCTGTGCAGCCATCAGGGTTCAGGGCGTAATAACAAGGACAACCAGACAATGCTTTTTACATGTCATAGTCGTCCTTGTTTAGTTTCTGATTTCGCTAGCAGCGACAGCTCACTCCTTGCCCAGCATGGCGTTGATGACGGCATTGACATCGCTGATGTCGACCTTGCCGTCATGATTGAAATCGCATGATTTTTCGTATGGCAGCGCAGAGGCATCCATGGCAAGTCGCAGGCCATGCACCCAGCTATCCTGAATCAATCCATAAGGATCGGGGTTGCATCGGTCATATACTCTAGCAGTCTGAGAATAAGGCCAACTATAACAGTTTCCGCCACGGAAGACGTGATATGCACCTGAATCTGGGCCATTTGGATTAATTTGTGGAGTGGTTTGATAGGGACCAAACCAGTCTTGACAGATCTCATCGATATTTCCGCTCATGTCATACAGCCCTAACTCATTGGGTTGTAGCAGGCCAACGGGATATGAATAGCGGTTCATGTCCTCCTCGTAGGAGCTTTCTTGATAGACCCATCCAAAACTGTTAATATCACTGGCTTGGCAACCGCTATAATCATAGTTGTGCGTTTTGTTGCCTCCACGCGCCGCAAATTCCCATTCTGCCTCAGTGGGCATACGGAAGTTGAGACCGGTAAGCTCATTGAGCCTTGAAATAAACGAGTTCCAATCGTCCCATTTTTTCGCAATGGCGGCTTTGGGGTATTGTGCATCCATGTCGTCCATTACTGCGTTCCACAACTCGGTCGTAACTTCGGTGTTGGAAATCAGGAAATCGTCCAATGTAACCTCATGAATAACGTAATAGTCCGGATTGCTGCGATTTTGATAGTTAGGGTCACCCATTGTAAAGGTGCCGCCTCCTACAGCCACCATCTGGAAAGCCACGTCCTCGACCTCAAAGGTTCCAACGTTTCTTTTGCCAAGCATCTGGTTGATGGTGTAGTTTACATCCGCTATGTCGTAGTGATGGGTCTCTTGGTTGCAGCCAAGACCAACACGGATGGTGTCATTGTCCTGTTCGATGGTCTCTCCATCAATGTTTGTCATGGTGATGTCGGTCAGGACAATGTCATAATCACCAACCGGCAGCCGCAGTGTCAACAAGGTGCTGTCACAGCCATTCAGTCGGGTTTGGGTGGGTGACGTGATTTTAATCTGGTTGTCGATGATGGCAAGCTGGTGGTCATTGACGCGCTCAGTATTGAGGCGTCCCCCTTGGTCATTGTCCTGCGCGATGAGTTCAACATCACCCGGTAATAGCACAGTGAAGCTTACCGATGCAATCGGGTCAAGCCGGTTCAGTTCAATGGGCACATCTACAAACTCATCCTCTCCTTGAGTCTCAACGTCTTTCCCCCAAAGCCCGAAACCTTTGACAGTGGAGTAAGCATCTGACAAACCGGAGTATCTCTGACTCTCGTCATGTGTCATCAAGCCATAATACTTGACATGGCTATTGGGAACTATTTCTTTCTCAAGTCTCAACAAGCTCATGAGGTCAGCAGGAGCCTCACTGAACAGATGGGTGAGCAATGACAATGGCCGATACCTGATATATGAATAATCCTCATCGGTAAGCCCGTAAAACACGGTCTGTTTGGGAAGTTGTAGCTTTTTTGTTGCAACATAACCCACCTCATTGCCGCTGTATCCTCCAAAAAGAGCACCGATTCCTACTGTTTTGTTGTCATTCCCAGGTATGATAATATTGGTGCAGTTAGGGCATTGTGCAAATGCTTCAGCACCGATGGTTACAATAGTCTTGGGCAACACAATCTCATGCAAGTCAGTCCCTGAAAATGCCTTGTCGGCAATTTGAGTGACCGGATATCTCTTGCCGTTTGCTGTAACCGAGTCTGGGACCATCAGGCGAGATGGGAGGTTGGCGTAATTCTCATCAGAAGTGTAGCGAATTGAATAAATAAATGAGTTTACTATATGCACTTCTGCAGATTTGTGGAGCAATACAGCCGTCGTGTCGCCTTTAATCCAGTATTTGAGCTCTCCCTCCCATGTGATAACGGGCTCTATTGCATAGGCGGCACTCATAGCGAAAACTGTAAAACATGCCAGTATAAGCGTTCTCATAATCTAGTTGAATGAAGATTGTTTAACGGAATTTGAATGATTTGCAACAAGTGTCAATATTTATTCTACAAAGATAGGGTTTATTTGCAAATAACACAATACTTAATTTGATTTTTTGCAATTTTTGACAATCAAACAGCTTCGGGTAACTATTCTGTTCACCATTTGACCCTTGCCGAGAGTGGCGTGAGGAATTACAGGTCGTAATACCGGAGTCCACTTAATAAATGGAAGAATAAGGGCATAAAGATATGTTATTTAGTATGCAAGTCTGATTTCGTGTTGTCTAAATGGACTTTCATATCTCTTTTAGTCTTCAAAGCCATCTAATTGACCTTTTCAAGTGGACTCATAGTTACTACCTCAGATGCCATCAACTTCAAGGTTGATTTTTATTCATCATATCCCATCTCGTCAAGATGGCCGAGCATGACCTGCGACACCTGATTGTAATCAGATATGTCAACAATGCCATCATGGTTCACATCAGCGCGATCGCCATAACCTGTATTATGGCCAAGCATTTCGTTCAGTATTATCTGCGTGTCGGTTATGTCAACGATTCCATCCTCATTTACATCTGCATTGTTAAACGCAACGATCTGACGACGGCGCCGATCAACAAACAAAGCAAGTTGATGTATCATAGCATGGTCTTCGATAGTTGGTTGACAGGCGACATTGTTATGATAATAGGTTGTGTTAACATCCTCAATATATGTGACAACCGCATTTCCTGTGTAATACAATAAATCCATGTGAAACTTATTGCGCAGAGCCACCAAAGATGATGCGGTCTTTGTATGGGTTGCCATCGGGACTTCCGACTGATTGCCCGCAAAGTGGCAATAGTGTAAATAGCGCTAACGCTAAAAGTAGTAGATCTTTTGTTTTCATAATTGAAATTGTTTGGTTGTCGCCGAAATTATTATCGGTACTGCAAAGGTAAAGCCACTAAGAATGAGCTTCCAAATAATTGATGTTGCTATTTTTAGTGGCTTAATTAACTGATAATCAGTGATGCGTTAACATTTTTTGTTGCTTTCTTAACAACTGAAGTCTCGTATTAGATTTTTTTAACGAGTTATAATTAAAGTAATAAGAATAATCGAAATAAATTCAAGTCGTTGAATATCAGCATGCTAGTTATTATATCGTTATGAATCTGCAACAAATACCATTATTGGATAATCTGAATAATTGTTGCCTTTTGTCCCATGACTTTTTCTGCGATACTTGTCTTTTTGTGAGATATGGTGAACCTGGAAGTATATCCAAGATATGCTCCAATAACTTTGTTCGGAAAACTTAGGAAATGCATACACGCTACAACAATCTCCTCTTTTGTCAGCGGTGTGACAGCTTTTTCTATGTTGCCTCGGAATTTTGGATACAAGGCATTAACAAGCATTTGCAATCTCAGACAATACTCTTCGTCAAAATAATCACGCATCATTTTCATGACTTGCAACGATGACTTGGTGCTGGATTTGATTGCTTCGGTATGTGCAATGGCCTGTTTCTTTATCTCATCAACTAATGTCCCGATACGTGCTCTTGTGGCTGAATCAAACTCAACTGTACTATTGGCTATGGGCGATTGCCCGATATTAGCGATAGCCTCCCTTAGCTGTTTGAGTTCCTCATCAGCCTTTTGTAGTAAAAGCTGTTTATCTTCCATTTGCCTCGATAATTCCTTATTGGATTCATTGAGGAATTGGTTCGCGCTGACCAAATCAACATTGGCATTAATCAACTCCTCGTTGGTTCGCCTATGTTCTGTAATCTCTTGCTGTCTTCTGTCTAATTCAGAGGACATTTCCTGCATTTGAAGCAATAGCTCCTTGTTCTCATAGTCAAGGCTTTGATTTGTCTGCTTCTGTTTTGAAATTTCCTCCTCTTTTCTAAATAATTCAGCCTGTTTCTTTCGGCGAATGAAGATGCTCACAGCAAAAGACAAAAGTAGCAAAAAAGCCAGCACAAATACAAACCAAAATACTTTCGTCAGCTTCATTTCATGATGGGATGCCATTTTTGATGCCTGGTAATCATGTGCTGCTTGATCAAGTAACTGGATAGACTTTCCGATAATTATGGAGTCCGCCATATCACCTGCAAACAATTGTAGTTCTTGGGCTTCTCGGTTGTCTTGATTGGATGCAGCAATCACCGATTGTGTGGTGAGAAACATTAGGCTATCTTGTTTATTGGCGGGAGGTGTGGACATCATCAAATAATACCTACTAGAGTCAGCAGAACCTAAATAAGCGAATGCCTGCGCTAACAATTGGTGACAATGAAAATACACCTGCCTGTCTTGTGTGTTGGCGATAGCCTCTTCAGCCAATTCAATGCACGGTCTATAATCGTGTTTGACAAAATAAATGTCTGCTAAAATCTTGGAACAATAATCAAATTCTTTTCTATCAGACGACAGGCATAATTGCATTGCTCTTTCTCCAAATAATTGAGCACTATCATTATCAATGGTTATATATAAGCTGGCTATTGCATTAAGTACCTGGAGAGTCAGTTTGTCATCCTTGGGTGTTTCAAAAGAATCAAGAGCAGAGCGATATAAGTTGATAGCACGTTTATAATCAAATTGAGAATGAAAAAGCCACGCTTGGCGCATCAGAGCATAGCCGTGATGGTAAGTATCACCCGATTGGGTGGCGAGGTCCTCGGCAGCTTTGTAATAAAACATAGCGCTATCGAGTTGTTGTTGGGCATCAAACACGCAGCCTTTATAAAGATTGGAGCGAGTGTTTTTTTCTGGGTCGTGGCCGTCGCTGTAATGCCGCACAGCCATATTGATGGTGTCCAACGCACCGTCGCTGAATGGCAGGTACGCCTTGTAGCGAGCCTGAGTGAGGAGCAGGGCATGGTAGGCACGGTTCTCGGGGTCAGTGAGCGAGTCGGTGGGGATGGCCTGGAGCAAGGCAACAGCACTGTCAGGAGCCACGGCGATGAGCGAGTCCAGCTCCACCAGCAGTGGGGACACCGCACGATGATGCCTGCAGCCCATCAGCAACAGCAAAACCATCAACGAGAAAGCAAGATTGTGTTTCATGGCTCATTGCGCATTGCGCTGAATTTCTTGGTCGATGGCCTCGAACTGCGACTGGTTGCTCTTGTACTCGGGGACAAAGACCTTCATGTCGTAGATCATGTTGTGGACGTTGCCCTGACGTGCCCATGAGATGATGTTGTCGATGTTGCGACATACTTCCTGGTAGTCGTAAACACGCACCTTGGCAATCATGATTTTCTTGTTGCTGGTGGCCAGTGTCTTCTCCTTGTCGTTGAGCAGTTCCTCGTAGAGTTTTTCGCCTGGGCGCAGCCCCACCTCACGTATCTCGATATCCTTTCCTGGCTTGAGTCCTGCCAGCGAGATCATGCGCTGTGCCAGGTCGTAGATGCGCACAGGCTGCCCCATGTCGAAGATGTAGATCTCGCCGCCATGTCCCATGCAGCCCGCCTCGAGCACGAGCGAGCATGCCTCGGGGATGGTCATGAAGTAGCGTATGATGTCGCGGTGGGTGACGGTGACGGGCCCGCCGCGCTCAATCTGCTTGCGGAACAGCGGGATGACCGATCCGTTGCTGCCCAGCACGTTGCCAAAGCGTGTGGTGATGAACTGGGTCTTTCCGCCATGCTTTGCCACGTCGAAGAAGAGTGACTGGCAGTAAATCTCGGCCAGTCGCTTGGTGCAGCCCATCACATTGGTGGGGTTGACGGCCTTGTCGGTCGAGATCATGACAAACTTGTAGACTCCATACTTGAGCGATAGGTCGGCGATGTTGCGGGTGCCTTGCACATTGGTGAGCACGGCCTCGGTGGGGTTGATCTCCATCATGGGCACATGTTTGTAAGCAGCGGCATGGAAGACAAAGCATGGCCTGAACTGGTCGAACGCCTGCTCCATGCGCTCATAATTCTGCACATCGCCCATGAAGAGCTCAATCTGCGCATCGGGGAAGTCGCGCTGCATCTCGATGGAAATGTCGTGCATGGGGGTCTCGGCCTGGTCGACGAGAACGATACGGCTGGCTTGATAGGACGCCACCTGCCTGACAATCTCACTGCCAATGGAGCCACAAGCACCCGTGATGAGCACACACGACCCCTTGATGGTATTGCTCACAAGGGCATTATTGAGAACGATGGGGTCACGCCCCAACAGGTCCTCGATCTGCACCTCACGTACGAAGGTCGAGATGTTGGCCTCCGTCGTCTCGTCCTTGCTGTCATCGAGTTCAAACTCCTCGACCTTGTTGATGCACAACAATGCGATGTTATTGCGCATGAAATAGTCGGCAAAGCCACCCCTCATTCGTTCGATGCTTGCCGAGTCAAAAATCAAGGCATAGATACTGTTTTCGACAAAGAGGTTGGCCACCGTATCGGGATCGAAGTGGTACACTTTGAACCCATTAATGCTATCGTTCTCCTTGCCGGCCTTCACACTGAGCAAGCCGATGGGCTCGTACTTACCGCCAATCTCGTTCCTGAGTGCATTGGCGAGGATGAGTGAGTTGAGCGATGTGCCCAACACGAGCACACGGCGTCGGCCATCGGTGGCCGCCGCTGTTAGCCGCATATAGAAGTACTTGATGAGCAGTCGCTCGGCAACCATCAGCGTGAAGACGGTGGCCCCTATCGAAAGGACGTTCCAGAAACGGAAGAGTGGAGTCGTCTTGAAGATGACCGACGCCATGTTGACAAAGAGCAGAATGAAAGTGCTGCACACGACAACCTGAATGACGCGGTACAGGTCCTCGATAACCGACAGTCGAATCACACTGGTATAGCTCTTGCTAAAGAAGATGACCATGAAATACACAACCAGGAAGATGGCGGCGTTTATCACAAGTGCCATCGGCGAATAGACCGTGCCACGAGCATAGTAGTCGGCCACCATCACTATGGTATAGCTGAAGAGGACAATGAGCAGGTCGATGAGCAGAATGACCCATCGTGGCGTGGTCTTGATTTTGAACAAGCGCACGACCTTTAATCCAAATAACCAGTTGAGTATGTTGTCAAGCATAGAAGATTAACTAGAAGTGATGCGCAAAACTAACCTGTAGTTTAGAATATTTTTTGCAAAGTAATGATTTATTTTGAAAAGTAGCAAATAATTTGGGCAATTTATTTGCTTTGGCATTACTTTTTACCCTTTTCCACAGTACCAGGATGGTCTTGATGCTTGGTTTTTGGTTCAAACAGATGATAAATCTCGCCTACTAACATGACCGGACTGGTACCGATGATGACCCATAACCACTGGGAAATGGACAGTGGCTCGACATCAAACATGCGCCCACCATATTGCACAATCAACACCTGCCCTATCAAAATCACCGCCACGATGGCAAAGAAGACCTTGCTACCATCGATATTGTGGAACGCACTATGCCCACTACCAAACGACTTGGCGTTGAACAAGTTCCAGAATTGCAAGAATACAAATGTGGTGAAATAGAGCGACACCTCGTGGCGAGTGAAACTTGCATGGATGAGCGGCCCGGCCTGGTTGTGCAGCAACTGGTAATAGAGGAATCCCATAATTGCAGCAAACAGGCCGCCGACCAGTGCGATAAACCACATCATAGAGGGTGTAATGATGTTCTCGCCTGGCTGGCGCGGTGGTCGCCGCATGACAATGCTATTGGGTGGCAACGAAGCCAGTGCCAGTGCAGCAAAGGTGTCCATGATGAGGTTGACCCACAACATCTGCGTGACGGTGAGCGGCACTTGCTGTGTGCTGAAAAACGAACAGAATGCCACAACCAGGCAAGCGCACACATTGACGGTTAGCTGGAAAAGAATGAACCGCTGGATGTTGCGATAGAGCGACCTCCCCCACAACACAGCCTTATTGATGCTGATAAATGAGTTGTCGAGGATGGTGATGTCGCTGGCTTCCTTGGCGGCAGCAGTTCCGTCGCCCATCGACAGTCCCACCTGCGCCAGATTAAGCGCCGGTGCATCGTTGGTGCCATCGCCTGTAACCGCAACGACCTCGTGCTGCGCCTGCAGCAAAGCCACCAGCCGCGCTTTGTCGCTGGGGCGTGCGCGAGCCATAACCTTGACACGCTGTGCCACCTGGGCAGCCTCGCCATCGGGCATGGCTGCAAAGACAGGTCCTGTGACAATGTTCTCGTCACTATCCTGATCGGTCCATATTCCACTTTGTCGTGCAATCTCGCGCGCAGTAGCGGCATTGTCGCCAGTGACCATCTTCACCCGTATGCCAGCATTGCGACAGTCCTGGATGCTCAAGGGCACCTGCTGGCGCACAGGGTCGCTGATGGCGACAAAACCCAGATAGCGCTTGGTGCTGCGAGCCAAGAGTTGCTCGATATCCATGCCTTGACAGTCATCGTCGAGCAACGCATAGGCAAAAGCCAGTGTGCGCATTGCCTTGAGTTGATATTGCTCGAGTAATGACTGTTCCACATCACGCTTATCGGGGTCGATGTCGGTCATATCCATGACAATCTCGGGAGCGCCCTTGATCAGTAGCACCCGTTGCTTGTCATCGAGCATGACAACCGACAGCATGTACTTGCGCTCGGTAGAGAATGGCAATCGGTCAACGATGCGATATTGCTCGCGCAACGCCAAGTAGTCCTTGCCCTGCTCGTTAAGCCACAGCAGCAACGCTCCCTCGGTGGGATTGCCCAATGCCACGACCTTTTCCGGGTCACTGTCATCAAGATAGGCCGTCGTGTTGCAAGCCATCGATAAGTAGACCAGTAATTGAGAATCGAGAGTTGACAATGGAGAATTATTGCCTGCCTGCAATTGTGCATTGTCAAAGTGTGCCTCAACCACTTGCATCTGGTTCTGGGTGAGCGTGCCGGTCTTGTCGGTACAGATGATGGTGGTAGCCCCCATGGTCTCACAGGCATGCAAGCGTCGCACCAGATTGTTGGTCTTGAGCATGCGGCGCATACTCAACGCCAGGCTCAAGGTAACACTCATGGGAAGACCTTCGGGCACCGATACCACGACCAATGTGACAGCAAGCATGATCGTCTGCACGAAGTACTGCACCTGATCGATCCATGAGCCATTGGGTTCACTATCAAGGAAAAATGCGAGCACGCGCCCAACAATGATGAGCGCAGCAATAATGTAGCTGCCATACGCGATGAGACGTCCCAAACGGTCGAATTGCTGCATGAGCGGGGTCTTGATATCGGTCTCGGTTGTGGCTTCGCTAAATACCTTACCATACTCGGTGGCATCGCCCACCGCTGTAACCTGCATCACACCGTTGCCCTCGCTCACCGTTGAGCCACGCAACAACACATTGGCAGGATAGGTGGTTTCCTGTCCCTCTTGCTGCTGCTTCAAGATATGCGACTTGTGTGCTATGGGTTCACCCGTGAGCGAACTCTCGTCGACGCTCATCGACACACTCTGAGTCAAACGTCCATCGGCCGGCACGCGTTCACCGGTGTCAAGGATGACAATGTCGCCCACCACAATGTCGCGTCGCGGCACCTGGGTGACATGACCTTCACGCATCACCTTGACCTTTACATCGTCATTAGTCTTGTTAAGCAGGTCAAACTTCTTGTTGGCATTGACCTCGACCAGAAAGCCGACAAGGGTCGCCAAAATGACCGCGATGACGATTCCCAATGGCTCGAATAGCACTTCGGCACCCTGATGCAGGTGCAGCAACTCGTAAAGCGAAATACCCACCGACAGCACCAGTGCCACCAGCAGGATTTTGATGAGCGGGTCGTCAAATTTTTCAAGGAATTGCTTCCACAGCGATTTGCGCGGCGGTGGTGAGAGAACATTGTCGCCGTGCAGACGGCGACTTTCGAGCACTTGTTGTTCGGTTAGTCCTATGAGTTTTTTCATTTCTGTTCCGGTTTAGACAATTTTTGCTGCATCTCGGCAAACTCATGTAAGGATGGTTTGCACTCGACTCGCTAAAAATTTACGCGTTCCGGGTGAAGCGAAGGGGCTGAGCCGGCGTGAAAGAAGGTTTGTTAGGATAGACTTCTACCCCATTGACCCACGTCCGCGCTACACGATGGTGCATGGTTGCGCCTATTAATGGCGTCCACTGGCACGATGACATCACATCGTCATCACCGATTGTCCACCCTTGTGGCACATCCTCGACGAGCACCATATCGGCCATGTAACCCGGTCGCAAGAAACCTCGGTTTGCAATGCCAAAGAGACTGGCTGGTGCATGACACATCCGCTCCACTACTGTGTGATGTTTGAACCAGCCCTCGTCGGCCAGTTCTAACATTGTCACTAGCGAAAACTGTGCCAAAGGCATTCCTGACGGTGATTTTAAGTATTTTTGGCTTTTTTCTTGCAGGGTGTGAGGTGCATGGTCGGTCGACACCACATCGATGAGTCCGCTTTTCACAGCAAGCCTTAACGCATTGCGGTCATCTGCAGTCTTGATGGCAGGATTGACCTTGATGCGGGTACCCAATCGGTTATAGTCCTCGTCGCAGAACCACAGGTGGCCCACGCAAGCCTCAGCAGTAATTAGTTTGGCATCCTGTTCATCAAGCCCGTCTAGGAGTTCGAGTTCGCGTGCAGTGGTCAGATGCAGGACATGCAGACGTGTGCCTAAATCCCGTGCCAGCTCGACGGCGCGACGCGTACACTCATAGCAAGCCTCCTCACTGCGTATCATGGGGTGCATCGACACAGGGATGTCCTCACCATATCGGGCACGAGCGTGCTCCATGTTGCGTCGTATCATCGCCTCATCCTCACTGTGCACGGCAATGAGCGCAGGCACCTCGGCAAAGATGCGCCTGAGCACTGCCGCATAGTCAACCAGCATGCCGCCTGTCGACGAGCCAAGGAACACCTTCACGCCTGGCACACGAGTGTAGTCGATGTCATAGACAAGCATATCGGTGTTACTGGCTGTGGCTCCAATGTAGAAACTGTAATTGGCCATCGAGTCGCTAGCAGCACGGTCCCACTTGTCCTTGAGTGCTTCGATGGTGACAGTGGGCGGCACGACATTGGGCATATCAATGTAAGACGTAACGCCACCAGCCACAGCAGCGCGGCTCTCGCTTGCAATGCTTGCCTTGTGAGTGAGTCCTGGCTCACGAAAGTGCACATGCGTGTCGATGACACCTGGCAGGAGCATCGCTCCCTGTGCATCCACACGGCTGTCACACACACTAAGCAGATGACTGTCGGGCATGCCCTCGGTCACCTGCTTGATTTCATCACCATCGGTCACGACAAAACCTGCCGCAAACCCATTGTCCAGCGCCAACTGGGCGTTATATATGATTCTCATTTGGCTCTGCGTTGAAATTTCTTGGGCGTAAACCACGACTCAAGACGCAACTTAATGACACCGAACAAAGCTTCACCAAAGATGCCAGAACTCATCTTACTTGTCCCCAGCACTCGGTTGACAAAGACGATGGGCACCTCGACGATCTTGAATCCCATGCGATGTGCGGTGAACTTCATCTCGATTTGGAAAGCATAGCCCTTGAACTCGACATTGTCGAGATCGATAGCCTCGAGCACCTCGCGGCGATAGCAGACGAAGCCCGCGGTCGTATCGCGCACGTCCATACCCGTAATCACTCGCACATACATGGAAGCATAGTAACTCATGAGCACACGCCCCATGGGCCAGTTGACCACGTTGACACCCGTCTTGTAACGCGATCCCACCGCCACATCGGCCCCACCTGTGGCACAGGCCGCCTGCAACTCATGGAGCTTGTCGGTGGGGTGCGAGAAGTCGGCATCCATCTCGATGACATATTCATATCCCTGCGCCAACGCCCACTTGAAGCCCGTGATGTAGGCGGTACCCAGTCCCAGTTTGCCCGTACGCTTGATGATGTGCACACGGTCGGGTTGGTTGGCAATCATGCGGTCAACAATCTCTCCCGTTCCATCGGGCGAATTGTCGTCAATGACCAGGATATCAAACTGATGCTCGTTGATGGCTAGCACAGTTTCTATCATCTTTTGTATGTTCTCTTTCTCGTTATAGGTCGGGATGATGACCACACTGTCAGATTTCATAATCTTAACGGGCTAAAGTATTCAAAAGGCAAAGTTAGGCATTTTTTCTGGAAAAACGATGCCCATATAAGGTTTTATTACTATTTTTGTGCAAATTTTTCGATTCAACATGTATATGTCTAGTCCTAACCTAAAAAAATGGTGCTTTGCGATGGCACTTAGTTGCCTGATGGCAGCAAGTGTACAAGCCCAGCCTCCCGTGCACCACTCGCGCATCGGCGAGACCATCACTGCCCAGGGCGGCGTGCTCACCATCACCAATGTGGGCAAGAAACAGAACCATGACTGGCGTGACACCGCCACCCGCGACGAGGACGTGTTCTCGCCCAAGAGCGTGAACTTCCACCCCGACGGCACAAAATACTATGTCAACTCTCTTGAGGGCTGTGCCACGGTGGTCTATGACCGTGAGACCAACCGCAAGCTCAAAGTTATCAGCCACCGCCATGCTAGCGGCGAGGGGCCATTGTGGAACAAACCCAGCGGCATTTACCGGTTCACACACTATCCCGATGGACAGAAGCGTGCCTTTAGTGGCAAACCTGTCGAGGCGACATTCTCGCATGGAGGTCGCTACCTGTGGGTGCCTTATTACCGCCGCACCTTTGACCTCAACGCACAAGACCCCAGCGCCATCGCCATCATCGACACACGCGTCGACTCGATTGTTCGCATGATGGAAACAGGTCCGTTGCCCAAGATGATCATGTGCAACCATGCGGGCACGCGCGTTGCCGTGACCCACTGGGGCAACAATACCATCGGACTCATTGACATCACTGGCGACGACCCCAGCCAGTGGCATCACCTACCCTATGTGGTGGTCGACCACGAGTTGAAGCTAGACTTCAGTCTCACACATGAGGTAAACCGCGACGCGCACAGTGGTTTATTGCTGCGCGGCACCGTGTTCACGCCCGACGACCGCTACTTGCTCGTGGGCTGTATGGGCGGTGGTGGCATTGCAGTTATCGATATGCAGCCCGAGCCACGCTATGTGGGTAAGATTGGCGGCATCAGCAACGCCCGCCACCTGATCATCAACAACGGCTACCTCTATGCCAGTGTCAACGCTGCTGGACTGGTGCAGCGAGTGCCGCTAGACTCGGTGATCCATGCCATTGAGCACCGCCAGGGCAATGCCATCACCCTGCGCGGGTGGCAAGTGGCCAAAGTAGGTGGCGGAGCACGCACCATCGAAGCTTCACCCAGTGGACGCTATGTCTTTGCTGCATGTAACTCGGCGAGTGCGCTCTATGTGGTCGACACCGAGCGGATGCAGGCCATCGGGCAAATAACCGTCGACTCCTATCCCGTAGGACTTG
>JAEEGF012314983.1_pt1 | contig 13753 bp, 15 predicted proteins | sample 9134171 | NCBI WGS metagenome assembly JAEEGF01 (sample SAMN16246542, study PRJNA631951) | gut metagenome | biome: gut microbiome; feature: rumen; material: AP-attached | host: Bos | place: Iran: Karaj | collected 2018-10
AACTAAGCCGGCCTTGAGATATCCTAAGCTGAAGTATACCAAAAATAAAAAACTTGTCAATGCATATTTGCAATATTATTGGTTACAATTTTAGTAAAATTTACTATTTTAATAATTTTAGCACTATGTGTTATTATTTATGCAAAATAAATATAAAATCTGTTACATTATTTATTAAGCTTCGTGCTAAATCAGCAGGACAGACTTTGGTTTGCCGGTCAATATTGGGTCAGGTTTGCATAATCCAGGGTGTAAGAGCGTCCCCAGTAATAGAAACACGTTATGGAAGCATTGCCCACATGTAAATGCCAGGCGCGGTTCAGGTCCAGGCCGAGCATGGTGCAAATCAGAACACGGATGATTCCGCCATGGGCCACAAAAGCCACATCGCCTTCCGGGTACCGGTCTAAAATCTCCTGCACGACCGGGTAGACGCGCTTCTGCACATCCGACATGCTTTCGCCTTGCGGAATCTTCGTGTTAGCAGGACTGGCAAAAAAATCTTTCCATTCTTTTGCGTATTTTTTCTGGATATCTTTGGTGTTCATGTTTTCCCAGATACCGAAGCTCATTTCCCGCAATGCGTCTGTTTCCTGCAGTTCCATTCCTTTTGCCCGGGCAATGATCTCCGCCGTGGTTTTGGCACGTATCAGCGTACTGGTGTAAATTGCCTGCAGCGGAATATTCCTGAAAAAGTCTGCTGCTTTTTCCGCTTGTTCGATCCCTTTCTGATTCAGCGGGATATCCGTCTGTCCCTGAAAACGCAGGGAATTGTTGTAATCGGTTTCACCGTGACGGATCAGATAAAGTTTTGCCATGATGTTCCCCCTTTCGCCGCGCTGGACCGCGGCGTTTTCCTTCTCCAAAAAAAACTGTACGTTTTTACTTACCCTTTTAGTTTTTTATCTTCCTGTACTTTTAAAGAATAGTCTTCTTTTTCATTATGCACGCCGGCTTCTTCGAAGGTTTCCATTTCCCTGTAAGCTTTAATCCCTGCGTCGAACAGGCGCAGACAGGTCAGCGCTCCCACGCCTTCCGCATTCTTCAGGGAAAGCCGTAACGGGGCCTGGAGCTGCAGTTTTTCCAGCAAAGCAGCACTTCCCGTTTCCGCAGATTCATCCCCCGCAAAACAGTATTGCAGCACATACGGATTAAATCTGGCAGCCGCAAGGGCAGCCAGACATGTCGCTACACCGTCCAGCATTACCGGAACACGCATTCCTGCTGCCTGCAGTATGGCACCGGTCATAGCAGATACCGGGGCACATTGCAGCCTGTCCAAAAGCGCCAGTCCGTCTGCTTCTTCCGTCAGATCCTGCCAGTCCGGCCGCAGATCTTTTTCAAAGGTACCGAGACAAATCAGTCCCGCCTTTTCTTCTCCTATATATTCGGCTGCGAGCATCGCGCCTTCTTCCAGAAGATCATAGGCGGATTCGCCGATGACCAGGAGTGGGATAATTTTTGCATTTACATGGGAAGCATAAACAGAAAGCGCTCTTTTCTGCAGCATTGCCGATTCAATTCCAGCAGCATGCTTCATCTCGCCCCAAAGTAAAAGCAGACGGTTCTCCGGAATCACAACCAGTTGTTTATCCGATGAACCCAGTATCCCCGCGTAACGTGAGGTCATACTTTCCAGCAGGGCAAGGGAACCCACCGGTTTAATCAGGTTATCAAACCGTTTTTGCGCCGCATTTATGATGTCCCCGCTCAAGGGCTGGATCTTCGTTGCCAGTTCTTCAATATGCATATCCGTTTCCTTTTATTTTAATAAATAATATGCCAAAAACAGTACGATTACATTGCCGCATTCCGTCAGAAAACCAAATGTATCGCCGGTCAGACCTCCCAGATTCCATTGCAGATAAAATGCCAGGGCGATACAGGGAATACAACTGAGAACAGCCAGCTTGCACCAGACAGGTCCCAACAGGAAAAGCAGAACGGATGCAATCAACAATGCAAGTATCAGATAAAGCAGGCTGCCGCCGGTTTTAAACATTTCTCCCAGACCGCCGGGCCGCGCGTTGGGAAACTTCAGGATATATAGCACCATCAGCGTCCGGGTGATAATGTACATGGCAGCCAACAGCGGCCCCAGCACCGCAGGATGAAAAGAACCAAACAGGCTGACTTTTGCAAGGATCAGGATGGCCGCGCCGATCACCGCATTGGCGCCCGCATGGCTGTCCTGCATGATTTCCAGTTTCCGTTCCCTTGTTCTCCCACTGAACACACCGTCCGCCGTATCCATAAAGCCGTCATACATCAGTGTGCCGATAAAGAAAAGTTCCGCCAGCACCAGAAACACACCCAATAAATTACCGGAAAAACCAGCCTGTATTCCAAGCTTTGCTGCCCCCCACATCAGGGCGCCCATAATTCCCCCCACCAGAGGGAAATACGGAACGGAACGGGCAAAATCGTCCGGGAACCAGACCTCCCGTTTTGTCATCCGGATCCTCGTCAAAAATTCCAGGCAGGTAAAAAAATCCCTCAGATAACGGAAAGGCCCTGTAGAACGTTCAGGCAAAGGAATATTTAACCGGTTCCATAAACCGGTCTCCTCTTCCACTTCTGTTCCTTTGGTCTTCAGATTTTCCTCTGGCATTTCAATCTCCTGTAAGTTCCCGGTACGTGTCCAATGCAGAGCGCAGAATGCTGATCGCCAGCGATGCGCCGGTCCCTTCGCCCAGGCGCATGCCTGCATGGACGACGGGTTTCAGTTTCAGGACCTCCAGCATCTTCTTTGCGCTTAAATCGGAAGAAAGGTGGGAACACAACATATACTCCGCACAACGGGGGTTGATTCCGTAAGCGATCAATGCTGCAGCCGTAGCGTTCACTCCGTCGATCATGGTCGGCACGTGACGGGCCGCTCCTGCCAGCATCATGCCGGCCAGCCCGGCGTGATCGTAACCACCCACCTTGCATAACACATCCAGCCCGTCGCCGGGTTTCGGTTTATTGACTTCCAGTCCCCTGCGAACAACTTCTGTCTTGATTTTCATCCTTTCGTCGTTGATGCCGCTGCCCCGGCCTACTGTCAGTTCCGCCGGAAGGTCCAGAAAGCCGGCCGCAATGGCTGCGGTAGATGTGGTATTGGCAATGCCCATCTCCCCTGTCTCCAGCAGGTTACAGCCGTTGTCGATCACTTCATCGGCAATGCGCATGCCTGTTTCCAGGGCGGCGACAGCCTGATCGTACCGCATGGCCGGACCCTGGGTGAAGTCTTCCGTCCCCCAGGCAATTTTACACTGCCGAACATGGGAGAAGCCCTGCAGATCGAAATTTGTGCCCACGTCGACAACAATCATGCCTGCACCGGCATGGCGGGCCATGACGTTGGCGCCTGCGGTTCCCCTTCCGTAGCCGTTGATCATCTGAAGCGTTACTTCCTGGGGAAATGCGCTGACTCCGTATTTGCAGATACCGTGATCGCCGCACATAAGGAGCATCATCGGTTTCAATCCCCGGATACCTCGGCCGTCCGTCATCATCAGGTAATCGGCCGTCAGACCCGGCAATATCCCGAAATCTTCACCCGGCAGCAGCACGGATTCCCAGTTCTTCAGCACTTCCTTCCGGATGTTTTCATTTGGCAGTTCAATATATAAATCTTCTAACATAGAAGCGCCCCATTTCATAACTGTAACCTGAACATTCACACAGGCGGGACGCGGAGTTGCATCTCTCCCGTACCTTTCGCCTGCGAAACTTTTATTAAATCTGTTAGTCGAACCGAAACGCAAGCCGCTTGATATCCACCGCCTGCCCCGCTACCACATAAAAAACCTGACCGGCAGCTTCCCCGATTTGTTGGTTCACCCAACCGGAAATATCCCTGTATTCCCGGGCCATGGCATTATCCGGTACAATGCCGTTGCCAACTTCATTGGAAACAAACACAACCGTTCTGCCACAGGCTCTCGCCGCATCAAGTAACGTCTCTATCTGTTTTCTTATGACAGCAGCCTTTTCCGCCGTGGTGCCCTGCGGTGCGTTTTTCCCATATAACATGTTGCTCAGATATATGGTGATATCGTCAAATAAAATCGCATCCGTACGTTCTCCAGCTTCAGGGAAAATATTCTCGGCCCCATAGGGAGCTTCAAAAGTGATCCAGCGTTTTTCCCGGCGGGCCCTGTGAAGTTTCACACGTTCCGCCATTTCATCGTCCAGAATTTCGGCCGTAGCAATATAGCCACACAGGTTTCCCGCATGCAGCACAAACTTTTCCGCAAATTCACTTTTTCCACTACGGGCCCCGCCCAGCACCAGTACAAGCTTGTTTTCTTTACTCACCCCAGAGCGTCCTCCTGTCACTGACGTAACGGCTAATCAGTTTCCACAACGCAAGCCTTTTTAACTTCCGGTTTCCACATAACAGATTCTCCCTGTAACGAAATTAATTACGAAAAAGCTATACAGGCAGATTTATTTCCGTTAATGCATATATCGCCACAGCGTAACAAAAACGGTCTGAAAAAAACTTCATCCCATTCGCTTCTGATAACAGATATCATAAAACAATCCTGTAAAATAACATTAACTATTTTATTATACCATAGAAAAAGCCCCCTGACTATCTGTCAGGAGGCATGATTCATAAAATAAGTGTAAATGTATTTAGTTGTATTTAGTGTTTTCGCTGCAATGTTTCCGTGAAGCAAGTTCAAGGGTTTGGTTTGTCAGCAAAAGACTATTTACTCTCTTCCACTCCCACTTCCGTTTCCACGCGGGCCAGGATAAAGCACAGGTCCGACAGACGGTTCACACAGATGAGCAGTTGCGGATTCACCGGTTCCGTTTCATTCAGGCGCAGTAACTGGCGTTCCGCACGGCGTGTGGTAGTACGGGCAATATCCAACGCACCGGCACCGGGCGAATCCCCCGGAATAATAAAATGACTCAGAGGCTGCAGCATCGCATCAAATTTATCGATGGTGCTTTCAAACAGTTTTACATGTTCTTCCGTAATATACGGCTGAGGCAGGTTCAGGCTGGCCACGTCAGCCATCATGGACATCAGCAGCTTCTGAACATTATATATAGCTTCTTTTACGTCATCCCGTTTTACCAGAGAACGGGCCAGGCCCAGTGCGGAAGTAATCTCATCCAGATTACCGTAAGATTCTACGCGTGTAGAACATTTGGAAACGCGTTCCCCGGTATAGAGTCCGGTGGTTCCTTTATCGCCTGTACGGGTATAGACTGCAGCTTTTTTCGACATACTTCATAACCTCCTTACAATTTGCTTGTACCGGTTATACGGTACGCGGACATGATTTCTGCCATTTCTCAAATGGAACCAAAATATCACATCCCCGCAGGTTTAATGAGAGTACGGGGAAAAAAGCCCAGACATAACTGTCTGAGCTTTTTATTCTTAATAAATCTCTTCCGGTTTGAAGAAGTTTTTGATTTCCCGTTCTGCCGCTTCCGGACTGTCGCTGCCGTGAATTACGTTTTCGCCTTTGTCCAGGGCAAAGTCACCGCGGATAGAGCCGGGAGTGGATTCGATGGGATCGGTCACGCCCATCATGGTGCGGATGGCTTTAATCGCGTTGGGGCCTTCCACAATCATGGCAACCAGCGGACCGCCGGTAATGAAAGCTTCCAGTTCAGGGAAGAACGGTTTGTCAACATGTTCCGCATAATGATATTTAGCCTGGTCTTTGGTCATAACCAGCATCTTCAGCGCACAGATCTTTAAGCCGCGGCGTTCAAAGCGGGCGATGATCTCACCGATTAAATGTTTGCGTACTCCGTCGGGCTTAACTAATACCAAAGATTTCTGATCCATATTTTTCTCTCCTTTAAAATAAAATATTATAATGCATTGCAAAATCTATCGATCCGGACGGGGTGCCCGGTATCAATCATGACAGTCAGTCTTCCAGCTTGCCCTGCCGTCTCATCTCTTCAGCCTGTCTGCGCAGCAATGCTACGCGTTCTTCCGTGGACGGATGGGTGCTGAACAGTTTCTGCATATCTTTCGCGCTGAACGGGCACATGATAAACATATGGGCTGTTGCCTCCGTAGCGTTACGCATGGTACGGCGGGTGGAATACTGGGCGATCTTTTCAAGGGCATCCGCCAGGTGATTCGGGTTGCCGCACAATTCGCCGCCACCTTCATCAGCTTTATACTCGCGGCTGCGGGAAACAGCCATCTGGATCAGCGCCGCCGCAATAGGAGCCAGAATCAGGAAAAGCAAGCCGGCAATGGGATTGCTGTTTTCCCTGTCACGGCCGCCGCCAAACCATAAAGCAAACCGGGAGATTGTCGTAATCACACCGGCCAGACTGGCAGCCACGGTGCTGATCAGGATATCCCCGTTCTTTACATGCGTCAGCTCATGCCCCAGCACGCCTTCGATTTCTTTCGGGGTAAGATAGTTCATCAGCGCCGTCGTTACCGCAACAGCCGCATGTTGCGGATTGCGCCCGGTAGCAAAGGCATTGGGCACCTGGTCATCGATAATATACACTTTGGGCATGGGAAGATTTGCCCGCTGGGCAAGGCGTTTCACGATGCCGTATAAAGCCGGCGCTGAATTCTCATCCACCTGATGGGCCCTGTACTGGGACAACACAACTTTATCACTGTTCCAATACGTATAGAAGTTCATGGCCAGCGAAAAGATAAGCATGATCATCATACCCTGCTGACCACCTGCAAAATCGCCTACCATAACCAGCAACAGTGTCAGAAGTGTCATTAAAAACGCGGTTTTCATAGCTCTTCACACGCTCCTTATATAAATACTGATATTACCGGCCTGCAACAGAAAATCACGTAAACAGTTAACTTCTTCATTCCGGCAAACAAAAGGATTTTTCCCGGGAAAAACAATTGTGACAATAACATTTAAATCAATTTATTATAACAGACTTTGTTTTATTTTTCAATTTCTCCTTTTATGGCCTGGAGCATATCTTCGCTGTTCTCACGAACCTTCCTGATCAGGATGGGGTTTAACAGCCCGGCGATCATTGGGATGCCGAACTCGAAATCCACGGCAAGGGAAACATTGACGCCCTCTTCCGTATCACGCATTTCCCAGGCGCCTTCCATCTTTTTCAAATCACCGGCTGTCTGCTTATAGGTAATCTTAAAGGACTCCGGATAAAAGTCATCCCGTTCGGTCCAGACAATCTTTCTGCCGTCCACGTTGGAGACCCAGTGGGAAATATCGTAATTATCACCTTTCTCCAGCACTTCCACGCTGACGAGGTTTTTCATAAATTTCGGATAGGATGCCATGTCCTGAATCACGTCAAAAATCTTCTGCTTATCGCCTTTAATAACAATTTCAGATTTTACAAACGGCATATGAACTCCTTTTCTTCCGTGCCTGAACGGATGTGTATAAATTTACGCGTGTTTATATTTATAACTCATCGATTACTTCAGCAACCTGTTTTATGGAATTACGCAGTATCTCCAACACATGGTCCACAACGGATTTCGGCATGATAAGCGGCGGTTCGATGCGGATGACTTTCGGATTGTTCAGTGTGTATGCCACAATAACATGCTGGTCGATCATCAGCGCCATCAGCATACCGCCGGCGCCTTCTTTTGCCAGATCCATGCCGATCATCATGCCGCGGCCACGGACTTCTTTAATTACCTGGGGGAAATCCTTCGCTATGGATTCAATACCTTTCTTAAAATATGCGCCGGTCTCCGCGCTTCGCTGCAACAGGTTTTCTTCCTCAATGACCTGCAGGGTCGCCACGCCGGCGGCACAGGCCATCTGCCCGCCGCCAAAGGTTGACGTGTGCAGGAAAGGCGCTTCAATCAGCCCCTGCCAGGCTGCTTCCGTCCCGATTACGGAACCGATGGGCATAATGCCGCCGCCCAGGGCTTTGGCTACAGCCATCAGGTCAGGCTTTGCCCCGTCGTGCTCTGCGCCGAACCAGGTTCCGGTACGCCCGATACCGGTCTGCACCTCATCCGCAATCAGCAATGCGCCTTTTTTATGGGCAATTTCTTCTGCCTGTTTCATGTAACCTTCGGCAGGGACATTGATGCCGCCTTCCCCCTGTACGGGTTCCAGGATCACCGCAGCCGTATCCTCATCAACAGCCTGTTCCAAAGCCGGAATATCGTTAAAAGGAATATGGGTAAAGCCATCCAGCAGCGGTTTGAAGGGATCCCGGTATAAATCCCGGCCCGTGGCCGTCAAGGAACCGAAGGTTTTGCCGTGGAACGCGTTGTGGGCTGCTACAAACTTTTTACGGCCGGTCGCGAGGCGGGCCACTTTCAGACAGCCTTCCACCGCTTCCGTGCCGCTGTTGCAGAAAAAGTTGTACTGCAACGCACCGGGAGTGATTTCCGCCAGTTTTTCCGCCAGCATTGCCGCAGGCTCGTTGAACAGGACCTTGCCGCACATAGGCATGTTATGGAGTTCCCGCTCTACCGCCTCCAGCACTTTCGGATGCCTGTGTCCCACCGCAAACATGCCATAACCACCCAGACAGTCAATAAAAGACTTACCTTCCGTATCTGTAATGGTCCAGCCTTCTGCATGGGCTTCGATACTGGAAAGACCCATAAAACGGAACAATCTCGTCGAGGACGGGTTTATATATTTCTCGTATTTCTGCATTACTTCTTCCGGGTTCATCATTTCCTCCAAACAGGTATATATAAATCTGCTGTCAGCCGTTATTGCCGGCTTTCAGCTTTTACTACCGTTCTTTTCACTGCCTGAGTGATTTGTTTTTTCCTTTTCTTCTTCTGACGGTTTCACTTCTTTTGGAATCTTCGGGATATCCCTGTCCCGATTGGTCAGGTTGCCGTGATGGAAAAAAAATACAGTATCCGTTATGAATTTCCTTTCCGTGTCTTTCCCGGATTTTACTGCAATCCCAAGGATCAGACGCCAGGCATCCATGCCGTTCCATTCAGATTCTTCTTCGTTAATAAAAACTACATCTGTATTCCGGAGATGTTCCTGTACCCAGCGGGAGGCACCTTCCAGTTCCGTAGTAACAGGAACGCCGACGGCTACTTCCCTGTCAGTCCAGAGAACATCGGCGCCGGAATCTTCCAGCTGGTCGTGATGCTGTTTGCGGCCGGTATCCCGCAGCTGCCAGTTCTCGCGTTTCAGGAGCAGCACATCATCTACAGTCTTGTGGGCCGTTTTTGATTCCTCTGTCAGGTCAAAAGATGTAATCGTTGTATCCGATAAGTCTTTCGGTTTTTCCTGTATGAGGGACCCATAGAAAGCTCCCGCAGCTCCCGCCAGCAAAAACAATATTAAAATAAACAGAATAAAGATTCCCAGCCCGCCTTTCTTTCTTTCCTGGGAATCCCCGTTATCCCGCATAGGTGTTCCTCATTTCCTGTATCATTATTTGCGCGGGTGCGCCTTTTCATAAACCGCGCGCAACCGCTTATTCGTTAGGTGTGTATATATCTGTGTTGTAGATATATCGGCGTGCCCCAGCATTTCCTGGACGCTTCTCAGATCAGCCCCATTATCCAGCAGATGGGTGGCAAAAGAATGGCGAAGCACATGAGGGGAAATCGTTTTGGTTATCCCTGCCTGTCTTCCGTATTGCTTTATGATCTCCCAGACGCGCTGTCGGGTCAGGCCCTTTCCTCCCAAACCCAGAAACAATGTTTCCGGATCTGTTTCATTCTCCATCAGGAAGGTGCTTCTTGCTTCGCTTATATATCGCTGCAGGTATCCGGCTGCCACGCTGCCCAGAGGCACGATGCGTTCTTTGGAACCTTTGCCGAAAGCGATCACGTAACGCATGGACAGATTGACGCTTGCCGTTTTCACGGTGACGAGTTCCGACACCCGCATCCCCGTAGCATATAACATTTCCAGCATCGTCCGGTCCCGCAGGCCTTCCGCTGAAGACAGATCGGGCGCTTCCAGCAATGCCTTTACTTCTGCTTCCGTTAACACTTTCGGCAGATGCACTCCCTTAGTTCCGGCTTCTACTGCTTCCGCCGGGTCAGTTTGCAGGTAGTTCTCCGTAATCATAAACCGGTAGAAGGCCTTTATGGCTGCAAGCTTCCGGGCAATGGTCGAAGCCGCCCTGCCCTGCAGTTTAAGTTTGGTGATGTAACCAATAATCTGGGAACGCTGCACTTCCGCGAGTTTGCCTTCGGAAACAGAAAGCGCCTTGCAGAATATCTTAAGGTCCCGCTGATAGGAAAGCCTGGTATTTTCCGAAAGGCCCAGTTCCACCTGCAGATATTCCATAAATAACGCAAGATAATCCACGACGTCCCTGCTCCTTCCCCGCAGTAATCCCGTTCCAACAGACTGGATGACAATACAATATCACATTAAAGGCACAAAAAAGAAAAACAACGCCTGCGCGCTGTTCCTCTTTCACACAGCATTAGTCTTTCTTTTCAATCTTTTCCGGCTGCATGATGGTGATGTTAGCTGCCGGGGAAATCGTGGAAACCGCGTGCTTGTACACCAGCTGCTGTTTTCCGTCATTTTCAATGATAACGGTAAAATTATCAAACCCGCGGACTAATCCCCGGATTTGGAAACCGTTTACCAGATAGATCACCACGGGCAGGCTTTCCTTGCGTACATGATTCAGAAAGCTGTCCTGCAGGTTCATCAGATTTTTGTTGTTAGCTGTATTTGTCATGGTATTTATCTCCTTGTATACATCATTATAATAGGTCTGTTAGTATAATAGATTTTACAACCTTTTGCCTTTTTTCTCAAGTATATCTGCCATATCTGCCACAATATTTTTATAGTTTACGTCTCTGTTTACAGTAAACCAGCGTATATACGGCATCTTTTTGTACCAGGTAATCTGCCGTTTCGCAAAATGGCGGGTTTCCTTTTTAATATTGTCAACAGCCGTGGCGAAATCGCACTGACCTTTCAGATACTCTGCCATCTGCCGGTATCCCAGGCTTTTCATGGAAAGACAGTCTGTAGGAATTCCTGCATTTAGAAGTGAACGGACCTCTTCTTCCAGACCTTCTTCTATCATCCGGTCGACCCGCAGATTGATCCTTTCATACAGAAAACACCGTTCCATGGAAAGTCCGAAAACCTCAGCATCGTATTTCAGTTCATGTTGCCTTTCCTGAGAGACACTGTCCCCGGATAAAGCAGTCTCCAGAGCGCGGACCACCCGGCGGACATCGTTGGGATGCAACCTGGCCGCTGCAGCAGGATCTTCCTTGCGCAGCCAGTCAAACAACTTATCGGTTCCCTGTTCCTGCGCATACATTTCCAGACGATGACGCAGTTCCGGGTTTTCTTCCACGCTGCTGAACCGGTAATCCTCCAGCAGCGCCTTAATGTAAAGGCCTGTACCACCCACCAGGATGGGCAGATTTCCCCGTAACGTGATCTGATGAATCAATTTTGCGGCCTGTTGCTGGAAATCCGCCACGCTGTAGGAGGCATCAGGCGGCAGGATATTCACCAGATGATGCGGCACCATCTGTAATTCTTCCGCAGAAGGTTTTGCCGTTCCGATATTCATCTGCCGGTAAACCAGCATGCTGTCTCCGGAAACAATTTCCCCGCGGAACCGTTTGGCCAGTTCAATGCCGCAATAGCTTTTTCCGGTGGCAGTAGGCCCCAGAATCACCACTAATCGTTCTTTTGGCAAAGTAGGTTTCCTCTCTTCAATGTCTCTTTCGTATTCCAAACCGTACAGCGCTGTACTTCGTACCGACAAACTCTGTGCACCCATATTCCTGTAAAATTTCAACACTGCGTTCTTTTATCACAACCCGGGGAGCCGCTTGCAGCGCCAGCTCCACGGTTTCCAGCGCTAACGGTTCGGAAAATGCAAGCGGACGCAGCGGTACCATCTCCGATGATTTCCTCACAGGCTGGCGGAACATTGGGTCGAAATAAACCGCATCAAAACTGTTTTCCGGCAGCGTTTTTAAAAAGTCAGAAGCCTCTGAATGAATAATTTCTATGCGATTCAGATCCTGCACCAGTTCCGGAATTTTACTTTTATAGGAAATCACACCCCGGCTGATAAGAAACCACAAAGGCAGCGATGCTTCCAGTCCGACAACTTTGCCGGATTCTCCAACCGCATGGGAAGCCAGCAGCGCATCCGCTGCAAGTCCGACCGTACAGTCCAATACACGCTGGCCCTGACGGATATCCATGGCTGTCAGGAAATTATCCTTCTCGTGACGCTGCACGACGCGCTGCCAGCGCACTTTGCCCAGCCCAGGATGATACAGTAGCATGCCTTCCGGCGAGTAAAGCTGGGGACCGTTTTTGCCGGCAATCAGCAGCGCGTCGAGTTGATGATCCGCCAGCATCGCATCCAGGGACCCGTTATCATAGCGTTTCACATACGGAACCTGCAGCTGCTGCGCCCAGGATTTCGCCTGTTCTATCAGTTTCCTGTTATCATTTTTGTTACTGGTTACCGCAAATCTGATTTCTTCCAAAACAATCTCCGGTGATCATTTATCATAGGGAACATTATTTTTACCCGGCAGGTCAAAGCCGGTGCGTTTAAACAATTTATATAATTCGTCGCTGCTAACGGCAATCATACAGGGACGGCCGTGAGGACAGGTAAAGGGATGGGTAGTATTGCACAGGTCGATGATCAGCTGGCGCATCTGCCGCATATTCAACACTTCCCCTGCTTTGATGGCAGCCCGGCAGGCAGTCATATGCAGCACATCCTGTCGCAGTTCGCTGGCTTCCGGTGTACGGTGCTCCCGGAGATACTGCGCGATTTCACGGATAAAATCTTCCGCATCTTCATTTCTGATATCACTGGGCAGGCTGGCAATCCGCACAGAATTCTCCCCGGCCGTGGTAATGTCCACCCCTAATTTATAAAACGCTTCATGATGCTTCTCAAGCAGTTCCACTTCTTCCGTCTGCAATGTAACATACAGAGGAATCAGAAGCTGCTGGGCAGGAATTTCGTTGTGGGTCAGAACCAGACGGTCATACAGGATGCGTTCATGGGCTGCGTGCTGGTCAATCAGGTACAGTGTATCTTCCGACTGGGCGATGATAAAGGTTTTATCCACCTGCCCGACAGGCCAGATGGTTTCCAGCGTATCCTGCCCTGCTAACTGCATCGCCACAGAATTCTCTGTCTGCAGCGGCGCCTGGTCATGCATGAGCTGACGGGTTTCGCCTAAACTGTAAACAGGTTCTTTCGGTGACTCCTCACCGTATGCTTTGTCCGGTCGTTTCCAAATTTCCTGACGGGGATGGGAAAACCCTTCCCCGTTCAGATGATGCGTTCCAAAACCGCTTCCGGCTGATCCTGAACCGCTATAAAAGTTTCTTTCTGTATCGCTGTACTGATTCAGGCGGCCCTGTTTTCCGGTTTCCGCAGTTCCGCCAAACATATCCTGCTGAGAGGCTGCCGAAAGTCCTTTTGCTTCCTGCGGAGACTCTCCGCTGCTTTCCGCCCGTTCCAGCACCGCTGCCAAAGCCTGCCGGTTCTGTTCCTGCAAACTCTTTTCCTGTTCCGCATGCATCGGCTTTGTCAGGGCATCGGTCAGGGCACGGAAGACAGCTTTATAAATAGCGCTTTCGTCACTGAACTTGATTTCACTTTTCTGGGGATGCACATTCACGTCTATGGCAGCCGGATCAAACTGGATATCCAGTACGGCACAGGCAAATCCCCGCTTGGGAATCTGGGACTGATAGGCATGCTCGATGGCCTTGCTGATCATCAGATTGCTGATGCTGCGACCGTTTACCAGCATGGTCTGCCAGCCCCGGGTACCTTT
>JAEEGF010274025.1_pt1 | contig 13752 bp, 12 predicted proteins | sample 9134171 | NCBI WGS metagenome assembly JAEEGF01 (sample SAMN16246542, study PRJNA631951) | gut metagenome | biome: gut microbiome; feature: rumen; material: AP-attached | host: Bos | place: Iran: Karaj | collected 2018-10
GCGACTACGACGTTCTTTTGATGCAGACCGTCGCCGACCGCCTCGCCGAAGCGGGCGCCGAATACCTGAGCCAGGAACTCGCGCGCACCAAGGGCTGGAAGGGCATCCGCCCGGCCGTCGGCTACCCGGTACTCCCGAACATCAAGGAAATCTTCAACGTCGCGAAGCTCATCGACTTTGGCAGCGTGGGCATCAGCCTCACCGAGAACGGCGCCATGTACCCACAGGCCTCCGTGAGCGGCCTCTACATCAGCCACCCCGAAATCGACTACTTCCACGTGAAGGTGTAATAGCCAATCGCGGCTATCAATAGCCGCTATTGAACAGTCGTTACAATTAGTCCCGCTTAATCGTCGGCACGCTCGCCAGTAGTTTTTGCGTGTATTCATGCTGCGGGTTCACGAGGACCTCGTCCGAAATCCCGCGTTCCACCACCTTGCCAAAGTACATCACCAGCACTTCGTCGCTCAAGGCGCGCACCACCTGCATGTCGTGGCTAATGAACACAATCGAAAGTCCTAGGTCCGTCCGCAAGTCGTCGAGCAAGTGCAGGATCTGCGCCTGCACCGAAACATCCAATGCACTGGTCACCTCGTCGCAAAGCAGAACCTTGGGCGAGACCATCAAGCTGCGCGCAATGCACAAACGTTGGCGCTGCCCTCCCGAGAACTCGTGGGGGAACTTGTCCATCGCCCCCGACGAGAGCGACACGCGGTCCAAAAGTTCCAAGGCGCGTTTTTGAGCGGTGTCAAACACCACGCCGCGAGCCACCAGCGGCGCCGTCATTATCTCGGTCACCGTCTGTCGCGGGTTCAGGCTGCTGAACGGATCCTGGAAAATCATTTGCACCAGGTTCCGCACTCGCTTTACCGAAGCGGCGCTCTTAAAATCAACACGTTCGCCAAAAAGGCGGTATTCGCCCTGGTCCGCGGGCACAAGTCCCACCAGCGACTTGACCAGGGTTGACTTGCCGCAACCGGACTCGCCGACCACCGCCAAAATTTTACCGGGAGTCAAGGTAAACGAAACGCCGTCGACCGCCGTAAAGTAGTCGGTCACACGCGAAAGTACGCCACCCCGCATGGCAAAGCGCACCCGCCAGTCGCGCACCTCCAAAGCCGGCGCAGGCTCCACCACGCGCTCTGTGGCAAAACTAGCCATCGACTTCCCCGTCCAGGCTCTTCAAGGCTTCCTGCACGTTCTTTTCGGTATCGACCAGAATCTTGCGGCACTTCTTTAAAAGTTCCGTGGCCTCTTGCACCTGCCCCGCCAATTCGTCAATTTCCATTTCAGAATTGTCAATGCGTTCCAAAATGGCCTCAAGGCGGTCCATTGCGTTTTTATATTCAAAATTTTCTTGACTCATATTCAAGAATATAGTTAGATTTAAAACAGATGAAGCAGAATTCTCTGCATACCGGCATTCGTTTTTACGCAACCTCGGCCACAGCCATGGTCGTATTTTGTCTTATGCTGACGGCAACGCTCGTCGGTTGTCTCGACATCCCCGACGCCCCGGACTCGAACCGCCGCATTGAATACGCCAACGTCTATGTAGTGCAAAAGGGGGTTTCGGATTCGACGACCCTCAAAATACACCCTTCCGACCCAGCGACACTCAAGGTGGACGTATACCCCAGGCAATACAAAAAGGAACTCTCTTTTGAATGGTTCCGCACGGGAATATTTGCCGATTCCTCGGACCTCAAGAGCGTCGGGACGGGGGACGAGTTCGTCATCGAGGAAGAAACCGCACCAATATTCATCCCAAATACTTTACAGATCACCGACCAGCAGGGAAACTCCATGACAGTCAAATTCAATGTCATCGTGAACACCCCGCCCAAAATGGACTCCGTCACAACCCCTGCCAACAAGGACACTCTATACGGGACCCTCTCGACTTCGTTCCCGTTCACGTGGAGCGCCACCGACCCCGACCTGCGTTACGAAGACTCGCTCTCCTACGTTTTGATTATCGACTCCGTCTCCTACGACATTGGTTCGCTGACTCAAATCATGCAGTCCGGTTTTAACGAAGGGGCTCACACGTTCCAAGTCCTTGTTTCGGACTCCCACGGAGACTCCGACACACTGCCGGTTTGTCATTTTTACGTAGTAGACACCCTGGGAGGCAAAAAATGAAGTACTGGTTACTCATTGTCTCCCTGTTCATTTTCGCCTGCACCAACAGCGACGACTACCTGTACAACGAGAACGATGTCAACGAAGTCACCATTAGCGCCCAAATGGCACTCGACATTGACTCCATCAGCATCCAGATCAAGGCAGACACAGTGCAGCTCGGCGATACCATTATTTTTATTGCCGAAGTCAAGCCTTCCAAGTCCATCCGTCTACAGCACTACTACTGGACTTTGGACGGCGAGCACTTCGCCTCTGAATTCAGCTTCCGCAGGGCGATTACCAAACCAGGGCACCACAAGGTGGCCCTGGTCCTAATAGACTACTTTGGTGACACACTCTCCGACACGCTCCAAATATGGGTTACCAAGCCGCCTCTGCTCAACGAAAACGTTTTTATCCCGGCCAATGGTTCGCAGGGGCTCCCCACACAGGGCGGCATTTCGTTTGCCTGGAACGCCTACGACCCCGACTCCATTTACAAAGTCCACAATCACTTTACGCTTACCGATTTTAGGGGGGACATTTTGGTCGACACCATTGTTCCTGGGAACGTGTTTACCTACAACGAACCGTTGCAACCACTAAAGCGCTACGATTGGCAAGTCTCCGCCATCAACGAGCTCGGCATGCCATCCAACGACTCCCTCTCAGGCCACTTCTTTACCCAGGGCGTCCTCGGCGAATCCGGGATAACCGGGAGCGTGCAAATCAAGGAACTTGATCGTTTTTTTTGGTCCTGCCTTCTTTCTATATACGACACCACCGGGCAGTTGCTCCAAACAGACACCATCAATCACAGGTCCGCACGTATCACCCCCTTCCTGGTTTCTCCGGTCAAGGCAGGGAACTACCAAATTTCAATATCCCTGTTGAACCACCCTCACTATCAAAGCAACCTCAAAAAAATTTCGCTTCGTGAAAACGAAATCAAGGATATCGGCAACATCACGTTGATCGACACCATCAAGCCTTCCATCGATTTGATTGGCGCCCACAACGGCGACACCATCGACTTTGCCGACACCCTCTTTTTTACCTATGACTCACTGGAAGACAAATACTCCTACTACCGCGCCGCACAAATTGACGGGCAAACTATTGACATAAAAATCAAAGACAACCAACTGTACACAGTCATCCCCAGGAGTTTCCAGTCCTTCCGCCATACACTCTTGACCGTAACCGCAAAAGACAGATCCAACAACGAAACCGTCAGGAACTACTATATTAGGCCGTCCTTAAAATGGTTTACCTGCAACAGCGACACCACCTTGGGCGACAGCACCGTTTTAAAGATTTTCATAGAAGACCAAAATCCATACGGGTTTGTGCCCGAGGTGTTCCTCTTTAGCATTTTCAAAGATTCAAACCCCATCGCAGCCGGCTACAATGGCCAAAACAGCTACAGTTTTTTGATTACGAGCGCGCTCTTCCCCGACTCCGTAAACTACATGCGCACGGGCATACGCTACACCAACGGCATTACGCAATGGTCCGACTGGACCGTATACCGCAAATTTGGGGAGGGTGGCAATGAATAAGTTACGCCCTCTGTTCCTCTTTGCCACGGCGGCTTTGCTCACGCAAGCCCTTTGCAGTTGCGGCGACGATTCCCGCTTTGAAGCCGGGAGCGTCCCCGTGATTGGGCAATACATTTACGTGCTCCCCGAAAGGTCTTATGGCGAACCCTACAATTACGGGTTCCCGTCCAAAAGGTATTACCTAGACACAGGGGAAGTCATCAAGTTCGCAGCGGCTTATTCCCTAGGCGACGTCTTTATCACCAGTGATGAAGCTGACCTTTACATATTGGGCAAAAACTGGGATGTTGACGGGAACAACTTCAACCTTACGTCGTTCCGCTATTCCTTTGAAAAGGCCGGACGGCACCTGGTCATATTGCAATCAACGGATCTCGCCGGCGACACCATCACCGACACCGCCGAAGTCTACGTAAACACGCCCATCTCGGTCACCATCACCAGTCCCGAGAACGGGAACAACCTCGTGGACCCCCATTCAAAAGAAGGCGTTGACCTCAAGTGGGTTGTGCAGGGGACAGACGAATGGGAAACCGCGTCCTGCGGCATTTTTGCATCCCTAAACAAGGATGACGTATGGGAATCGCTGCAGGCCACCGGCGCCTGCAATAAAAACGGGCACATTTCCGGTCCATTGTTCCCACAGGCTTTGGGCGACTCCTCCGTCACCGTCTACTGGGGCATTGCAGCCATCAACTCCACCAACGACGGCTTCTCTGAAGAAAAGAAAACCCCCATTTACCATTTCACCACAAAGTTCGTCGGTTCCGATTCCGCCCGCATCACCATCCCCATTTACTACGACAACCTGTGGGGTTACGACCGCGTCAACACGCAAATCACCGTTGTGAATTCGTCACAAGACACCATTGGCACCTACAACAGCACACTTGCCGAAACAAGCTTTGACATTCGCGTACTCCCGCAGTCAGGGTTGCACATTTACCTCGAAGAAACCATGAAAACGGACTTCCAGAGTTCGCCATACTCCAACGTATTCACCCGCACCGCCAATATCGAGATGAACGTAACTGCCCCCTCGCTTTACACAACCGACACCGTCGTATTCTACGACAAAACGCCCCCCGTCGTCACTCCGCTTCAAAACGTTTTTTCGCCAAAGGATATGCTCGCTTTCTACATTTTGGACAACGGCTCCGCGGTCAACCCGTCGCACATCTCGGTAATAACCGATTTCGACACACTTGCCTACACCTTTGAACCGCCTATAGTCACATTTGAAAACCCGTGCGCCGTATCTTGCAATGTCAAGATTATCGCACGAGACTACAGCCGGAACGAGACCCACAACATTTATTGGCACGTCGACAACAGCGCAGATTCTGCCTCCATAAGCGGTCCTTTTTTAGAGAGGGGGATGTAAATGAACAAGCCTATCATTTCCATTCTCGTACTCCTCCTTGGTTTTGCCGCCGCCATGGCGCAAAGCCCTACAGATAGCGTCCAGCTCCAGCCCAAGTACCTGCACATTTCCACCAATCCCTCGTATGCCGACGCCTACATCAACAACACCAAGCCGAACCACGCCAGCGAACCCGACTACAAGCTTCCAGACTTTATCGAAGTGCCCGCAGGCGAATCCAGTATCCAGGTCACCTTGTTCCGCCCCGAGTTCGCCGACACCAGCATCAACGTCCAGCTATCGCAAAAAGACACCTCTTTTTTGATTGTAGCGCTCCGTCCCCATTACGACGAAGCAAAGACCGAAAAACAGTACGGCGAAATTGCGCACCGCGACCGCCGCAAGCTCGGTCACAAACTTTTGCTCACTTCCCTCGCCCCCTTCTTAATGAGTGGCATCTCGGCAATTGTGTCGTGGTACAACATAGAGCAGGCGAACCGCAAAAAAGACGACATCAAAAAAACGCTTATTAAAGATGACGAATATCAAAAATCGCTGGACCAATTCCTCGACTACCGCGAATCGGCGCAAAACGCACGATACCTGGCGCAGTTCGGCCTTGTTCTTGGCGGAATCATTTTTACAACCGGTGTAGTATTTTCATTTTAGGTGCTATATGAAAAAACTTCTCGCAATATTAACCTTCCTACTAGCGACTTCCGCCTTCGCCCAAGGGCAACAGGGTCCCAAAGTCAATGTGGAATTGGTTTCGGGTACAAAGCAGTCGGCCCAGTTTTTGGGCATCCAAAACGACACCGTCCAGCTGGGCGGCTACATCAAGAACCAGTTTACCGTAATCCGCCTCCACAAAGACAAGTTCAAGAGCATTGTCGACGAGCAAGGGAACGACCTGCTGCACCCAGCACCGGCAGCAGTCCCCGCACAAGCCGACACCGCCACCGTGACGGCCGTTGCCGATTCTGCGGCTACGGATTCCACCGACCTCGCGACAGCCGCCGCACCCGCGACACAAACCTGGAGCGGCAACATATTTGTCTCGTTCGAGGGAACCTACGCCGACACCCTCCTCTCGCAACAACTGACGGCGATCGCCGCAACGCTATTGTACGAGGCCAACGAGCAAGTTCAAATCATTAGGCGCAGCGACATCCCCGAATGTCACGACAACATTTGCATACAAAACACTCTGTTGCATGGCGGCGCCAAAAACGTTTACGTTGGCAAAATGGGCGCAGGCTCCACCCCCGACAGCATCGGGGTCGAACTCTCCAAGGCGACTCTCCACGACGACCTGCCTGAAATCTACATGTCCAAGATAAACGTCGCCAAAAATGCCGCCTTGAGCAGCGCTATAGAAAACAACAAAATGAAGGTCCTGCTTATGCAGGCTAAGCCCGAACCCGAAGCCATCCCCGCCCCAAAGACCAGCTACATATCGGTAGAAACAACCCCCGAGGGCGCCACTGTTTCGCGCCCCGATATCAACGCCATTTGCCGGACACCCTGCACCTTCCCCACGCGCGATACAAACAAAATAACGCTCAATGCCTATTGGAACGTGGGTGAACAACTGTGGGGTGCGCAAAGCGTCATTCGTCCCATCCCAGGCGACACAACCAAGGTGAACATCAAGCTCAAGCCCATCTCGCCCGAGATCCACGTGATATCCACCCCCTCCGACGCCGAAGTGTTCGCCGGTTCCGCCCCTATTACCAAGCACAGCGAAACACTCATCAAAACCCCAGGCAAGTTCCACTTGAACGACCCGGGCATGGCAAACATCACGCTCCGTCGCGCCGGTTACAGAGACACCGTTGTTTCGTTCTATGTGGCTCCAGTCGCCGAGACCCGCCTCAACATCGAGATGGAACGCATTACCAACGTTGACGACATCGCCAAACAAAAGGAATGGGAACACGACCGCACCATGCTCCGCGTAGGGCATATTTTAATGGGGACCTCCATAGCCCCGCTTATCATGGGAGCCATATTCGCCTACCTGGGCAGCCAAGACTATGACGACGCCGACGAGATCAAGAGCCAGCTCCAAATGCCGGGATCCTCGTACGGAGAGAACTTCCAGAACAAGGTCAAAAAGAACCACGACTTGGTCGATTCGGGCGATAAAAAAATGATTATCGGCGCATCGCTGGCCGGAGCGAGCGTAATTCTCTTTGGAGTGGGCTTTTTCCTCGCTTTTTAACCATATTTTCGACCCATAGGCCACCCTTTTTTGTAAATAAATCCTAAATTTGTAGTGATGCGTAGAATTTTATTTACTTTATTGCTTCTCACGGTGGCGGCCTCCGCTGCCGACTTTGAGCGTTCCAATTGGCGAATGCAGTTGTATTTGCAGGCCGAACCTGCAATCCTTGTTTTTGAAGATTCCGACCCCCAGTTCCTAGTCGATAAAGACTCCAAGAAAGGTCTCGTCACCCGCGAGATCGACGAGGAAATGTTCACGGTACCGCTCTCCATGGGCTTTTTGTGGAGCCCGCTCATCACCCCGTTCTGGAAGGCCGACATTCCGTTCACCCTTTGGCTGGGTGCCGAACTCAACACCTTTATTTTTAACTTCAATTCTAAGAACTTTGGCGACATTTTGAGCGATGACCGCTATTACTTTGATGGGGCATCCAACTCTAGCACCTGCAACGACACAGATGGGTGCAAAAGTGACGACCAGACTCTGAGTTTCCGCTCTTACGCCCCGTCTGTGCTAGCCGGTTTCACCTTCAATATTGGCGGTGACTTCGACCTCAGGGTTTTGGGCGGCTACGGTTTCCAGTTCTTCACCTTCACCAACGACGTTCAGGGCACCCAGCGTGACGTGACCGAATACGCCCCCACGGCGTTTGTTTCGGGCGCCTTGGAATACCGCATTACCGAAGTATTCCAGGACGTGGACCTCAAGGTCGCCATCAACGTACGCAAGGAGTTCCTGCCCTACGAAGACTTCAAGGCGACAAACAAGGTCAACGAAAAAACAATCGAAGGGCTCCCGCCTGCATACTCCGGAATCGAATTCGACAAGATTTCTTACAAGTACCCGGTCCGCGTCGGTCTTGAGTTCTCCCTCGACTTCGGCCGCGAGAGCCGCCGTGACCGCCGCATGCGCTACAAGCTGCACGACCGCGACGACGTGCTCCGCCAGAACAGCGAAGTCAAGGACACCCTTTCTGACTGGGACTGCATGGCCATCGAGCGCGACTACCGCTTCTTCCTCGACGAAGACGGCGAACTCCCCGACATGAGCGAAGCCTACACCCGAACCCAGTTCAGCGACGTGCTCGAGAGCTTCCTCGCCTTCTGCCACCCGGCAGACCTCGCCACCAAGGAAAAGCTCTATGCGACCTTGGATACCGGTAAGGTGCAGTTGAAGGAATACCAGGTCCGCCAAGAGGATTCCCGCTTCGACCAGGTCATGGCGTCCAACGACCCCGAAATGCTTGAGATGTACTTGGAGTACTACCCCGACTCTCCGCGTCGTAGCGAGGTCGAAGCCAAGATCAAGACCCTGAGCGAATACCACAAGTTCCGTGAGATCCAGGCCCAGAACACCTTCAAGGCCTACCTCATCTACTTGAACGACAATCCCGATGGCGCCTTCCGCGACGAGGCTGAAGCCGGCATCTTTGAACTCGTCAAGAGCGGCAACCGCCTCAAGGACTACGAGATTTACCTGAAGCGCTTCCCCAACGGCAAGTACGTTGAAGAAGCCAAGGCTGCGCTCAAGGCGGCTAATACGACTGAACCCTCCATGATCGAAGTCCAGACTCCGGAATACGCCGAACCCGAACCGCAGGTCGAGGAACCGGAGGAAGAACCCGAAGAGGAAGTCGCCCCCAAGAAAAAGAGCCGCAACGCCAAGAAGGCTGCAGCCAAGGCCAAAAAGAAATCTTCTGCCAAAAAGAAAGGCAAGAAGAAGTAACCTTTCTTTAGTTCAATGAAAGTCAAAACAGTTTCTCTCCTAGTGCTCCTGTTTGCAGGAGCCTCCTTTGCTGGTGACTCCGGCGAATCCGCAAGCATCTACACCCAGATTATTGACTGGTACAACAGCAACCTCAACTACTGGACCATCGCGCTGTTGATGGCCATCGAGAGTTCGTTCATCCCCTTCCCGTCCGAGCTCGTGATTCCGCCGGCGGCCTACCAGGCCATGCAGCCCGGCTCCAGCTTGAACATCGCCTTCATTGTACTCGCCGGCAGCATGGGCGCCCTCATCGGTGCGTTCATCAACTACTTCCTCGCCAAATTCCTGGGACGCCCCATTATATACAAGTTCGCCGACAGCCGCCTAGGGCACTTTTTGCTCATTGACAAGCAGAAGGTTGAAAAGGCCGAGGACTACTTCCGCAAGCACGGCGCCGTCTCGACGTTTATCGGCAGGCTCATCACGGTCATTCGCCAGTTGATCTCGATACCGGCGGGCCTTGCCAACATGAAACTAGTTCCGTTTACTTTGTTCACATTCCTGGGCGCAACCATTTGGAACTGCGTGCTCGCCTTTTTGGGCTACCTCGCCCACGGCCAAAAGGACCTGATCGAAAAGTACAACTCGGAACTCGCCATTGCTCTGCTTGCAGCGGGAGTACTCTTCATCGGCTACATGGTGTGGAACGCAGTGAAGCCTAAAAGTCGCAATTCTTGACGCAGCGGTTCGCTTGGAATTCCGCTTCAAGTACCTTTACGCCCTTTTGGTAGCGGCGGTATGTCCCGTTGCGAAGCCCGTTCTCGAACGTCATCTCTTCTTTGAGCGCGCCTAGTTCGTCATAGACCTGCGCCTTGCCGTGGATGTGTCCGTTCACGTAAGGGATTTTGCGGCGGACCAGTCCACGCTCGTCGTACTCTTCACTCACGCCGTCGAGCACGCCGTTCTTGTAGCTCTCACGGGACTGTTTTTTTCCGTTCTCGTAATAGCTGGTGCTAAAGCCTTCTTCAATGCCGCCCCTGTAACCGATGGTCTGCCACACCTTGCCGCTTTCGTAGTAGCTGCGGAACACGCCGTCCATCTTGCCGTCTTTGTACGGGACTTCGATGGCGAGTTTGCCGTTGGGGTGGTATGTCCACGAAACGCCCTCGCGAACGTCGGTCCCATGGCGGACCGTGTACAGGCGGGCCAGGGAGCCGTCGTCAAACATTGTTTTGACCGTATCCAAGGTGGACACAGGGGCCTCGGGCTCCGCAGCAAGCGCGTTGATAAAACCGCAACACGCAAATAGCACGAAAAAAAGATTTTTCATCGCACTAAAATGTAGCATTATCGCCTTAGATTATGTATTTTGTGGGCGACATGCATGTTACTTTTTTAAATCCGCCCTTCCACCCGATGTTCAGTCGGGAATCCCGTAGCCCCTGCGTTACCAAGTCCAGCACGCTTTATTGGCCCATGTTTTTGAGTTATGCCGCCGGCGTTTGCGAAGCCGATGGCAACGAGATTCAACTCATCGACAGCCCCGCCATGGAACTGGACCTCCCGCAGACGCTCGAGGGCATCAAGAAATTTGCACCCGAACTGGTCATTTGCAGCACGAGCACTCCCAGCATTTTGAACGACCTCAAGGTGGTCAGGGCCATCAAGGAACAGATTGGCTGCAAGGTCGCCATCATGGGCACCCACGCTACCGCCGAACCGCTCGAATCCATGGAAATGGAACCCGCACTCGATTACGTGGTAATCGGCGAAGCCGACTACACTTGCCGGAACCTGGTGAGGAGCCTCCGCGGCGACGGGCAGCCCATTGGACAGTTCCCCGGCCTCGCCTACCGCACCGCCGAGGGCAAAGTCGACTTCCAGCCCGAGGGTCCCAAGATCGAGAACCTCAACGAAATCCCGTGGGTCTCGAAGGTCTACCGCAAGCACCTCTACAGCTGCTACAAAAAGTATTTCTACGGCGCGAACCTGAACCCGCTCATCGTGATTTTGAGCGGCCGTGGCTGCCCCAACCGCTGCAGCTACTGCGTAATCCCGCAAACGCTCAACGGTCACAAGTTCCGCATGCGCGACCCCAAGGATGTGGTCGACGAACTGCAGTACATCAAAGAAAATTTCGAGGACCTAGGCGAAGTCTTTTTCGAGGACGACACCTTTACCGCAAACCACGAGCACGTGAAGGAAATCTGCAACCTGATTCTGGAACGCAAGCTCAAGATCACGTGGAGTTGCAACGCCCGCGCCGACGTTCCGCTCGACCTGCTCAAGCTCATGAAAAAAGCCGGCGGACGCGAAATGTGCGTGGGCTTTGAAAGCGCAAGCCCCGAAGTTTTGCAGAACATCCACAAGGGCGTCAAGAACACCGACAAGGCGATTGAGTTTACCAAGAACGCACGCAAGGCGGGGCTCCTGGTACATGGCTGCTTTATGGTGGGGAACCCGGGTGATACCCCGGCGACGCTCCGTGAGACCCTCAACTATGCCAAAAAGTTGAACCCCAACACGGCGCAGTTCTACCCCATCATGGCGTACCCCGGCACCGAGGCCTACAAGGAGGCGCTCGCAAGCGGCGCACTCAAGACCAAGGATTACAACCAGTGGCTGGACAAGGACGGTTTCCACCGCACCACCATCCAGCGTGGCGAACTCACTAGCCAGGCTCTCGTGGACTTCTGCGACAAGGCCCGCCGCGAGTTCTACCTGCGTCCGAGCTACATTTTGCGCCAGGGCATCATGGCCATCAAGAACCCGCGCGAACGCTACCGCGTGCTCCGCGGATTCGGCACGCTCGTAAAGCACCTGTTCCGCAAGCACGGAGAGCTCGCGCCTGTGGCACGGCAAGCCCCGACTATCAAGGAATAAAAAAAATGCCTCGGCTTTGCCGAGGTTTTTTAGGTTCCTGCCGTTGCGAGCCCGCAGGGCGCGGCAGTCCATCGCGGTCCAACGTATGGATCTACAATGTTATTCGACGGTTTTCGGCTCGATCACCAAGAGCGGAGTGCATTGCAGTATTCCCGTGCCATTTGGCGTCCTAATCGTCAAAGAGGCTTTCTTTATACCAGACGTTGTATAGGTTATCGCGGGAGTAACCGCGTTTCCCGTCACAGAATAAGCCGATGGGGTCCCCCCTTCAAGCGCCCACTCAAATTTCGACGAGAGCAAATCCATCGGGGTAGTAATGGCTGGGCCCCTGGAATACTCCCATACAACAGAACCGTTCAACTCAATCACCTCAACCTTCGAGACACAAGAGCCATACTCGGTATTTTCAGGAATCAATGTAGCCTCAGAAGAAGACGGGACAACTATCGCAGATATTGGATTCGTCACTGCGCTCGACGAAGACTTTTCGGCAAAGCTCAAATTTACCTCTATCGCGGAGGTCGAGTCCTCCCCGGACAAATTTGACTTGATTTCTGAATAAGTCTCCGATGAACTCGGTTCGTCGCTTGTCGAAGAAACAATGTCCTTGACAGAAGGTCCCACCTCTTTTTTGACGGTATAATCAGTAACGCCTGAATCGTCGCACGCCACCAGGGCAAACGTCAAAACAGGCAAAACCGGCAATGTCAGACGGCTCAATCGCACAAGAACTCCTTGTTAAAAAGCTCCTGTGCTTTAATATATATATAAAACACGCATCATGTCACTGTGAGCCGAAGGTGTGGCAGTCCAAAGCTACAGGCTTTCGCAGGCCTTCTCGAGCTTGGCGAGAGCCTCGTCGCATTCGGCGGCGCTCACGTTCAGCGGCGGCAAGAGACGCAGCACATTGCCCTTGGCAGAGAGCACCATGAGCTTTTCGTTGCGTGCAGCAGCGATGATGTTGCCCACCGGCATGGATTCGTCAAGCGCGACACCAAGAATCAGGCCTTCGCCGCGGATTTCCTTGGCGAAGCTGTACTTTTCCACAAGGGCAGCCAAACCGGCCTTCAATTGGGCAGAACGTTCAGCGACATTCTTGAGGAGTCCCGGAATCTGCTTCACGACAGCGAGACCAGCAGCGCATGCAATCGGGTTACCACCGAAAGTGGTACCGTGGTCACCGGCCTTGAGCTGGTCGGCAATCTTCTGGCGCAGGAGCACCGCACCCAGCGGGAGCCCGCCACCGATGCCCTTCGCCAAAGAAACGAGGTCCGGATTCAGGCCATACTTTTCGAAACCGAGGAAGGTTCCGAGACGTCCCACGCCCGCCTGCACTTCGTCGACAATCACGAGGCAGCCGAATTCCTTTTGCAGCGCGTTGATGGTTTCGACCATCTCCTTCGAAAGCGTCATCACGCCGCCTTCGGCCGCGAGGCTTTCGAGCATGATAGCGCAAGTGTCCTTGTTGACTTCGGCCTTAAGGGCTGCGCAGTCATTCCAAGTCACGTGAACGAAGTCGCCCGGCATGGAGCCGAAGCCTTCCCTGATAGCCGGCTGGCCTGTCGCAGAAAGCGCTGCATAAGTCCTTCCGTGGAAGCTGTTCACAAAGGTCACGATCTTCTGCCTGTTCTTTTCGCCCTTCCGGTCGAAGTACTTACGTGCAAACTTGATTGCACCTTCATTAGCTTCGGTACCCGAGTTGCAGAAGAAGGCCTTGTCGAACTTGGTGATTTCCAACAGGGCCTTGCCGAGATTAATCTGCGGGTAGTTCGGGTAGAGGTTGCTGATGTGGTTGAAGTGGTTCATCTGTTCCACCACAGCATCCTTGATAGCCTGGTTCTGGTGACCGAGCGCGTTCACGGCGATACCCGCCACGAAGTCCA